>WNFK01175578.1_pt1 | contig 15205 bp, 8 predicted proteins | sample 5400281 | NCBI WGS metagenome assembly WNFK01 (sample SAMN13153350, study PRJNA577476) | soil metagenome | isolation source: 20 cm soil on Douglas fir-dominated hillslope | place: USA:California | collected 2013-09-17 | reverse complement strand
CCGCTAATATTATTACTGTTCTGTCGTCCGCCCTGGCGATCAGTCAAAGCGCGTCCGGTTAGAGTGCCAATCGTTCCGCCAAAATTTGTGGTCGGAGGCGCGCCGCCGAAGGACGGAGGAGATGAACCAGTGTTAAAGGACGCAACCGGCAAGTTACCCTCATCTTTGATTGGACTCCATAGATAGCTGGTGTTCAGACGTAGTTTGCTATGCGGCGTCGAATCTATACGAAGAAAAGCATATTCGTAAGTTCGCCTTAGTCTGTATGTTTCGGAGGTCACCAAGGTTCTGGTTGCCGCTGGAGAATTTGTAAAGTAATTAGTCTTTGTTTCGATATCGAAAACTTGCGGCGAGTAACTACCAAAGAAGTAGATCTTATCTTTGAGAATCGGACCACCCAGGCTAGCGGTAGGAAAAAGGTTTCTGCCACCGCTCTTCAGGGGCTTGATGTATTCCGTTGATTGCGAAAACGTGGACCCACTGCCACTGCTGAATCGCTGTAGGATGGGACGCGGATTGCCACTAAATTTTTGGGTTTCAGTCTGTACGCCGAATTCACCATGCAGATCATTGCTGCCGCCTTTTGTTACCGCGCTAATAACCCCGCCCGTCGCGCCACCGAATTCGGCTCCGAAACCACTTGATTTGACCTGTACTTCCTGAATCAGCTGGGTCGGAATATTGTTATTTCCGTTTAAAGTACCCGTGCGAAAGTTAGTAACCTCCTGACCGTCTATAACGAATACATTTTCCGCTCCCGAGGCGCCGTCAACTGAGAAGCCTCCCGTACGGACCTCGGGGCGGGTTCCCGGTACTGCTTTCAGGAGGCTCGTAAAATCAACTCCTTTTGGCAGCAGCTGTATTCTCTGTGCGCTAATGCTGGTTTGAATTGCATTGTTGGTGACATCAATCGGCGGTGCATCCGAAGCGACGATGTCAACTGTAGTCACATTGGTTCCCGGGTTTACCGTTATGGCTAACTGGGTACTCTGTCCGATAGCGACCGTCACGTTTTCGTATCGTGCTTCGCCAAATCCGCTGGCTGCCGTCGAGACCACATCATAGGTTCCCGGAGGAACCTGCAGGAGGCGGAAAAAACCCTGGTCATCAGTATTGCTGACGCTTTCGCGTTCGTAATAGTTAAGGTCACATTAGGCACGAGGGCACCCGCGGGATCCTTAACAAAGCCTTCGATGCTGCCAGTTGTTTCTTGTCCGAAAGCAAACGAGCAGGTGGCCAGTACGATGAGCGCGAGCAGAAACGACCTTGGGGGATTGAGCTTATGCATGGGAAGACTCCTTTTTAGATGCGACGCAGACTTGGTATACGAAGGCCACACCTGATCGCTGCGCACTGTTTCCTCCGCAGACGAGCGGAAGGTACAAAACGCGGACCGGCAGACCTGGCTGACCCTAAGATCCTGAGTTGTCCTTGGTACGGCGTCGAAAGGTAACTAACGCCTCGGTGATCGCTGAAACGGCGGCATTATACGCAGTCTGAGAAATAAGAAAAGCTAAAGATTGTTATTGATGGGATAAGTCTCGCTGATAGCAGACTTTGATGGATCCCGGGAAACAATTCAGTTCTCTCTTTGATAACTCTGTGCTCTCTGTGGTGAAAATTACTCGTCGAGGATTCACCACAGAGACACAGAAAAGCACGCGGCAAGGCAGAGTTGCAAATCTTTTAAGCGGTGGCGTTGGACATCGGCAGATACGCTCCGCACACTCCATCAAGAAAACTCCAGAGTGCTTTCGCTGCGTCTCTTGCTGATGCGATTGCCCGCTCCTGATCCGCCGGCGACTGACATTGTTCTTCCAGAATCTGCATTTCAACTTGCTGGTGAAGCATGTCGAGGCTTTCGTGGACTCGGAAGAATGCGACCGACCGTTCGTCTTCAATTCCGTAAAAGTTCTTCAAGCCTTCGCGCTTTGTTTGGGCAACTTCAGGTATCTGCGACTCGTAAGCCAACAGCGCCGCCAGCCCTTCGCGATAGTCTGCACTTTGCGTCAGCGTTTGAAAACTTCTCACTGAATCTTTGGTTGAAGGCAACAATTCAGCGGCGCGAACATCTTCGCGAGTCACTCCCAATGCTTCCGCAAAACGTAGCCACAACTCCGGATGGTTTTCCTCGCCGCGCTCTTCCTCGATCAGGTTCTCCAGCAACTGTTGCCGAATGGAAACGTCGTCGCAACGCGAATGAACCCCACTAACATACGTCGGGAAAGCGCGAACATGCGCATAATACTGCCTGGCATATTCCGCCAACACTGACTTGCTGAGCCTGCCCTCGGTCCAGGCTACATAAAACGGATGCTTGAGCATCGAGTATTCCATCACAGCATCACGTAACTTCTCTTCAAACTGAGACTGGCCAGAGCGATTCGTCGCGTTAGTCATAGTTTCCTCCGTTTTGTGTAAGTCCGTTTCCTTTTTCGGAGGCGGGATTATAGCTGCGCCATGATCGTGTAGCTAGCACAAAAAGTTCGCTTCACGTGATGTTAGCGAATAAGTGCCATCAACCCTGCTCGACCGCACTGCATTATCGAAGAGAAATAGTTGCTAAAAAATCTTGACGCAAACGCTTGTAGTTATATACTGCAGACATTCAAGGTTCAAAGCGGCTTCGTTGGGGTTCAATTTCCATGTTGCAAGCGTGACGGACATTCCCCCGAATAGTTGAATCCCACTCACCGTTTTCTCAGTCAACAGTGTTCATAACCACTTCCGCGGAAGGTACTTGCCTTCTACGTTTCGACTCTCCAGGAGGAACTCATGTTGAAATTCACGCGCCCAATTTACCTTTTGTTTGTGTTCTTTGCGCTAACAAGCATCTCAGCCCTGGCTCAAACCAGCACCTCAAGCATCACAGGCCGCGTAGTTGATTCCAAGGAAGCAATTCTTCCTGGTGCGGCTGTCACCGTAACTAATGAAGCCACCGGCCTCAGCCAGACCCAAACAACAACGGATTCCGGAGTTTATGCCTTTGCTTCACTACCGGTGGGAACCTATACCGTCACGGTGGAGCAAGCGGGATTCAAGAAGTTTCAAAAAACTCATAATGCGCTCGAGGTAGGCACTCCGTTGACCGTTGACGCCGTAATGGAAGTTGGGCAGGTATCGGAGTTTGTGACCGTTCAGGGCGGCGCTGAGCAATTGCAAACATCTAACGCAACGATGGGCAACGTGGTCGAGCAGAAAGCTATTGAAGCCCTGCCGCTCAATGGACGCAACCCGCTTACGCTGTTACTGCTGGAACCTGGTGTCGTGCAGAGGTCCTTCGGCGGCGCCGGTTCGGGCGTACATGTGAATGGCGCGCGGGACCGCGCTTACAATGTCACCATCGACGGGATTGAAGCTAATGAATCGTCGGTGCCCAACCCGGTTAGCAACCTCTATCGCATCAATCCCGACAACATTCAGGAATTCAGAGTCACAACAAACAACGCTACGGCCGAAGAAGGTCGCAATAGTGGTGCTTCGATTTCGATTGCCACGCGAAGCGGCACCAGCGAATATCACGGCACCGCCTTCTTCTTCCTTCGCAATGAGGCGCTGAATTCGAATGAGTTTTTCGCTAACGCGCAGAACACCGGGAAGCCGGTGATCAGGATGGGCCAGTATGGTTTCGAAATGGGCGGCCCGATCAAGAAAAACAAAACCTTCTTCTTTGGCAGCATTCAGCGAAACCGTATTGATTTTACGCAGCCGATAGACCAAACGTTTGGAATCCCGAGTGTCTTAACGGCGGAAGCTCGTAACGGGATCTTTCGCTATTTCGTTCCTGACCCCAATAATGCCTTGAGCGTTAACGGTCAGACGATCACGCGCAATTCCCCGCTGCTGGTGAATCCAACTACCGGACAGTTCATTGCCGGCATCGGGCTTTGCACCACTCCCTCCCAACTTCGCTGCATTCGCACCTACGACATTCGTTCGGCTGCAAATAACCCAAACAACGTCGCTAATCGAACTCTTGATTCAGCGGTGGCGGCAATCTTGAATCCGATACCACTACCGAATAATTTTTCTTCCGGTGACGGCCTGAATTTTGCTGCCTTTTTGTGGAATCCGCCCACCGCAGTTAGAGGCCCAGCGTATAACGTTCGCATCGATCACAACTTCAACCAGAACAACAGCATGTTCGGCAGGCTGCTCTGGTCCGACTACAACACTCTCAAAGGCGACCCCTTGAACGGCAGGCCCCAGGTTTTTCCAAACGGCCCACCACTTGGTGAAGTCTTTCGGCGCACACACAACCTCGCGCTTAGTTATCGCAGAGTAATCTCGCCGCGCGTTATCAACGAACTTACGGCCGGCTACGCCCGTTTCATTTTTCTCTTCACCCAGGGTGAAGCCAACCCCAATTGGCCGGATGTACCGCCGTTTGATTTTGCAGGTTCTACCGCGGCAGGTACTACTCTTAGCGAGCCTTACATCAATACTCCACGTACGTATCGAGCGGTTACCAGTCCGCAATTGCTCGACAATCTTAGTATTGTTCATGGATCACATGTTTTCCGCACGGGCGTTAACATGAGGTTCTATCGGCACGTCGATCAACGTGGCCAACCGGGCGGGATCAATGTGACGCCTTCGGTAACCTTCCTTTCCGCTCAGCGAGACCCGTTCAGCAGCGGCGGTGGATCATTTGCCGCTGCCTCCGGCATCAACACATCAAACGATTTGGTTAATCTGGGCGGCTATATCAACTCGCTCTACGGTCTGCCGGGCAGGATATCGCAAGTTTTCATTTCGAACCTCAAGGCGGATAATTTCCTGCCATTTAAGACAGGCGACAGCATCACCTTATATGCAGAAAAGCATAATCTGGATCAGTACAACTTTTACTTTCAGGACGAATGGAAGGTTCGACCGAATCTAACCATAAACTACGGCGCGCGTTGGGAACTGAACCCCCCGGCTAATACGTCTCCCCACGCGAACGTCTTCGTTGCCGCCACCCCAATTGTCGGCACGCCCTTCACTGGAACCCCGGTTATAAATCAACCTGGCGCCGTGACCTTCGTGCCTGCCAAACACTGGTACGAGGGCGACTTCAACGGCGCAATTGGACCCCGCCTGGGCGTCGCCTATAGCCCTGATTTTCGCTCGGGTTTTCTACATCGGGTGTTCGGCGATAGTAGTAAGAGCGTCATTCGTCTTGGCTATGGAATCGCTTTCGATACTATCTCGTCGTTTCAGGTAACAGCCGCAGCCGGCAGAATCCCCGGACTCGTGCAGAGTTGCACCACGAGTTTTCCGTTTACCACGATTACCACGGGCTGCGTCAATTCCCCGGATGTGAGCAAGACAGTCTCTGGCGGCTTCCCAACTCAATTGCCGGCTCCTTCTGTTAAGCCATCGACGTTCTTTACGCCACCACTACAAACTAGAACTAATGCGCCGCCAATCACCGTTTTCGCGCCCCAAATGCAACTCCCGACGGTCCACCAATGGAACGTAAGTTTCCAACGCGAACTACCAAGCGGTTTCGTAATGGAAGCCGCTTACATCGGACGCCACGGTTCGCATCTATTCATGGCCTATGACGCCAACCAAATCGCGGTTGAGCCCATTCTTCCCTCCTTCCTACAAATGCAGCAGGGTGTGTCGCGTGTCTCGACGCCATTGTTTGCGCAACTTGTAGCCGGTTTTGTCGCCAACGGACAGACTAATGCCCAGGCTACCACTTCAGCTACGAACTTTCTGAACTCTGGCACGACCACGGGCGAATTGAACACCAACAACATAGGAAATTTCGCCAGACGCATCGAGGACGCGGTTCTCAGTCTCAGATTGAGACCGAACCAGCAATTCGGTGTGATTACTTATCTGGACAACAGCGGTGACTCGAATTATCACGCCGCTCAATTCACGCTGCGACGACGGTTCAGCAGCGGTCTTGGCCTGAGCATGGCCTATACCTATGGCAAGTCAATCGACAATCAATCCGTCGATCCCGTCGGCGCGGCATCAGGTGGTGGGCTCTCCACCACAAACTCCAGAACGCCAACCGATATTCGGAACTTCCGCAACGAGCGAGCTCGATCGGATTTTGATCGCACGCAGGTCTTGCAGGCAGCGTCAGTATGGGAAGTTCCGGTTGGCCGCGGACGCCGCTTCCTGGGCTCGTCTCACGGAATAGTCAATCAAATCCTCGGCGGCTGGACCATCAACAGCATTTATACCTTCCAGACCGGCGAGCCATTCGCTGTCCGCAGCGGAGTCTTCAGCGCTAATGGAAGTCACGAATCACGCGCTGTTCTTCAGAACCCGGCTCTTAGGGCGCATCTCCAATACCTTCCCAATCAGCCGTTCGTCGGTCCGGTGCTATTCCCAGCCGTGACAGCCTTGCCTTGTGGTGCTGACTTGAGCCAAAACTTCTGCATACCAGCACCCGGTACCGAGGGCGCTGGTCGGAATATTTTTACCGCGCCTAGCTACTGGAACCTCGATCTCGGTTTCATCAAGACGTTCCCCATTACCGAGCGCTTCAAGTTGCAATTCCGAACGGAAATGTTTAATGCGCTCAATCATCCCAACTTCGATAATCCACGCGATGCCTCCAGCGGCTCGCCCAGCATCAGGTCTTCTCTTTTTGCTCAGGCGTGTTGTGCGACGGTAGCGCCACCATCGACGCAAACTATTGTGCAGACTGGTGAATCAGCTCGCGTGATCCAATTCGCGTTGAAGCTTCAGTTCTAGAACTATGAATAACAGAAAAGCAGCGAGGCATCTGGGGTGATGTCTCGCTGTTTCTGTTCTTGTGCTTAATAAGTTGGCCGCGTCGAACGTTCAATGAACGCATCGATCCGAATTCTTTTACCATAGGTGCAAGTTAAAGATTTCCGCGCTACGCTCGCCGGGGACCGTTGGTTTTAATCATAGATCAAAACGCGGGCGCGCCTTTTTTTGAAGTCTTCAAGTTGAGCAGACCATGACCTCTGAATCTCGCCGGCCGAATCACCACGCTTCAATCTCTCCAGCGAATCCGCATTGACCAGCAACCGGAGGTAACTATCGATCTTCCACTGCGACGGATAAAGTTTGCGCAACGCTACCGCTATCTCCAATCCGCTGGTAACCGGACGAAACCTGTCACGATCGGTAACGATGATATTTACGCCGCTACACTCTTCACCTTTGAACACCGAAGTGGTCGGGGTAAAACGAAGTGGAACGAAACGAACGCCCACGATTCGTTGACTGTTTAGATATGACGCAAGTTGTTGCCCGTCAATCCACGGTGCGCCAACTACTTCGAAGGGAGTGTCCGTGCCGCGGCCAACCGAAACGTTGGTAGTCTCTAGCAAGCCGATACCGGGATACAATGTCGCTTCGTTAAGGCTGCGCATGTTTGGCGATGGATTCACCCAAAGGAGATTCGTCTCATCGAGCCACATCGCGCGTCGCCAACCAGCCATCTCAATCACTCTCAGATCGCAGCCAAGCTTACGTTCCTCGTTGAAGAGTTTCGCCAGCTCGCCGATTGTCATTCCATGTCGTACGGGTATCCGGTGATAGGCAATCATCGAAAGCTTGTCGGCGTCTGCGATTGGGCCTTCCACCTCGAGGCCGCCGATGGGATTGGGACGATCGAGAACGAAGACGGGCAACTTAGCCTTCGGAGCTTCCTCCATCACGTAGCCGAGAGTCGACATGTAAGTATAAAAGCGCGTGCCGATATCCTGAATGTCGAAGACCAAAGCATCAAGGTCCTTCAGTTGTTCGGGCTTTGGTCTCCTGGTCTCGCCGTATAGCGAATAGATGGGCAGCCCGGTCTGCTCGTCTTTCGAATCTGAAACTTTCTCATCGGCAAGTCCTCGTATCCCATGCTCAGGTGAAAAGAGAGCGACAAGTTTTACGTTCGGCGCTTTATAAAGAACATCGATAGTTGAATGCCCCGAGCGATCGCGGCCCGTCTGATTCGTCACCAGCCCGATGCGCAACCCGGCTAATTGTTTGAAGTTATCACGGACCAGTACGTCGATTCCGGTTAGGACCTGCGTGGCCGGCAAGTTAATTCCAGCCGCCAACGCTTGCTCGCGTGAAGCAGTGAAGCGCGCCAAATCATTAGTCATTTCCTGGTGGTACTGGGTTAACTCCAGGCGCGCTCGGCTGGCAACGGCCACATCCGTCACCGCACCGGCGGCAATCGACGCCACCCGACCGCGCAACGCAGCCACATCTCCCTTGCCGTCCGGATGTACGCGATTGCTTAGAAAGACAACGAACATCTTGCTGGCCGGATCGATCCAAAAAGAAGTGCCCGTAAAACCGGTATGGCCGAATGAGCCGAGCGGGAAAAGATCGCCGCGATTAGTGGAGAAACTGCTGTTGATGTCCCACCCTAATCCGCGCGTCCAGGCGTTCTCGGTGACCAACCTCGGCCGGGTCATTTCAGCGACAGTTAACGGAGCAAGAATCCGAACACCTTTGTACTCGCCACCGTTCAGAATCATCTGACAGTAGATAGCGAGATCATCAGCCGTGGAGAAGAGTCCAGCATGACCCGCTACGCCGCCCATGCGATAGGAAGTAGGGTCATGAACTTCGCCACGCAGCCACTTGTCGGCGTCCGCCTCAGCATCCTGGGGCTTGTCTCCGAGGTAACTTAGCTGACCCCGCCTTTGCTCGGTCGGAGCAATGCGACTGCGCAGGTTTGCAGGTGGACGGAAACCAGTTTTGTGCATTCCCAATGGGAGGAAAATATTTTGACGCGCAAACTCGTCGAGCGTTTGACCGCTAACTCGATGAACAACTTCTCCCAGCGCAATGTAATTGATGTCACTGTAAACGAATTTCGCGCCCGGAGGATTCCTGAGCGGCTCCTGGATCAGTCTCTTAATCGCCTGGTCGTAACCGCTCCAGCGATCCTTTAAGTCAAAGTCAGGTGCATAACCGGCGCGATGAGTCAGCAGCAGTTCCAGCGTTATGCGTTCCCTGCCATCGCCCTTGATCTCAGGAATGTAATTCGACAGCGGATCACTTAGCCTCACTTTCCCGCGCTCAACCAGAATCATGATGCTGGTTGCGGTAGCGACTATTTTTGTAAGACTGGCCAGGTCGAAAATCGTGTCTGCCGTCATCGCTTCTCGCACCGGTTCCAGAGCGCGAGATCCATAGGCCTTTCGCCAAACCACGCCGCCATTCCGGGCGACCAGAACCACGGCGCCCGGCAGGTGATGCTGCGCGATCTCTCGATTGACTTCAACGTCGATAGCCGCAAGCTTTTGCGCCGAAACGGAGACAGTTGCGGGTTTGATTGTTTTTAGACTCGACGACGGAGGTCTGGTGGGAAGTGCAACGGTCAACACCGGCGAGGCGCCCAGACAGATCGCGCAGACGAATCCGGCGAATCTTGTCATCGAGAACCGGGAAAGATTTTGGTTGTTCAAAGCGGAGTGTTGGTGGATTAGGTCAGTTCGAAGTTCAACTTCGGTTTGCGGCGCTGAAGAAACTCAAGCCTGGATTCTGAACTTCCTGGCTGCATTCCGTGCGGTTTCGCAGCTTCAACGAGACTTCCCGTTGCGACCTTCCCTGACTATATCGATCAAGGCATCCAGCTTGCGATCAGTATGTTTTTGTGCTTCGGCTAGTTCAGCGAATCGCTCCTCATTCTTGATTTGCGCGTCAATCATGATCGTGATCTTATCGTCCTGCTGGCGCATCTCACGGCGCGCGCGCAGGCCCGCGCGTACCAGTAATTTGGCGATGCGTTCGAGCCGATCAAGTCTTTCTTCTGCGTTCTTCATTGAATGTGTGCATCAAGATAAAACAACAGGCGCTTCTTTGTCACTCTGCCAAAGGCGAATATGGAGTGCGCCGACTGTCGGCGCTTTGGTCGCTGGCGACCTGTCGCCAGCAGCGTCGCGACAGGTCGCGACAGGTCGCGACGAACGAAAGCGGTGAAGCGGGGTCCCCAGCCGGGCAGCCCGGCTGGGGTGCTTGTCAGGTCACCGCACTCCACAACAGAGTCTTGAGCGTTTCATTGCCCGCGCTTCACTTGAATTCCTGTTCCGCGCGGATAAAGCCCCGGCAATGAAATCGGCAACTTGCCGGTGATGTCAATCTCACCGAGCAACGCTCGCGCCGCCGCCTGCTGCAAGCTGGGCATATCTCCATAAGCAACCACATAAGTGCGAAGCTCAGGAAAACTCTGAAGCAAATACGGATTGCCAAAACTAATGCCGATGAGTGGGAGTTTGCTGCTTATCAAAGCAGACAGTGCCTTCGCACCGGGGTCAGGCAAACCTACGCTGCGTGCCTGACCGGTTCTCACGCGCCCGTAAAGAGAAGCTATGACTAGACCAGCGCCCTTGGCGTGCTCCAGGGCCTTCTGAACTTCGGCATCGCTTGAACGGTCATCGAGCACAACCGTTTCAACGTTGCGTCCACATACATAGCCGGCGGGTGCGGGTAAACTACACAACGTTCGTCCAATGGCGCTGGAAAACGCGTTGGCAATCCACGAGCGATCGTCGCCGTTTGTGATTGCCAGGTTGAAAATGTGTGCGTCGCTCTTTAATGAATTCAGCGGCACCAGCTTGTCATCGTTACGAACCAAAGTGATCGCGTGCTCCGCAATCTCCCGCGCCAACTCGGTAGCTTCCCGCCCGGCCACGTTCATATCGATCGCTTCGACGGGCGTGATTCTTTCTTTGACCAAACCAAGGTCATATTTTGCTGCCAGCACTTTTCGCGCCGATTGATTGATGCGTTCTTCCTTTAGCCGGCCCTTCATTACTGCCTCGCGTACGCCGCGAAGAGCTGCGTCCGGGTCCGCCGGTTTCAGCAGGAGATCCGCGCCTGCTTCCAGCGCGCGCACCGAAGCTTCTTCCTGGGTGAAATAGAGAGTCAAGCCGCTCATGCTCATAGCATCAGTGACGATCAATCCGTCGAAACCTAAATCGCGCCGCAGAATCCCGTTCATCACCGGCGAAAGCGTGGTGGGCATCGTTCCCTTTTCAACCACCACTTCGCCCTCCTCATCTGTGTCAATCGGCTTTAACTTGACGTCGCGCGGCAAAGGGACAACTGCCGTGGGATCGATTTGCGGCATGCCTATGTGGCCAGTCATCACCGAGCCCACTCCGGCCGCAACCGCTGCGCGAAACGGCACCAACTCGATTGTGTTAAGCCGTTCCCGACTGACATTAATCTCGGGCAGACCGCGATGTGAATCGGTGGCTGTGTCGCCGTGCCCGGGAAAATGTTTCGCCGTTGCGATCACTCCGTTGCTTTGCGCGCCCTCGACAAAGGCAGCGACAAAACGTCCCACCGCCGCCGGCTCCTCTCCATAGGATCGAACATTGATAACCGGATTCGCCGCGTTGTTATTCACGTCGGCAACGGGCGCATAGATTTGTTGCACGCCAAGCGCGCGCGCTTCATGCGCAGTCAACGCACCCTGGCGCCGAGCGTAGTCGGGATTGTCAGTCGCGCCGACCGCCATGTTCCAGGGCAGGTTCACGGTGTCGTCGAAACGCATGCCTGAGCCTGCCTCCAGATCCGCGGAAATAAGCAACGGATAACGCGCCAGCTTCTGCATGCGGTTACTCAGAACCACCGATTCATAAACCGGGCCGCGAAACAAAATAATGCCGCCCACGTGATTGTCTTCAACCTGATGGCGCAAAGCTTTGAAGGCGTCGCTGTCCTGATTCAGAAAGGTGGCGTTGATGCCGACAGAAATTAACTGACCGATCTTTTCATCGAGCGACATCCGCGTTAATTCTTTGTTGGCCCAATCGAGCGCCGCTTTCGAGGGCTTCGGAGAATACGGTTTGACTGCCGAAGACTTTGCGCGCGCTTGAGCCGGTAAATCAAACTGGTACAGTGGTGTAACCAAAAGCGCCAGCAGCAAGGCGAGTGTAAGTTTCAGTTGAATCGCGTTTCTAAGTTTTTCTTTCATTGCTTGATGTGAACGCTGATGCCAAAGCAGCGGGGGCAAGGCGGGGTCCCCAGCAGGGCAGCCCTGCTGGGGTGCTAAGCCCGCCTTCCTCACCCTGAGCTAATCATCCCTGACTTTGATCCTTGCTTGAAAGACTCTCAATCCTACTGCCTGGGAGTCTCAGGGTCAGGAAGGCGGGCTTGCCCCCGCTCTTTAGTAATTTTCAGATCACCCTGTTGGTGAAAGCTCATCGCGACGTTCACTGGAAGCGGGCGCAAAAAAGAACCCTGCAATCCAGGCGACCAGGAGTGTTATTACACTGCCGATTAACACGTACCAGGTCCACGCAATCGGGGTCCAGAAACGTATGTAGCACATCACAACCATACTCGCCACCATCCCAATCAAGGCCGGCGGTTCGCTGACGCGTCGCAGGAAGGTCCCAACCAGAAAGACACCGAGTACCGGCCCATTTATCAACGATGCCACTGACAAGGCCTGATCGAGCGCGGAGCGATTCTGTCGCATCGCCACCAGTGCTACGCCGATTTGAATGATGCCCCAAAGCAGAGTTAGCCAATGTGACACGCGCAGGTAGTGCTTATCATCCCGCTTCGGCCGGAATGGTTTGTAGAGATCGTTTACTGCGGTCGCCGCGATTGAATTGAGCGAGGACGAGAGTGCGGCAGCAAAAATGGCAGCGACAACCAGTCCGGACAAACCCGACGGCATAAACTTGGTAATGAAGTCCGGAAATACACGGTCGCCGCCGACCGCCTGAAAAGTTCCGGCAACGGGAAGCGTCGCAACACCATTCGCTAATGTGCCATACGCGGGATCTGTGTGCGGCGAGTAAAAGGCAAACAGCAGTACGCCGATGAACAAGAAGCCAAGAAACTGCGCGAAGACAACTGCGCCACTGGTGAGCAACGCCAACGCAGCGCGCCGCGGCTTGTCTGTGCACAGATAACGTTGCACCAGATACTGATCAGTGCCGTGAGTGCTCATCGTCAGGAAGCAGCCTCCGAGCAACCCGGCCCAGAGGGTGTACGTTTTCGTGAAGTCAATCGGCAAGCTGAAACTAAACGTATGGTTGGTAAAAGGTGCGCTAAACACGTAAGCGGTCGGTCTGATTCCGAAGTCGATGAAATCGAACTTATGATACTGCTCACCCAGAGAAACAGCCTGACCCCAGCCGCCCTTGATGGCCATGATAAGAACTAAGCCGGCCATCGCAGCACCCGCGAGATAGATTCCCAACTGCACCACTTCAACCCAAATCACCGCTTCCATGCCGCCGAAGTAAGTGAAGATGATCATCACCACACCCAGCAGCACCACCGACGCGATCACGATCGTTTCCGGGTTTGCCTGCGGTTGGAAAGTCGTGTAAACCGCAGCCAGAACGAAGGCGGTAAGCAGAAGGCGAATGCCGTCAGCGATGTTGCGCATCACCACAAACAACGAGGCCGCCAGCATCTTGATGCGATTTCCGAAACGTCGCTCGAGCAATTGATAGACAGTCATCAGCTCGCCACGAAAATACGAAGGAATGAAGAGCAGCGAGATAACTATGCGTCCAAGCAGGTAGCCGAAGACGAGTTGAATAAACTGGAAATTCCCGTTACGCGCAAACGCGATCCCGGGCACCGAAATGAAGGTGATTGTAGAGGTTTCAGTAGCGACGATGGAGGCGGCGATGGCCCACCAGGGAACGGTGCGATCGCCGAGAAAGTAGTCGCGCGTGGTTTCCTGTTTGCGCGAGAACCAGACACCAAACAACGTGATGCCGATCAGGTAGCCGAAAATGATGACAAGATCGATGGGTTTCATTTACTTAACGAAGGAAAGCCAGCGGGGGCAAGCCCGCCTTCCTGACCCAGAGACTTCCTGGTCGTTTGCTTAGTTCAGCATTGAAAGACTCTCAAGCAGGGATCAGAACTCGAGTACGTGTAGCTCGGGGTCGGGAAGGCGGGCTTGCCCCCGCTCTTTTAGATCTATGGCTTCCCTAATCCATCAACCAGAACTTCCGAGAGTCGCGACATCAGCAACAGCGCCGGGTTATCAACTGTCCAATTCGGTTCCGGCATTTCGCTACAGGTGATCGCAATCGCAATGCGCCCGCGCGGATGGTAAATGATTCCGATGTTGCTGCGCAGCGCGTCGAGGGCGCCGGACTTCGTAGCTTTTGGCACGCGCCAGTCTTCGCGCCAGAGTCCATTCGTTCCCTGCTCGCGCTTCATTAACTCGAGCATGTCTTTCGAAGCCGCCGCATTTACCACTTCTCCACGTTCCAGCTTTTCCAGGAGCGTAACCATTTCGTGCGGCGTGGTGCGGCCAAGCCCGAAGCGTTTGCTCTCTTCCTTTTTACCTTCGAGGCTCTCACCGCCGCCGAATACGCGTCGCATCAGACGAGTTTCCTTAAACCCCAACGACTCCATCCGAGCGTTGACGGCATCTGCAGCCAGGACATCGATGACCAGATTCGTAGCCGTGTTATCGCTCATGATCATCATCAAGTTTACGGCGTCGCGGAAAGTAAGGTGCAGGTTATCTCCGAATTCTTCGAGGATTCCCGAACCGCCCACTTTCTTTTCTTTCGTCAGGACGAGCTCATCGGTCCACTTCGCTTTTCCTTCACTCACGCGCGCGAAGGCTTCCACCATGATGGCAATCTTAATTGTGCTGGCAGTCGACACGCGATCGTCAGGCCCTAGTTCGTAAATCTCTCCGGTATCGAGGTTCCTGGCGTAGAGGCTGACCTTGCCCTTGAACTGCGATACCTCGGCGCGAACCCTTTGGTCCAAAGTCGGCTGCTTTACACCCTGATTCGTTTGCGCAAATCCAGGAACAATCGTTATCAGCAAAAGAACTACAGCGAAAGTTTTTGTGAAAACCTGGAACATAAGATTACTAAAATGAAGCTCTGATCAAATCTCTTCGACGCGTAGCGTCGGCATGAATTTAGCCCGGTCTTTCAAGGCCGGGAAAAGTCGACCAAATATGACGCGTCGCGTAGCGACGCAATGAATTCGGGAACAGCGTCAATCGTCGCTACGCGACGAAAAACAACCGCTGACCTGATCCCGGCGTTAAAACGCCGGGCTAAACTCATTCCGACGCTACGCGTCGAAAACACTTGATCAGACCTTCCTAACGCTTAGCCCCATTCGAACACAACTCGTCCAGTGTTTTGATCCGCGGGCAAATGCTTTCAGGATGTAAGTCAAGCGGGTCAAGCAGAATTCCGCACAGTCCCATCGCACGCGCCGCCAGCGCATCGTGCACATAAGAATCTCCAACGAAGGC
>WNFK01206846.1_pt3 | contig 15207 bp, 12 predicted proteins | sample 5400281 | NCBI WGS metagenome assembly WNFK01 (sample SAMN13153350, study PRJNA577476) | soil metagenome | isolation source: 20 cm soil on Douglas fir-dominated hillslope | place: USA:California | collected 2013-09-17 | reverse complement strand
CGGCCGCTGCATGAGACGGGCGATATCGCGTGAGGGAGGTGTGTTCGTACCGCCGAGCACGATCGTCAGATAGAGCCGTTCGGCACCGTGTAACGTTGCGATCACTTCGGTCAGGGTCTCCAGCGCTGCGGCGAGCCGCTCTTCCTCTTCCGATTGGACGAGCAGATCTTCCGCAGAAGGTTCGACGGCACTTGTCACATCTTCGAGCTTGTCCGTTGGAACGCAAATGATGCGGACGTCCGCCCGCATCGGTGCCAATGCACGCACCCGTGAGAGCGCGGCAACGATCTCGGCGGTGTCGGACTTGCGCCCAAAGCGCGAGCAGAGATGAGTAGCCAGGACGTCCGGATGTTCGGAAATCCCTTGCCAATAGACCAGCTTGAAAATCTCCTGATCGAGCTCGGGGAGTCTTGTCACGCCCGTGGGAAGGCGCCGGCGCGGAACTGCGGCGCGTATGCGGTCGATGATGAGATGATCGACGGCGCGCAAGACGAAGCCGGCGAAACTGCCGCTGCCATTATAGGTTTTGAGACGCCGGTAATCGTCGTCGATCAGCGCAAGGCAAACATCTTGATAAGTGTCCCGCCGTGCTTCCTCGGAATGAGGAAGCCTTTTTCGGATCAGCCTGACGATGTCGGCACTGTAGAGACGCTCAAAGGCGCTCCAACCGCGCTCCGCATCCGATTGCAGCATCCGCAACATGCGCTCGGCCAAGAGGTCACGCACGCTGAGCGCGACGAAGGTCTCGAGCGTGCCGCGGCCCGAGTAACCCGCAAGCCGCGCGAATCGATTGGCGCTCAGCGCAGCGATGGCTTCCGCGAATGCTTCGCGTGCCTCGGCATCTTCTCCCGTGGGTCTGGACGCAGTTGCCTGCTCGGAGCGCGATCAAGCGGACGAAATCATCAGCTCGTTCCGACTTCAGCCCGCGTGGTTGGCCTCCCCCTCGTCCCTGGAACGCGGCGGACTGCCCGTTGAACTCGCCACCCTGCATTGGGGAATTTTTGTGTCCGGCGCGAACCTGTGCTCGACCGGCCGATTGCGCTGTGTCTACAAGCGCTTCAAACACTGGTCCCATGTCATGTCGCCCATGGTGATGCCCCTCGCCTCACCATTAGACGGACAAATGCGTATTTTTGACGGCAGAAATCCAGTGCGGGCGTGGAAATGTCGTCCGAACACAGGACCTGCAACGATGTTGCTCAGATGACCTTGTTGTAGACGATGGCGCCGGTCGAGACGCGCTTCGGCCTTGGCGTTCCGCTATAGGGGGCGTTGCGCTTGCGCGACTTTTCGACTTCCTCGGCGACGGCCTGAACCAATCCTTCGCTGGCCTGCCGCATGCACGCGACAAGAGTCTCATGGCGCGCCAGCAATTTTTTGAGGCGGCCACCTGAATCCTTCAACGCGGCGATCACTTGCTCCGGCATGTTCTTGATTTCGCCGGAAGCTTTCAGCGCCATCACTTCGCGGCCGTACAGCGCGCAAAGCCGCGCGACCTCGGGATCTGTCGTCGTAAGATTGTCGAACGCGCCCTGTTCGAGCGCGGCGATGTCGGCCGAGATGGCTTCGCTCAATCGCTTGCTGATCGCCAGCAATTGCTCGAGACGGCGGAGTTGCTCCGCCTGTGTTTCGCTTCCTTTGGCTATGGCGGTCATCCGACTTTCTCCTGAGCGCGCAACAACTCGCGCTTGACTTGATCGGCCAAACCGAATCCCCCTTGTTCGGCAATGGTCTTGGAATACTGATCCAGCATCAGCGAACGAAAGATCGATTCGGCGGGCCCGCCGCCGAACGGTCCGTCGGTTTTCACGCCTTCGAACATCGTGGAAAGCATCTCATTCACAAACACGGCTTCGAATTCCTGGGCCGCCTTGTCGGCCTGCACCTTGCTTTTGGCCGCCGCCAGGCTCGGAGCCGCCTTCGTTCCGAGAAGAGCCGCGGAAACCTGCAGATCAGCCGCGCTCATCCGATCACCTGGATTTCGGCTTGCAGCGCACCCGCCGCCTTGATCGCCTGCAGAATCGAAATCATGTCGCGTGGCCCGACGCCGAGCGCGTTCAAGCCGTTCACCAGGACCTGAAGGCTCACGCCGTCCTGCAGCACGATGAGCTGCCGGCCCATTTGTTCGTCGACGTCGATGTTGGTGCGCGGCACAACTTGCGTTTGCCCCTGTTGCGAGAAGGGCTGCGGCTGGCTCACCTGCGCAGTCTCGGTGACGCGGATGGTGAGGTTGCCTTGCGCAATGGCGACCGTTGAGATTCGTACGTCCGAGCCCATCACGATGACGCCGGACTGTTCGTCGATCACCACCTTGGCAGGAAGATCAGGTTCGACCTTGAGCTGCTCGACCTCGGTCAAGAGCGCGACGATGTCGCCGTTATAATTTGCCGGGCGGTTGAGCCTTACAGTGGCGGAATCGCTTGCGGTCGCCGCAGGTCCGCCCAAGTAGCGGTTGATCGCCTGCGCCACGCGTTGCGCCGTTGTGAAATCGGGATTGCGCAGGGCCAGCCGGAGCGAGGGCGCCTCCGCGAGCTTGAAGGTGACTTCGCGTTCGACCGTGCCGCCATTGGCGATGCGTCCTGAGGTCGGCACGCCACGGGTTACGGATGCTGCCTGGCCTTGCGCGGAAAAGCCGCCCACCGCGACGGGCCCCTGGGCCAGCGCGTAGACTTCACCGTCGGCGGCCAAAAGCGGCGTCGCCAGCAAGGTGCCGCCGTTCAGACTTTTTGCGTCTCCCATTGCGGAAACGACCACATCGATGCGGGTGCCTTGGGCTGAGAAGGGACGGAGATTCGCAGTCACCATGACGGCGGCGATATCCTTGGTGTTCACGTTGTAGCCGCGTGTATTGACGCCAAGACGCTCCAGCATGGTCTGCAGCGCTTGCCTGGTGAAAGGCGAGTTCTGCAACGTATCGCCTGTACCGGTCAGACCTGCCACCAAGCCGTAGCCGATCAGCATGTTGTCGCGTACGCCTTCGATGTCGGCCAAATCCTTGATGCGCGAAAAGGCACTCGCCTGATGCGGGCTCAAGACAAGCGACAGCGCGGCGACGAAACGGCAGATTTTTTGAGCGTAGGAGATGGCCATGGGTTCCGGATTCTTCCGACGTGTTTCGCCCCCTTGCCAGATCCGTGCCGCGCGGGCCCTTTTAAAATTGGCTTTAATTCAATTGCTTAGATGCGCCCGGCGCTCGCCCTGGCCGCCATCGGCAAGTTTTGCCCGCCTTTCCCGCCTAAGGCGGCAATTCCGCGTACGCGTTACGCGGTCTCGCGGCATCGCGCTTCCATTTCAGGGGGGGCGACATGGACAGGGCTCCTGCTAGTGCCTATTTTTGCCGCTGATTCAAAGTTTTGGGCCGCCGCGAATGAACATTGTGAGACCTCAATCGGGCCGGCCCACCCAGAGACGGCCGCGCCCTGCCGTCTTGTGCATCCTCGATGGTTGGGGCTGGCGGCCTGACCCCAAAGACAACGCCATCCTTGCAGCCAGAATCCCCAATTTCGACCGCATGCTGCGCGAGTGTCCTTATGCGCTTCTGGCGACTTCAGGCCGCGCTGTGGGCTTGCCCGAGGGCCAAATGGGCAATTCGGAAGTCGGCCACACCAATATCGGCGCCGGCCGCCTGGTCATGCAGGATCTGCCGAGAATCGACGAAGCCGTGCGAAGCGGACATCTCGCCGACCGCCCTGCCCTTCGCGCTTTGATCGGTGCTGCAAAAGAAACCGGCGGCGCGGTGCATCTGATGGGACTGCTGTCGCCCGGCGGGGTTCATTCGCATCAGGCACACATGTCCGCCCTTGCCCGCGTGATCTCGGAGGCAGGTCTCACCGTCCATGTTCATGCGTTTCTCGATGGGCGCGATACGCCGCCTCAAAGCGCCCTCGGCTTCGTTGAGACATTCGAAAAAAGCGTTACGGATCTCAAGAGTGTGCGCATCGCCACATTATCGGGCCGTTACTATGCCATGGATCGCGACAAGCGTTGGGAACGCGTGGCGAGAGCCTATGACGCGATCGTCGATGCAAAAGGTCCCCGCTTTAAAGACGCGAAGACGGCAATCGAAAAATCCTATGAGGACGGCGCGAACGATGAATTCGTGATCCCGTGCGCCATCGGCGACTATGCAGGCGCACGCGACGGCGATGCGCTGCTCTTTGCCAATTTCCGCCCCGACCGCGCGCGTGAGATTTCCACGGCGCTTCTCGACCCAGCCTTCGACGGTTTTCCGCGAGCGCGCGTCCCGCATTTTTCCGCGGCTGCCGGCGTGACGCAATATTCCGAAGCGCTGAAAAAGTTCATGAGCGCCCTGTTCCCCGCCGAGGAGATCACCGAAACTCTTGGCGAGCTCTTCGCCGAGCGGGGCCTCAGGCAATTGCGCATCGCCGAGACCGAGAAATATCCGCACGTGACCTTCTTCTTGAATGGCGGGCGGGAGACCCAATTCCCGGGCGAAGACCGGATTCTGATCCCGAGTCCCAAGGTTGCGACCTATGATTTGAAGCCGGAAATGTCGGCCTATGAGGTGACCGATAAACTCGTGCAGGCGATCCACTCAGGCACATACGATCTTATTGTCGTCAATTACGCCAATCCCGACATGGTCGGACATACCGGCAATATGAAAGCGGCAATCGCGGCAGTGGAAGCAATCGACGATTGCTTGGGTCGTGTGCGCGAAGCTGTTGAAACGGCAGGGGGCGTGCTGCTTCTCACCGCCGATCACGGCAATGTCGAATTGATGCGCGATCCAAAAACCGGCGCGCCGCATACTGCGCACACACTGTTGGATGTGCCTATCATTGCGATCGGCTCGAATCTCTGCGGCAACGGCGCGGGAGTTCATCTGCACAATGGCCGGCTTGCCGATGTGGCTCCGACGCTGCTTGATCTGATAGGATTCGACAAGCCGCCGCAAATGACAGGACAATCCCTGGCTGAGTCGGAATATGGAACACAGAAGACAGGGATCGGAAAATGAAGCGTGCGATTCTGATCCCCGCTCTCTGTCTTCTTTGTTCTGCAGCCGCGGCTGCGCCGCAACAAACCGGCGCGGGCGCACCCCTCGCCGACCGCTACGAGCGTGCTTTGAAGGATCTGCAAGAAAATCGTCTCAGCGAAAACCAGACGCGTGCCGAACGCGATCGGCTTGCAAGCGAGGCGCAGAGCCTTCAGACGCGTCTGATTGCCGACGCGGCGAAAGTGCAACAGCTGGAAGTGGCGTCTGCCGCTACGCAGCAAGAGCTCGCGCAACTGAGCGAAACCGAACGCACGCTTCTCGCCGAATTGGCCCGCGATCGCGATCGTGTGGCGCATTTGCTTGCCGTGCTGCAGCGGCTCGATGCGGATGCACCGCCGGCGCTTGCCATCAGGCCCGATGATTCGCTGGCAGCCGCCCGAGGCACCATGCAGCTTGGCGCGATGCTGCCGCCGGTCTACGAGCAGGCCGCCGCGCTGGACCGGCGTCTGAAGGCCCTTACGAGTACGCAGGCGGCGCTCAAGGCGAAGGCGAGCCAGGCCCAGCGTGAATTCCAATCGTTAACCACTTCCCGAGCCGAATTGGATCAACTGCTGCAATTGCGCAACAGCGAAACGGCTGCCGCAGACGCCAAGCTGTCGGAAATTCACAACGTTACGGACGACATAGCCCGGCAGACCAAGAACCTGAAAAGCCTGATCGATCGGATTGCCGTGCTCCGCGCCAAGGGTGGATTCAGCCAAGGGATGACCGTGGTTACGCCGCAGAATACGGGCTCCGCCACACTGCGGCGGGCCTCCTTGAGGCTGCCCGTCGTGGGTACGGCCATACCGGGCGATCCCGCCGGTCCGGGGCGCACGCCGGGTGTCGGGGGGCCTCAAGGGCTATGGTTTGAAGCCTCCGGCTCAGCCCAAGCTGTAGCGCCCGGGGATAGCGAAGTTGTGTTTGCCGGGGCCTACCAAAATTTGGGCCAAGTCTTGATATTGGAATTGGTCGGCGGTTACCACGGGTGAACCCGTGGGGGTACTACCGGATGTTAAGGCGGCTCGGCTTTACATGGAGCTGAGACGCAACGGTCAGACTGTGGATCCGGCGCCGTGGATGAGCGCCGAACTTGGAAAGGCAAACGGAACATGAAAAAGTTCGCATTCGCCGGAGTAGGCGTAGCGGTTGGATTTGTTAGCGCATTGGCTTTGTTTCCTGCGGCGCACGGCGCGCCCAGCGTCTTGTCCGCGTATCGCGAACTCGATCTGTTCGGTGATGCCTTTGAAAGGGTACGCGCCAATTACGTGCGCGAAGTCGAAGACTCGGAGCTGATCAATTCCGCAATCAACGGCATGGTGTCCTCGCTCGATCCTCATTCGAGCTATATGGACCCCAAGGAATTCGCCGACATGCAGGTGCAGACTCGCGGTGAGTTCGGCGGTCTCGGCCTCGAAGTCACGCAGGAAGACGGGCTGGTCAAAGTCGTCACACCGATCGACGACACGCCCGCTTCGCGCGCCGGACTGAAGACCGGCGATTTCATCTCGGCAATCGACGGTACCAGCATTCAGGGCATGCCCCTGAACGAAGCGGTTTCCAGAATGCGCGGCCCCGAAAATTCGAAGGTCACGCTCACCATTCTGCGCACTGGAGAGAAAAGACCTCTCGATGTGACGCTCACCCGCGCGGTCATCAAGGTTGAGAGCGTGAAATATGAGCGCAAGGGCGACATCGGCTACATCCGCATTTCCTCGTTCAGTGAAAAAACGGACGCCGGATTGAAGAAGGCCATCGCCGATCTCAAGAAGCAGATCGGCCCCGGACTCATCAGAGGCTACGTGCTTGATCTGCGCAACGATCCGGGCGGCCTCCTGGATCAAGCCATCGCGGTGTCGGACGATTTCCTGACCACCGGCGAAGTGGTCTCCACGCGCGGCCGCAGGGCCGACGACACACAACGTTATAACGCCCGCGGCGGTGACCTCACCGACGGCAAGCCTATCCTTGTGCTGATCAATGAAGGTACGGCTTCGGCGTCGGAAATCGTGGCAGGCGCGTTGCAGGATCACCGCCGTGCGACCGTCGTCGGCGTGACCTCATTCGGCAAGGGTTCTGTGCAGACGATCATCCCACTGGGCGGCCAACGCGGCGGCGCGCTCAGGCTAACCACGGCGAAGTACTACACGCCGTCGGGCCGTTCGATCCAAGCCACCGGCATCACGCCGGACATCGCGGTGTCCAATCTGACCGAGAAGGCGCAAGCCGAAGCCGATCAGTTCTCGGCCCGCACCGAAGCGACGCTCGCCGGTCATCTCGACGCGGAAGGCGCGCAACGCAACACGAAAATGCCGACGATCCGTCCGGAAGAGGGCAAGAAGGTTGACGACTTCCAGCTCGCTTACGCGCTGGATCGTCTCGACGGCAAGATTGTGTCCAACGCGACGCAGAAGCAGGCCGCTGCTCCGGTTGCTCCCGCGACGCCGCAGGCCCACTGATACCGTCAATCGTTTCTGTCATGAAATTCCCCCCGGGCATCCCCCGGGGGTAATTTTTTGCGCAGGGAAAGAGCTAGGAAGCCGCCGTTAACGCCGACGTAACTATATCCGGTCTGGATAGGGGGATGACACCAGAACCTTCGAGCGACGGGGCGGCCGAGGCTTCGCCGCTTTCGAGCAAACGCAATTGGCTCCGCAGGCCGCCTCCGCTGGCAATCGGATTCTTTGTGCTCTTTGCAAGTGTTGCCGGGACAATCATCGCCGTCAATTTTTTCGGTTCGCCGTCGCGCAGCGATCCCGGCACGTGGCTTGAGCTCGCACCCCTCGCGCGCGCGGCGTCGGATACAACCAATCCGGTCTCATTTCTTAACGCCCGATCATTGGCCGGCCATCTCGTAACAGATCCGGCGCTGATCGAAGATTCGCCCGTGGGACCTTTACCTGTGCAAGCCGCGAACGGCCGCATGCCGATGACCGCCTATGCCCTTCCCGTCGATCCCAACGACAAGCATCCGCGGATTGCCATCGTCATTTCCGGCCTCAACGTCAGCGCCAGCAATACCAAGCTCGCATTATTGAATCTGCCGCAGGAAGTAACGCTTGGCTTCTCGCCGTTTGCTTCGGGGGCACAGGCCTATGTCGATCGTGCCCGCGAGGCCGGCCATGAAGTTCTCGTCGAAGTGCCGATGGAGCCCTTCGATTTTCCCGAGAGCGATCCGGGTCCCCACGCCCTTCTCGTCGCGGCGAGTGCGGAGGAAAACCTCAGGCGCCTTAACTGGTCAATGTCGCGCTTCACCGGCTATGTCGGACTTACCAATCTGTTGGGCGGCCGCTTCATGGGTGAGCAGGGCGCCATCGAGTCCGTGCTCAGCGAGACGGCACGTCGGGGCCTGCTTTTTTTCGATGATGGCGGGAACCCGAGCTCGATTGCCTTGACGGGGGCCCGCCATGTCAAAGCATCGATCGCAACCGGAAGGCTGGTGCTCGACGCAATTCAGACGCGCGAGGCGATCGACGGCAAGCTCGCCGATCTTGAAGCCGAAGCTAAGCGCAATGGCTTCGCCGTCGGCGTCGGCTCGGTCTATCCGATTACGATCGCGCGTGTTGCCGAATGGGCGCAAAGCGCTGCAACGCGGGGTTTCGAACTGGTGCCGATTTCTGCGCTCGCGGCGACCCCGGGCCAACAAGAAACGGCGACGGCCGGTCCCGCAAACCGCTAGCACACTTCCTAACAACCGAGACGCGTGCTTCACTTGATCCCCATGATTGAGCGGCACGTCAGCCCTATTGAGCTTCCCTATCGGCCTTGCGCCGGCATGATGATGTTCAACCGCGCCGGCAAAGTCTTCGTGGGCAAGCGTATCGACCAATCGGTGGAAGCCTGGCAAATGCCGCAGGGCGGAATCGACGAAGGCGAAGACCCGAAGGCGGCTGCATTGCGCGAGCTCGAAGAAGAGATCGGCACGCGAAACGTCGCGGTGCTGCGTGAGCACAAGGACTGGCTGACTTACGAGCTGCCCCCTGATCTCATCGGTGTTGCTTGGGAAGGCCGCTATCGCGGCCAAAGACTAAAATGGTTTGCGCTGAGATTTTTGGGCACCGACAGCGAGATTGATCTGAAGACCCACCACCCGGAATTTTTGGAATGGAAATGGGTGGACGCGGATGAATTGCTGCGTCTGATCGTTCCGTTCAAGCGGGAAACCTACGCAAAGGTCGTCGCGGCGTTTTCGGATTTGGCAAAGGGCAAGTAGCGAACGGGGAAAACCCGTTCGCTACTTGCTATTTCGCGGTTTTACTTATTCGCCGTCGCCGTGCGCAGGCGTGCGCGTCCTGCCATCGCGCATTCGGTCTGAATGTCAAATATCTTCTGCTGGAGTTCGGGCCCCAAGACGAAGGGATGTTTCTGGCCCGCCGCACGCGTCTTCAAGGCTTGGATCTTTTGGAACGCGTTGTCGAAGTTGGAGTGGTTCGCCATCGGAACATCGGCGCCCTTCTCCTTTGCGACTTTGGCGAATTTTTCGACCGAATTGACGTAGGTCGTGTAGTTCGCTTCCGATTGCGGGAAGTTGAAACCGATTCCGCCCCAGAAAGCCCCGACGTGGCGCTGGTTGCCGTCTTTCAGCGGAATGATGAGGGAGATCGCGCCGGGAGTGTGCGGCGGCGTCTGATAAATCTCGATCGTGGTATCGCCGAGCGTGAGCTTTTCGCCGTCTTTTACCGATTTTCCGCGCTTAGGCAGCGGGCCGCGATTGGTGTTTCCCGCTCATCACCAATTGGGCCTGCAACTTGTCGGCCAAATACTGGGCGCCGCCGAAATGGTCATTATGGGCGTGCGTGATGACGACGTACTTGACCTGCATCGGATCGAGTCCGAGCTTCCTCAAGCCGCCTTCGACGTAAGTCTCCGCTTCGCGCGGATTATCGAGCGAATCGATGACGATGATTCCGGCCGAAGTCGTGATCGCCCAGGCCGATACGCCGGGAATGCCGAGGAAATAGAGATTGTCGAATATTTTCGCGGGCTCGGCCGTGTTGCTCGCGAGCGGCGCGGCAGGACCTGCCTGGCGCGGTACGCAGAGCCCGAGCACGCTCTTCAAGTTCGCATCCTGCCCCGCGGTGCGGGTTGCGGTGGCGACATGGATGTCAGCAGTATCGTAGACGGCGAGCACAGCGCCGGCGCGTGGCGCCGCGGCGTCCGCCAAAGAAATGTATCCGACACAAACCGCCAGGGCGGCCGAAGCAAGCATCATGGTTCTTGTTCTATCGCCAACGCTCATCTGCCTCTCCTCCGTTTGGTCTTGAAAGCGTCCTCAGTTTTTTTCATTAAGCGCCGCCGCGCGCGCTTTGGCGCATTCGGCCGCCACCGTCAGATAGCGCGCCTCGCTGGCGGCGCCGGTGATGAAGGGGTGCGGTTGTCCGGCTTTGCGCGCCTTCAGCGCCGGCATCTTCAACAAGGCATCGTCGAATATCGGGTGATTCGAAAGGGGCACATCCACCTTCCTGTCGGCGGCAATCTTGGCGAATCGCTCGGCCGACGCCGCGTAAGTTTTGAAGTTCTCCAGTGTCGGGGCGAAGTTGAACGCCGTGCCGCCCCATTCGCCGGCGAAATGCTGCATGCCCCCATCCTTCAATGGAATGATGAGGGAAAGCGTTCCGGGCGTGTGCGGCGGAGTCACGTACATCTCGATGGTCGTATCGCCGAGCGTGAGTTTGTCGCCGTCCTTGACCGAAAGCCCCCGCTTGGGAATCGGCCCACGGTTTGGCGCTTCCGGCCGTTGCGGCGGGCTTTCAAGGTAGGTCCAGTCGATATCGCTCATCACCAGCTGCGCATGAAATTTGTCGGCGAGATACGTCGCTCCGCCGTAATGATCCGCGTGGGCATGGGTGATGACGATGTATTTGATCTGAGCGGGATTGAGCCGCAGCTTTCTCAAGCCCCCTTCAATGAAGGTTTGGGCCTCCTGCGCATTGTTGAGCGTATCGAGGATGATGATGCCGTCCGACGTCGTCACAGCCCATGCAGAAACACTCTGGATGCCGACATAATAGAGATTGTCGAACACCTTCATCGGTTCGACCGCGTCGTTCGCCGGCCGTGGGTCAGGCCCGTTGCGCGGAAGGCAGACCGTAAGAATGCCCCCCAAATCGAGGCCCGCCGCGACGGTGGCGGCTCTGACATGAGCTTCGACCGTGTCCGGTACCGACTGCTGCGCCAAAGGCGTTCCCACGGAGGCCAGCCCGGCGGCAAGAGCAGCTGCAACCATCATCCGAGCCGTGGTTACGCCAGACATGGATATCGTCCTCCCAAACGTTCGAACTTTGGCGGGAGGTTACTCGATAGCGGCGGCGCGATCCAGAATAGCCGCCGCAAGGCGGCTCCTAGCGGCTTTCGCTCAATTGCTCGCAGTTTCCTGCTTTTTGAAGTCGGCCATGAAGGCCTGCAGGGTGTCGACGGCGGCGATGCTCTTGGCAAGGTCGCGGAACGCCACGCCCTGCTGGTCGATCTTCTCAGTGACGACCGCAAAGGCCTTGGCGTCGGGACTGGCATTCATCTTCGAGGCGTAACGCTCGCGCAGGCGCTCCAGCGCTTGCTCGTCGCTGCCGAGCGAATAGGCGACGGCCGCGCGCATGATTTGTGCGCGCTCTTCGGCCGAAAGCGGCCCACTGACGTTCCAGCGTTGCCCAAGAATGTCTTCGGTCTTGGCGCCCGCGACCGCCCAATTGCCGGATTCCCAATAGATGTCGGCGCGCAATTTCTTGGCCTCGCTCGCGTCATCGTCGGCAATCAGGTCCACCGCGGCGTCGTATTGCTTGAGGCCGGCGAGCGCGCGCGCTTCCAAGAGACGGCGTTGCAAATTGACGTCGTCGGGAAGACGGGTCTGGCGCGTATCGTTGATGGTCTTGAGCGCTTCCTTGGGCTTGTGGTCCAGCAGATAAATCATGGCGAGTTTGGTGGCGACGACGGCGCGCGCCACGCCGTCCAACCGCTTATTGACCTGATGGTCGAGCAGCTGTTCGGACGGACCTAGGAGGTCGACCGTGACCAGCCGGTCGGTCAAGCGTCGAATCATTTCGTCGCCGTCGCGTCCGATCGGCGTCAATTCGATGAAATCGTAGAACAGCGCCAGGGCTTGGACCGGTTGAAGGACGTTGCTCTTGCTGCCGAGATAAAGCTCATTGAAGGCTCTGCGCATATCGTCTTGGGCATCGCGCGCAAGCTCGGCGTCGGGGAAGTTCAGCGCCGCTACGCGCAGGATGTCCAGTCCCTCGTGCCAGCGCGAATCGGCGAAGTAGAGAGCGCCAAGCTTGCGCAGGGTCTTGAGCTCGAGCGCGTCGCCGCGCCAACGGAACCGCAATTTCTCCAACGTTTCGATCGCGTCGGCCGGCTTGATCTTTTTCACGCCCAATTGAGCTTCGACGCGCGCATAAGTGGCTTTCGCCGCGACTGGGGCATAATCGGTTTGTTCGAGTCCGCGCAGGCGGGCCACCGCTTCATTGACGTGGCCTTGCGCGGCAAGCAGCTGGGCTTTCATCAAATGCGCTTCGACCGATTCGCGCGGGGTTAGCTCCGGCGGGAGTTGATCCAACGCATCGCTGGCGCTCGCCAGATCGCCTTGCGCGAGACCCGTTTCAGCACGCGCGAGGCGCGCTCGAGTCTGGAAGGATTGGGGATAGAAACGCATGACGTTTTGCGACGTCAGAAAATCATGGCGTGCATTTGCGAAATCGCCGAGCTTCGCCTCCGACATGGCCCGCCACAGAGCCGCGTGCGGGTCATCGCTTAGAGGTGATGGCGAAAGCGACACGCGCGACTCGCCGTAGCGACCCATCATGAATTGCGCCACGCCTTTCATTGCCTGCAGAGACGGGTCGTTCTCGGACGTCGGATCTGACGCTTGCATCAGTCGAATCTCACCGAGGGCTTCGGGCGCCAATTCATGAGCAAGAAGGAAACGCGCCAGTTGCAACCGCGCAGGGTTGCTTTCGCTTTCGGGCAGCCGCGCGACCGCAGCCCGTAACGCGCGAACCGAGGCGAGCACATTGTCGTTGGGTCCGCGGCCCCATTTTGCGAAATCGATGAAGGCCGGTCCCTGCTTGCTCTGCTGGGCCCGTACGACAGGTGCGGAATTTGCTCCGGAGGCAGCCGAGAGAGCGAGACCCATGGGCCTGGAGAAGGTGACGATTTCGTCCTTTACCGTCACGACCATATCATCAGCATACGGAATTACAGCCAAGCCGGCGGCGCTCGGAAGCGCCATGAGCTCGACGAACCGCTTGGGCGTCAGCGTGGCTTTGCCCGGCCGGGCGGGAATGACAACAAGCTGATCGCCGGCCTGGGCGTCGGCGATGGTGACGGCATGCGTCGCACCGGGAAGTGGAGTCGTCAGCGTTGTCTGCCCCTCGGCGCCCTGTCGCGTCAAGGCGATCGCATCGGCCGGCGTCGCGGCTCCTGCGGAGAGAACGATGTTCAGTGCGACTTCAGTTTCGGTGATCGTCGCCAGCAGGGGCGATTTGAATGTCACGCGCAAGACAGTAGCGCCCGAAACCTGCTCCGTGTCGGCTCTGACGAGAACTGTACTCAACGGGGATAGCAACGTTGTAGCATCGAGCGCGGGATGGTTGTCGAGAACGATCCAGATCGTCTCGCCGCGCACGAAAACGGCAACAGCGCGGCCATGCGCGGCGGGAAAGTGCAAGATGCCGCCGTCGCGTGTGGCTTCGGCGCTGGCGACAAGCGATTGGGCCGCGGAGCGCGCCTGACCTTGCGCGGCGGTTGCAGATGACGGAGCTTTTGGCGGAGGAACGGGCGTCGGATTTAAGCCGGAAGAGCCGCCCGTTAGGTCTGGCGGCGCGTAGGCGGACGCATCGGTCTTCGGCGCTATCACGTCGATGGCAATCTTGTTCTCGTCGCGAAAATCGTGGAACTTGGCTTCGGCGTCGGTGTCGAAATCGACGATCGTGGTGACGCCGTCCAGGCGCCAGCCGGCGCCCCTCACCCAAGCCGGCGCACGCGACTCGAGCGCCGAAAAATCCGGTCGCGCCAAGGTCTCGAAGCGGATGCTGATCCGCCCCCGACCTGGATAGACGGCGTAAGGCACCTGCTTTGGCCAATCGAAAATAAGACGGGTGAAGTTCGCGTACTCGCCGATGCGCAGCTTGATCACAGGCAATTTGGCGAGGTCGGGCAAATCCGTCTTGATCGGCGGCGGCGGCGGTGGCGGCAGATTGGGGGGAACGCCCTTGAAACTGTCCGGCACCAGATCGATGGCCGTGCGGTTGACTTGGGTCGAGTTGTGGAGGGCAACAGGGATCTTGAGCGCAAATCGGTAGGTCAATCCGTCCTCGTCGCGGCGTCCGCCGCTGACGTAGGAGCCCAAGCTCTCGGTGAAGGCGTCGATCGTGGTGTCGATCGGACGCGTCAGTTTTATGGTGAGAACGCCGTCTGCGACGGAAGCGTTGACCGGCGCCGAAACCTGAAAGGTAAATAGAATGCGCGCATACCCGGCCTTCGTATCGACGGCGACTGAATCCTTGACCGTTTGTGCCGGCGAAAGTTGAGGCGCCAGCGCCAGCGCAAGCAACGTTGCAAAGATAAAAGCTCGCCGGCCCGACCGCATCGCCTTCTAGCGTCCCGCCGCCGGCGTGGCCTGTGAGGGCGCCGCTTGAGGCGCGGCCGGCGCAGCAGGCGTTGCCGCAGGCGCAGCAGCGCCTGTAGCGGGAGGAACAGCGGGAGCTGCCGTAGCGGCTGATGTTGCCGCGGTAAGCTTGTAGCGGCCGGCAAGCTCGACTGTTAGCTTCTGCGCCACTTCGGAAGGGAGAGCGGAAAGAATCCCAGCCATCGCGTCGGGTTTCATGCGTCCGGCGACGCCGATACGGACATCGTCATTCAGCGAGCTGAAAATACGCGCGGCATCCTTCGGCTTCATCGCCGTATAGATTCGCACGAGCCCGTCGAGCTGTTCGGTTTCCTTGGCCTCGCGCTGGCCCATTGCTGCTTCGATTCGCGCTTGCAGCGCTTTGAGCTGGGCTATTTTTTCGTCGACACGTTTTTCCGTGGCAGCAAGCACATTAGCCTTGAGATCGAGCTCGCGCTGCCGTCCTTCTAGGACATCGCGCCGCCCGGCGAGACTTGTCAGTACGTCCATCTCGGCCTGGGTCACGCCTGAGCCTGCAAGTTCGGGAGACGACGCTTCGGCCGGAGGCTTGGAATTTTCGCTCGCGACGGGCGACGGCTTGTTGGCGGGC
>WNFK01177475.1_pt1 | contig 15209 bp, 13 predicted proteins | sample 5400281 | NCBI WGS metagenome assembly WNFK01 (sample SAMN13153350, study PRJNA577476) | soil metagenome | isolation source: 20 cm soil on Douglas fir-dominated hillslope | place: USA:California | collected 2013-09-17 | reverse complement strand
TCGCTCGGCTGCCACAGCTTGATCGTCAGCGGGGGATTGAGGAGCACGTTCGCCACCTCGTAGATGTTGAACGTGGAATCCTTCGAGTCGAACGTGGGGTGATCGGCCAGGTACTGGATGAGGCCCAGCGGCAGCGGAATCGAGCCGGAGCCGCCCGTCCCTTTCGGCACCGCCCGGAAGGCGATGTTCGAGCCGGTGTAGTCACCGACGTCGCTGGTGACCACGCCGCCCATGCCGAGCCGGCGGGCGTCGAGCATCTGCCCCTGGGCGACGCCGAACGGGAGACCCAACACGAGCATCAGGATTGCGAGGCAACCATTTCTCAGCACTGAACTTACCCCTCCCGCTTCGCCACGCGGACGAATCCATTCTTCCCGGCCGGGTATCTGAGGAGTCATCGGCATGCGGGGTGTCGGTCTTTAGGGGGAGCTCGTTTGACCCCCTGGCCCAGCGTGTGATAGCCTTCAGTCGCTTGAAATCGCGGCAGTTAGGCATTTCATCGCGACCTCATTACTCCATCCGCGGACGAGGCTCACCCAAACCACGATGAACGAAATCGAGCTTTCGAAGGTCTACGACCACACCGAGGCGGAACGCCGGTGGTACACGCACTGGCTGGATCGCGGTTACTTCCGCCCCGGCGACGGCGAGGGACCTCCCTTCGTCACTCTGATCCCGCCCCCGAACGTGACCGGGAGTCTCACGATCGGCCACGCGTTCAACCACACCCTCCAGGACGTGCTCACCCGCTGGCAGCGTATGACCGGCGTGCCGACTCTCTGGCTTCCGGGCACCGACCACGCGGGGATCGCGACGCAAAACGTGGTCGAGCGCAAGCTCGCCGAGGAGGGGAAGACCCGCCACGACCTGGGGCGCGAGGCTTTCCTGGAGCTTGTGTGGAAGTGGAAGGAACACTACCACGGGCGCATCACGGCGCAGATGAAACGCATCGGCGATTCCGTCGACTGGTCGCGCGAGCGCTTTACGATGGACGACGGGCTCTCGCGGGCGGTCCGCGAGGTCTTCGTGTGCTTGTACAGGAAAGGGCTGATCTACCGCGGCAACCGGATCATCAATTGGTGCCCGCGCTGTCTTACCGCGCTCTCCGACGAGGAGGTGGATCGCCAGGAGACGGAGGGGAAGCTCTACCACCTGATGTATCCGATCAAGGGGACGCAAAAGCACATCGTGGTCGCGACCACGCGCCCGGAGACCATGCTGGGTGACGTGGCTGTCGCGGTCCATCCCAAGGACAAGCGCTACCTCCCGCTTCGCGGCAAGACGGCGATCCTGCCGTTCCTGCGCCGTGAGATCCCGATCATCTTCGACGAGTCGGTCGATCCCAAATTCGGCACCGGCGCCGTGAAGGTGACGCCGGCGCACGATCCCAGCGACTTCGAGCTGGGGCAGCGGCACGGACTCACCCCGATCGTCGTGATGGACCCATCGGGGAGGATGAACGAGAACGCCGGTGACTTCCGCGGGCTGAGCCGCGAAGAAGCGCGCGCCCGGATCGTCGAAGCGCTGGAAGACCGGGGCCTCTTGGCGCGTGTAGAGCCCCACCGCTTTGCGGTCGGGCACTGCCAACGATGTGACTCCGTGGTGGAGCCGTATCTATCGCTGCAGTGGTTCGTGTCGATGAAGCCGCTCGCGAAGCCCGCGCTCGAGGCGATCGAGAAGGGGGAGCTCACCATCCTGCCCCGCCGCTGGGAGAAGGTTTACCTCCGGTGGCTGGAGGGCATCCGCGACTGGTGCATCTCACGGCAGCTGTGGTGGGGGCACCGGATCCCGGTCTGGACCTGCGCGGGCTGCTCCGAGACGATCGTCGAGGTGGATGCTCCGACCCGCTGCCCCAAATGCGGCGGCGACAGATTGCAGCAGGACGAGGACGTGCTCGATACATGGTTCTCCTCGTGGCTTTGGCCTTTCTCGACGCTCGGCTGGCCCCAGGAGACCGAGGACTTGAAGCGCTTCTATCCCTCGAGCGTCCTCATCACCGGACCGGACATCATCTTCTTCTGGGTGGCTCGGATGGTCATGGCCGGATACGAGTTCATGGGTCGCGCGCCCTTCCCGGTGGTGTACCTGCACGGGATCGTGCGCGACGCACAGGGCCGGAAGATGTCGAAGTCACTCGGGAACTCAGCCGATCCGATCGAGATCGCGGAAAAGTACGGCGCCGACTCGCTCAGGCTCACGCTCCTCCTGCTCTCGCCCCAGGGCTCCGACATCCATTTCTCCGAGGAGCGGGTGGACATAGGAAGGCATTTCGCGAACAAGCTCTGGAACGCGTTCCGCCTCGTCGCGCCGTACCTCAAGGGCTACACGCCCGACGAGCAGGCGGCGCGCCCCTTCTTGACGGACGCGGATCATTGGATCCTGAGCGTGCTCGGCACGACCGCCCGGCAAGTGACCCGGAACCTCAAAGCCTATCGGATCGGCGACGCCGCCAAGGATATCTACGATTTCACATGGCGTGAGCTGTGCGACTGGTATCTCGAGATGGCGAAGCCGCGTCTCTACGCGGGCCCCGATGCGCCGGGCGCCCAGGCCGTGCGGTTCACGATCCATCGCGTGTTCGAGACGGTGCTGAGGCTGCTCCATCCGTTCATGCCGTTTCTCTCCGAGGAGCTATGGCACGCGCTTCCCGCGACGGACGGGGACGTCTGCGTGGCGGAGTGGCCGGCGCCGGCGCGCACGGCCAACAAGGAGGCCGAGGCGAAAGTCGAGCTCCTGAAAGAAATCGTGGGCGCGATTCGGAATCTCCGGTCGGAGATGAACATCGCGCCGGCGAGGAAAACGCCGGTGCTGATCCGCGCCACGGGGCCGGAGTCCGACCTCATTCGCGATCAGGCGGATATGATCGCCCTCCTGGGCAAGGCGGACCGCCTGGAGGTGGGACCTACGGTGAAGAAGCCGGCCGTATCGGCGTCCACCGTGGTGCGGGGCCACGAGATCTTTCTTCCCCTGGTGGGGTTGATCGACGTGGAGACCGAGCGGAAGCGCCTCGAGAGGGAGCTGGACAAGGTGTTGCGCGATTTCGATCAATCGATGCGCAAGCTCCAGAACGAGGATTTTCTGGGGAAGGCGAAGAAGGACGTGGTGGACCGGGAGCGCACGCGCCTCGAATCGCTCGGCGCGACCAAGGAAAAACTGGAGCGCAACCTCGAGGTCCTGCGATGAGAATCGCGATCAAGATCTCGATCGCGCTCGGCATCGGCGCCTTCGGCGCGGCTATCGTGTGCGGGCTCCTGGCGTTCGCGGCGCACGCGGAGGCCGCGACACCGAAGCGTGGGACGCTGGCAACCACCGCGACCATCGCGGGGCGCGACGTTGCAGTCACTGTGTATAACGAGAACCTCGGCGTGGTGAAGGACCGGCGCAAGTTCGGCATCGCGGGCGGTGTCTCGGAGCTGAAGTTCACCGACGTCGCTTCTTCGATCGACCCCACGTCGGTCCATCTGAGGCCCCTGGGGAAGAACGAAGTGGAGATCCTCTCGCAGGATTACCGCTACGACTTGGTGAACACGGACAAGCTCCTCGAGCGATACGTGGATCAGTCGATTGATGTTGCCACCAAGGACGACCAGGTGAAACACGGCTCCCTCCTCGCGTTCGACCCCACGTCCCTGGTGATCCAGGATGCGGCCGGAGGTCTCTCGGTCCTGAATCGCGCCGAGGTCCGCCAGGTGGGACTCAAGGAGGTGCCCAAGGGATTGATCACGCGCCCCACGCTCGTGTGGCGGCTCCGCGCCGACGAGGGCGGAGAGCGCGACATTGAGGTCTCGTACATGACGGGTGGAATGGACTGGCACGCGGAATATGTGGCCGTGCTGGAGGAGAACGGCTCGAGCCTGGACCTTCAAGGGTGGGCCTCCGTCGAGAACCGCTCGGGTGCGACCTACGAGGATGCCAAGCTCAAGCTCGTCTCCGGAGCGATCCACCGGGCTCAAGGGCCGAGGCCAGTGCCCTATGCCGCGGACAAACGCTTCATGCAATTCGACACAGCGGTCCAGCTCCAGGAGCGCGGATTCGCCGAGTACCACCTCTACGAGCTGCCGGATCGGGCTACCCTCGCCAACAACGAGGTGAAGCAGGTCGGGCTGCTGCATGCGCCCGGCGTGCGCTCGGTCCGCAGATTCAGCTACGACGGCTCGGTTGACGGCGCGCAGGTCCAGGTCCGCGTGGAGTTCAAGAACGACGCAGCCTCCGGTCTCGGAATGCCGCTGCCGGGCGGTGTCGTGCGCGTCTTTCAGCGCGACACGGACGGGTCGCTGGAACTTGCAGGCGAGGATCGCATCCAACATACGCCGAGGAACCAGACGGTCAGGGTGACGATTGGCTCCGCCTTCGACATCGCCGTCGAGCGGAAGCAGTCCGACCTGAAACAGATCGATAAAGGTGTGACCGCGGCCTCATACGAGATCATGCTCACCAGCCATCGAAAGGATCCGGTGGACGTCACCGTCATCGAGCACGCCGAAGGACAATGGGAGATCCTGAAATCGACCCTGCCGCACACCAAGAAGGATTCTCGGACGTTCGAGTTCACGGTCCGCTGCGAGCCCGAGAAACCAGCGACGGTCACCTACACCGTTCGGACGCGCGTATGAGCGCCCAACGGTATCATGCTTCGGGGGGCGAGCCCGCTCCGCTCGAGGGAGGGGGCTCCTCGCACGCGGACGGTTTCCTGCGCCGGGATCTTACGCCCGCCGAGTTCAAGCTGGTGGCGCCGTACCGGCCGCTGGGGGATCAACCCCGCGCGATCCGCGAGCTGAACGAAGGTATGGAGCGCCGCGACCGCTATCAAACGCTCCTGGGCGTCACGGGCTCGGGGAAGACCTTCACGATCGCCAACGTGATCCAGGCGGCGGCCCGGCCCACGCTCGTCATCTCGCACAACAAGACCCTCGCCGCGCAGCTCTACGCGGAGTTCAAGAGCTTCTTCCCCGAGAACGCGGTCGGCTACTTCGTCTCCTACTATGATTACTATCAGCCCGAGGCGTATGTACCGCAGACGAATACCTACATCGAGAAGGACGCTTCCATCAACGACGACATCGACCGCCTGCGCCTCGCCGCGACGAGCGCGCTCTTCGAGCGGCGTGACGTCATCGTCGTCGCGAGCGTCTCATGCATCTACGGCCTGGGCTCTCCCGAGGATTTCCGCCGCGAGATGCTCCTGGTCCGGGTCGGGGATCGGATCACGCGCGAGGCGATCCTGGGTCAGCTGGTGCACAACCAGTACACGCGGAACGACGTCGACCTGAAGCGCGGGACCTTCCGCGCGCGCGGCGACGTGGTCGAGGTCCACCCGGCGTACGAGGAAACCGCGATCCGGATCGAGCTCCTGGGAGACGACGTGGAGCGGATCGCCGTCTTCGATCCCCTCACCGGCAAGACCCTCAAACCGATCACGACGGCCGCGATCTACCCGGCGAAGCACTTCGTGACCACGCCGATCCGGATCCAGCAGGGGACCCGGCTCATCCGAGAGGAGCTGACGGAGCGCCTGGAGCAGCTTCGCTCGGAGGGAAAGCTCCTCGAAGCGCAGCGGCTCAAGATGCGGACCGAATACGATCTCGAGATGCTGAACGAGATCGGGTACTGCGCCGGAATCGAGAACTACTCGCGCCCGCTGTCCGGGCGGAAGCCGGGGGAGAGGCCGCAATGCCTCATCGACTACTTCCCGGAGGATTTCCTCCTGATCATCGACGAGTCCCACGTGACGGTTCCCCAGATCGGCGGCATGTACGAAGGGGACCGCTCCCGCAAGCAGACCCTGGTTGAGTACGGCTTCCGGCTTCCATCCGCGCTCGATAACCGTCCGCTCCGATTCGACGAGTTCGAGGGGCTCACCGGGCAGACCATCTACGTATCGGCCACGCCGAGCGACTACGAGCTCCGGAAATCGGGCGGCGTCGTGGTGGAGCAGATCATCCGCCCGACCGGCCTCATCGATCCCAGGATCTCCATCCGGCCGACCAAGGGCCAGATCGACGATCTTCTCGAGGAGATCAAGCGCCGTGTGGAACGAGCGGAGCGTGTGCTCGTGACGACCCTCACCAAGCGGATGGCGGAGGACCTGACCGAGTACCTGTTCCAGGCGGGCGTGAACGTGCGCTACATCCACTCCGATATCGACGCCATCGAGCGGGTGGAGATCCTGCGCGCGCTCAGGCTCCAAAAAGTCGACGTGCTCGTGGGAATCAATTTGCTCCGCGAGGGCCTCGATCTCCCCGAAGTGTCCCTGGTCGCGATCCTGGACGCAGACAAGGAAGGGTTCCTGAGATCGGAGACGTCGCTCATCCAGACTTCCGGGCGCGCGGCACGCCACGTCAACGGCGAGGTGATCCTCTACGCGGATCAGATGACCGGTTCGATGTCGCGCGCGCTCGAGGAAATGAACCGGCGCCGGGAAACGCAGTTCCGCTACAACGAGGCGCACGGGATCACTCCGCAGACCATCGTGAAGTCGCTGGATGAGGTGCTCCGGAGCACGACGGTGGCCGATGCGGCCGCGCCGCTCACGCCCGAGGACCTCCTTCCGAGCGACGCGCTTCGCCTGGATCGTGAATCATTGATGGAGCTGCTCGAGCGGGAGATGCTCGCCGCGGCGGCTCGTGAAGAATTCGAGGCGGCCGCGTCGCTGCGCGACCGTCTCGACGAGCTCCGGCTGGAGGCCGGGAAGGAGCGTTCGCATGCGCCTCGAATCGATCGCAGCACCTCTGGTCCGAATCGCGTTGACCGAGGACATCGGGGGCGGGGACGCCACGACCGAAGTCGTCATTGATCCCAAGGCCCGGGTCCGAGCTCACATTGAGGCGCGCGGCAAGGGCGTCCTAGCGGGGAACTCGGTCGCCGCGCTCGCGTTCGCGGAGCTGGATCCCGAGGTCGAGATCGACTGGCTCGCTCCGGAGGGCTCCGAGCTCAAGCAGGGCGTCAAGATCGCCGAGATCCGGGGGCGGGCGCGGGCGATCCTGAGCGCGGAGCGCGTCGCGCTCAATTTCCTCCAGCGCCTATCCGGCGTCGCGACGCTCACGCGGGCGTTCGTTCGGGCGGTGGAAGGAACGGACGTCCAGATCCTGGACACTCGAAAGACCACCCCGAGTCTTCGGATGCTCGAAAAGCACGCCACCCAGGTGGGTGGGGCTTTGAACCACCGCTTCGGTCTCTTCGACGGGATGCTGATCAAGGAGAACCACGCCCGCGTCGCGGGGGGCTTGACGCGGGCCGTGGAGAAGGCGCGGGCGCGCTCGCTTGGACTCCCGATCATGGCTGAGGCGAGGACCGTCGAAGACGCGGAGATCCTCGCGACGCTTGGAGTCGACCGTATCCTCCTCGACAACTTCACCCCGGGGCAGGTCGCCGTGGCGGTGAAGCGCCTCCGGGCGCTGGCCAAAGGGGGAAAGCTCGAGCCGGGGCGCGGCACGGCCGCGAGCGCGCGGCGCGGCGGCTCGGCCAAAGGGGGCGGCGCGACCGCGGTGGCGTCGCCGGACGCGTTGCCGGAAATCGAGGTCTCCGGCGGCATCCGTCTCGAGAACGTGCGCGAGTTCGCGCTGCCGGGCGTCAAGTACATCTCGGTCGGGGCGCTCACCCACTCCGCCCCGGCGCTCGATCTCTCGCTTCTCGTCGCGGACGTCTCCTGAGCGGCATCCTTCGTGGACCCCGATCTGCTCCGCACGGCGCGCTTGATGCGCTTCCTCGGCGTTCCCGCAGAGGTTCACGAGAGCCTTGGATCGACCAACGACGAGGCGTTCCGCCGCGCGCAGGAGGGGGCTGCCGAGGGGCTCGTCGTGCTCGCGGGGCACCAGACCTCGGGAAAGGGTCGCCTGGGCCGGACCTGGTTCGACGAGCCGGGCCAGTCCCTCATGTTTTCGATTCTGCTCAAGCCTCCCATCCCCTTGCACTCCTATCCGCTCCTCTCGCTCGCGCTGGCGTCGTCCATCGCCTGGGCAGCCGCCGACATCGCAAGCGAGATCACGATCAAGTGGCCGAATGACGTACTGCATCGCGGGAAAAAACTCTCCGGAGTGCTCGCGGAATCGCGCGCGCTGCGGCCGGGAGAGGCGCCGGTATTGGTTCTCGGCGCCGGGGTGAACGTGAACTATCACCCGAGGGACTTTCCGAGGGAGTTCCGGGAGAGCGCTACCTCTCTCTGCATCGCCTCCGGAGAGGGCCATGTCGAGATGGGATGGCTTTTCTCCGGCATCCTCATGCATTTCGTTCACGAGTTGGACGCCGCGTACGGGGGAGGGCCCGGCGCCCTCCTCGAGCGGCTGCGTCCCCAGCTGCCTGAGCCGGGCACCCGGGTGAGGATCGCGCTCGCGGACCGCGCGGTAGAGGGGGAGCTTCTCGAGCTGACCGAGACAGGCGCGCTCCGCGTGCGCGACCGGGCGAGCGGCTTGGTGGAAACCCTGACCGCGGGGGTCATGGAATGAAGTGCCCCTCGTGCGGCCACCTGGAAGACAAGGTGATCGATTCCCGTTCGGCCAAGGAAGGACAGGCGATTCGCCGCCGCCGTGAGTGCATGGCCTGCCAGCGCCGATTCACGACCTACGAGACGGTGGAGACCACCCCCTTGCTCGTGATCAAGAAGGACGGAAGGCGTGAGCCGTTCAGCCGGGACAAGATCTTGAACGGCCTTCTCCGTGCGTGCGAGAAGCGACCGATCCCGGCGGAGAAGATCCACGCGATCGTGGACAGGCTCGAAGCGGAGGTGATGCAGAAGGGTCTCGACGAGGTCCATTCGAGCGAGATCGGCGAGCGGGTCATGGCGGAGCTTCACCAGCTCGACGAGGTGGCCTACGTCCGGTTCGCCTCGGTGTACCGGCACTTCAAGGATTTGAATCAGTTCTTGGAAGAGCTTCGGTCGCTCCTCAAGTGATCCCGCCGCTTCTCGCCGTGGCGCAGGAACCCGAGCGCCCGATGTCCTTCCTCGAGCATTTGGAAGAGCTCCGCGCCGCCGTGTGGCGGAGCGCCACGATCGCCCTGATCCTGATCGCCGCGGCCTGGTTTTTCTCGGGCCGCCTCCTCGACGCGCTGATCCTCTGGCTTCTCCACGGCGAGAAGGCGCTGGCCCTCTCTCCCACCGAAGCATTTTCCGCGCGGATCGAAGTGGCGCTCTGGACGGGCGGGGTCGTGGCGCTCCCCTATGTGATGTTCGAGCTGTGGCGTTTCGTGGCGCCCGGGTTGAAAAAAAACGAGCGGCATTTCGCGATCCCCTGGATGGTGGCCTCGGCCGCCCTCCTCTATCTCGGGATCGCGTTCGCCCTCAAGCTCCTGCTTCCCATGATCGTCCGGATGCTTCAATCGTTCGCGACGGGCCAGATCGAGTCGCGCATGTCGCTCCTTTCGCTCCTCCACTTCTCAGTGAAGATGGCGGCGGGATGCGGGCTCCTGTTCCAGCTGCCCCTCGTCCTTTGCCTGCTCGCGTGGTTCGGGATCGCTTCGCCCAGGCTGCTGGCGCGCCAGTGGCGGCACGCGGTGTTCTTCATCGCGCTTGCCGCGGCGGTGGTTACCCCCGGCGACGGGCCGTCGATGCTGATCCTCTCGGCTCCCCTGATTCTCCTCTATTTCGTGAGCCTCGTATTCGCCTGGGCGATCTGGCGCAGCCGCTGGAAGGGACGCCGCGAGCCCGGCGAGCTGGGCTAGGAGGGAGACGCGTGCTCCTCGCGATCGATGTCGGCAATACCGAAGTGACGCTCGGCCTCTTCGACGGCCGCCGCCTCGCGCGCTCGTTTCGTCTGAGCAGCGAGACCCGGCGGACCGCGGACGAGCTCACGCTCTATCTGACCCAGGTGTTTCCCGAGCTGGCCTCGCGTGGCGAGCATGCCGGGGTGATTGCGTCGGTCGTCCCGACCGCGACGCCGTCCTACATCGAGGCCGCTCGAAGGCTCTGCGGCCGAGACCCACTCGAGGTCTCTTCGCTCATTCCTTCGGGCGTGGAAATCGACTACCGCGATCCCCAGTCGACGGGGGCCGACCGGATCGCGAACGCGGCCGCGGCCCTCAGGCTGTACGGCGCGCCGGTCATCGTCGTCGATTTCGGTACCGCGACCACGTTCGACGTGATCGTGAAGGATCGTCGTTACATCGGGGGGGTCATCGCGCCCGGCGTCATCACGGGAGCGGAGCACCTGATCCGGCGCGCGGCGCGGCTCTCGGCGTTCGAGCTGCGTGCTCCGGAGCACGTGGTCGGGCGGAGCACGGAGGAAAGCCTCCAATCGGGCGTTTACTACGGGGCGGTCGGCCAGGTGGATGCGATCGTCCGCCGCATTGCCGCTGAGGAGCGCATCCGCCCGATGGTGGTCGCGACGGGCGGGCTCGCCTCGATGATCGCCGCCCACTCGGAGACGATCGAGAAGGTGGACCCCGACCTGACGCTCCACGGACTTCGAATTATTTACGAGCTCAACCATCCGGACGGACCGGAGAAGACACAGGCGGCCGCGACGAAACCGTCTCCGCGACGGGATCCCAAGCCCGGCGTCAAGTCCAAGAAGCGTCGGAAGTAACGGGGATTTGCGGACGCGATGGATGGGGGTTGCGCTCGCGGACGGCATCGGGTACTGTCTCTTCGATTAGCACTCGATTGGGTATAGTGCCAACGCACGATGAACGAGCCCGCGCCGGTGAGGCCGAGCGGGCGAGGCAAGGAGGAGCAGAAATCCATGGCCAAGCAGCTGCAGTTCGACTCCGCGGCGCGTGACGCGCTCCAGCGCGGCGTCGACAAACTCGCGAACACCGTCCGGGTCACCCTCGGTCCGAGGGGAAGAAACGTCGTCCTCGACAAGAAATTCGGCGCGCCGACCATCACGAACGATGGGGTCACGATCGCCAAGGAAATCGAGCTGGAGGATCCCTATGAAAACATGGGAGCCCAGCTTCTCAAGGAAGTAGCCACCAAAACGCAGGACGTCGCTGGGGACGGCACCACGACCGCGACCGTGTTGGCGCAGTCGATGGTTCACGCCGGGCTCAGGCTCGTGACCGCGGGCGCCAATCCGATGTTCCTGAAGCGCGGCATGGACCGCGCGGTGCAGGCGGTCGTCGCGGAGCTGAAGAAGCAGTCCAAGCCCATCAAGACACCGGAGGAGATCGCCAACGTCGCGACGATCTCGGCGAACAACGATCCGGAAATCGGCAAGCTGATCTCGGAAGCGATGGACAAGGTCGGGAAGGACGGCGTCATCACCGTAGAGGAGGCGAAGAGCCTCGATACGTCGCTGGAAGTCGTCGAAGGGCTCCAGTTCGACCGAGGGTATCTCTCGCCGTACTTCGTGACCGACCCCGAGCGCATGGAAGCGATCCTCGAGGACGCGTACATCCTGATCCATGACAAGAAGATCGCCTCGATCAAGGAGGTCCTGCCGATCCTCGAGAAGGTTTCGCAGGTCGGCAAGCCGCTTCTCGTGATTTCCGAAGACATCGAGGGGGAGGCCCTGGCGACCCTGGTGGTCAACAAGCTGCGCGGCGTGCTGAACGTCGCGGCGGCGAAGGCGCCGGGATTCGGAGACCGCCGCCGCGCGATGCTCGAGGATATCGCGATCCTGACCGGCGGCCGCCTCATCACCGAAGAGGCGGGGTTGAAGCTCGAGAACGCCATTCTCTCCGACCTCGGCCGCGCGAAGCGGATCGTCGTGGACAAGGACAACACGACGGTCATAGAGGGCGCGGGCAAGAAGGCCGACATCAAAGCGCGCGTGGATCAGATCCGTAAGGAAATCGAGGATTCCACGTCCGATTACGACAAGGAGAAGCTTCAAGAGCGTCTGGCGAAGCTTGCCGGCGGCGTCGCCGTGGTGAACGTGGGTGCCGCGACCGAGGTGGAGCTCAAGGAGAAGAAGGCGCGGGTCGAAGACGCGCTTGCCGCGACCAAGTCCGCCGTCGAAGAGGGCATCGTGCCCGGCGGGGGCGTGGCACTCCTCCGCGCGCAGCCCGCCCTAGCGGCGCTGGAGGCGAAGGGGGACGAGAAATCCGGGATCGACATCGTCTCCCATTCCCTCGAGGCCCCGGTGAAGATGATCGCGTCCAACGCGGGCGCCGAAGGCTCCATTGTCGTCGAGCGGCTCCGGACGCAAAAGGGCGCGATGGGCTACAACGCGGCCACCGGCCAGTACGAGGATCTCTTCCAATCCGGCATCGTGGATCCGACCAAGGTGACCCGATCGGCGCTCCAGAACGCGGTCTCGATCGCCTCCCTCGTTCTCACCACCGAGGCGGTCATTACGGATATCCCAGAAGAAGAGAAGCCGAGCATGCCGGGCGGCGGCATGGGAGGAATGGAATAGGCGAGCTTCTAGCGCCAAGCAGATCAGCCCCCGGAGGGGTACCCCCTTCGGGGGCCTTTTCTTGCCCGGGCGAGCGCCTCGTCGGCGGGGCCGGCGGACCGCTCCGGGGCCTAGAACTTGCTTCCCGATACCTGGTATAGAAGGGGGCCGACCCGGCCGAAAGAGACCGTCGTGCTTGTGCCGTGAGCGCGGCGGTCGTTGACGTGGCGTCGGACGTGCGGCGAGCCTATCCTCACCCTGGCCGTGGACATGGTGGAGACCGTTCGTGAGCTTTGAGGCGCTGGCGCTAGAAAAGGAAGAGCTGGTCGTAAAGCGCGGTGCGGCAATCGCGCCTTACACCACGTTCGGTATCGGGGGACCGGCGGACGTGCTCGCCGAAGCCTACACCGAGCGCGCGTTGCAGCGGGTCGTCCGCGAGGCGATCGCGAGCCGCATGCGGTGGCTCCTGATCGGTGGCGGGAGCAATCTCCTTGTAGGCGATGCCGGATTCCGCGGCTTGGTCATTGTGAATCGCATTGAGCACCTGCGGGTGACCGGCAACAGGATCCTCGCGGGGGCGGGCGCCGACCTGGGCGAGGTCGTCGAAGCCGCGCGCGAGCATTCCCTTTCCGGGATCGAGTTTGCCATCGACATCCCCGGGACCGTGGGGGGCGCGATCCGCGGGAACGCGGGGGCATTCGGGCGCTCCGTGGGCGACATCTCCGTTCGCATCCGGCTCCTGGAAGGCACGGAGCTCGTCGACCGCACGCCGGCCGAGCTGGGCTTCGCCTACCGGCACAGCCGCCTCAAAGAGAACGACCACGTCGTCGTCGAAGCGGAGTTCGAGCTCGTCCCCGGCGATCGGGCCGAGATGGACCGCGTCATGGGCCAGCACGCGGCCCAGCGCGCGAGAAGAAAAGAAAAGGGGCTCCACACCGCCGGCTGCTTCTTCAAGAACCCCATCCTGGCGGACGGCCAGAAGGTCGCTGCCGGCCAGCTCCTCGAAGCCGCGGGCGCGAAGGAGATTCGCGATGGCGGTGCGGGGGTCCATGCCTACCACGCCAACTACATCGTGAACATGGGGGGCGCCTCGGCCGACGAGGTGCTCCGCGTCGCGCGCGAGATGAAACGCCGGGTCCAGGAATCCGCCGGAATCACGCTCGAAGAAGAGGTGATGGTGGTGATGGACCAGCCCGCGGCGGGCGCGGTCTAAGGTCAGCCCTCCGGCGAGAGAGGCCGAACGGCCCCTCGCGCCCCTTGACACCCCTTCCTTCCGCCCGATAACGTCGCCCCTGCCATGCCACCCATCGAGAAAAGCGCGCGGCTGCAGTCCTTGCCGCGGTACCTCTTCGCCGAGTTGGAGCGGAAACGCCACGACGCCGAGGCAGCGGGCCGGGAGGTCTTCGATCTCTCGATCGGGGATCCCGACCTGCCGACGCCCGATTTCATCCTCGACCGTCTGGCGGAGCTCTCCCGGGACCCCCGCCACCACCGCTATCCCACGAGCGGCGGGCTCCCCGAAGCGCGGGCCGAGATCGCCCGCTGGTTCGCGGAGCGCTTCGGCGCCACCGTCGATCCCGCGCGCGAGGTCGCGATCCTGATCGGCTCCAAGGAGGGGATCGGTCATTTTCCGCTGGCGGTGCTCAATCCAGGGGACGAAGCGCTCCTCCCGGATCCCGGCTATCCCGTCTATGCGGCGGGCACGGTGTTCGCCGGCGCGAAGCCGGTTCGCTATCCCATTCGCGAGGCGGCTGGGTTCGTACCCGACCCACGCGACCTCGACAAGCTCGTCACGCCGCGCACGCGCCTCGTCTACGTGAACTATCCCAACAACCCGACCGGCGCGACCGCTACCCGCGCCTTCTACGAAGATCTGGTCACGTGGGCCGTGCGCCGCGACCTCATCCTCGTGAGCGATGCCGCCTATTCGGAGCTCTACTATGGCGAGGCGCCACCGAGCATCCTCTCCATACCGGGCGCCCGCGACCGCGCGATCGAGTTCCACTCCTTCTCGAAGACGTTTAACATGACCGGGTGGCGGATCGGTTTCGCCGCGGGAGCATCGGTCCTGGTCGAAGCCCTGGTAGCGCTCAAGGCGAACGTGGACTCGGGCGCTCCTCAAGCCATCCAGCTGGCCGCGGCCGCGGGGCTCAAGTCACTCGGCACGCACGGTCCCGCCTTGCGGGGCGTCTACCGCGAGCGGCGGGATCTCGCGCTGGACGCGTTGCGGCGGCTGGGCTGCCCGATCAAGACGCCGGGGGGCGCGTTCTATCTCTGGGGGCGCATTCCCGAGGGGGAATCCTCCATGGAGTTCGTCACGCGTGTATTCGACAAGACAGGGGTCCTCCTCACACCCGGAACCGGTTTCGGGGCCGAAGGTGAGGGGTACTTTCGCATCGCTCTCACCTCCTCGGCGGATACCCTCCGCCGCGCACTCCAGAAGCTGGAATCACTCGCGCCTTGGAAGGCGCTCCATGCCTCGCCGTCCACAATCTCCCGCTAGGGCCGCCAAGGCCCCGACCCGCGAGACCCTCGACTGGCTGCGCCTTGCGCGCATCCAGGCTTACGGCCATCTCGGAGTGACCCAGAAGGAGCGGGACCTGGGTCAAAGGATCGAAGCCGACGTCGAGCTGGCCTACGCGCCGATGCCGACGCGCCGCCCGGATGTTCTCGACGACGCGATGGACTACGAGGAGGTCCATCGTCTCGTCCGTTCGCAAATCGAGATGTCCCGCTGCCGCCTCCTCGAGACGCTTGCCGAGGAGCTGGCGCTTGGTCTGCTCCAGGAGTTCGATTCGCCGCGCGTGCGCGTGCGCGTGCGCAAGCTTCATGTCCCGGTGGACGATTTCACGACGATCCCCGAGGTCGTCGTCGAGAGAACGCGCGCATGAGCAAGGTGTTCGTGGGCGTTGGGTCCAACCTCGGCGACCGCGAGTT
>WNFK01016325.1_pt1 | contig 15211 bp, 13 predicted proteins | sample 5400281 | NCBI WGS metagenome assembly WNFK01 (sample SAMN13153350, study PRJNA577476) | soil metagenome | isolation source: 20 cm soil on Douglas fir-dominated hillslope | place: USA:California | collected 2013-09-17 | reverse complement strand
CCGCACGCTCCAGGGGGAGGAGCAGACGACCACGCCGACCGGGGAAGGGCTCTTGGTCGGGCTTGATGTGAGCGTCGTCTATCACGCGAATCCGGATAAGGCGGCCGAGATCTTCTCGCGCTACGGTGGGCTCACGGGGATCGAGGCGAACGTCCTGCAGCCCGAGTTCCGATCCACGATCCGCGACGTGACCGCCGGCTTCAACGCGGTCGATCTCTATTCGGCCCGGCGCCAGGAAGTGAGCGCCAGCATGCTGAACGAGCTGCGAAAGCGGTTGGAAGGACGGGGGATCACGGTCGAGGCGGTCCTTCTCCGGAACGTCAAGATGCCGAAGCAGGTCTCCGACGCCGTGGAGATGAAGCTTGCCGCGGACCAGAAGGCCCAGCAGATGGAGTTCGTGCTCCGCAAGGAGAAGAGCGAGGCCGAACGAAAGCGGATCGAGGCGGGCGGCATCGCCGATTTCCAGCGGATCGTGACGGCGGGGATCACCCCGGGGCTTCTCACCTGGAAGGGGATCGAGGCGACCGAGAAGCTCGCGGAGTCCTCCAACTCGAAGTTCATCGTGATCGGAGGGAGGAACGGGCTGCCCCTGATCTTGAATCCCTGAGCGCCCGTGCGGCCGGCGGGGCTCGTTCCCCCGCCGGCTTCGCGCCGCTCGGGCAGACCTGGTCCACGATGGGTCTGGATCGCCCCGCGGTGACGCTCGGGTTCGAGCTCATCGCGATTCCCGCGCTCGCGTGGGGCTCTCTCCTGCTCTTCCGCTGGACCGAACGAATCTTGAGGCGCTCCGCCCGAACGTAGCGTGGATCCGGCGCTACCCTCGGCCGACGGCCGTGGAAGGGCGACCCCTTACCGGACTCCCCTCCGCCACCGCGCGCCGAGCGCGAAGGGTCCGCCGCCATGCGCGGCGAGGAACAGGAAAACGAAGCAGTAAAGGACCGCCAGCTCGCCATGATTCATGATCGGCCAGAACCCGTGCGGCGCATGGGCCATGAAATAGGCGACCGCCATTTCCCCCGAGACGAGGAATGCGACCGGGCGTGTCAGAATCCCAAGCGCGATGAGGGCACCGCCGACCAGCTCGAGCATTCCCGCAAACCAGGGCAGTTCCGGAAACGCGAGCGCCATCTTTTGAGCGCCCGGCTCGGCGAACCAGCCCAGAATTTTCTGCGCCCCGTGGCACCAGAAGAGAAACCCGGCGACGATTCGAAGTAGCGTGAGTGCCCAGTCGCTGAACCTGCCCCGCACGTGCTCGTTCATCGCCACCCTCCCTTTGAGAACGGACTCCTTTCAGGACCCCCACCACGTACCACATCGTGCGTCGAACGGTAGCCCTAACGGCGCTCCCGCATCGCCGTGATCAGCGCCTCCATGTGATCCAGATAGCGTAGAAGCGAGCGTCTCCCAAGCTCGGTGATTCGAAACTCGGTCCTGGGAAGCCGGCCTTCGAAGGACTTGGTGCACGCAATATACCTCGCCTGCTCGAGCTTCCGGGCGTGCACGCTCAGATTCCCGTCGGTTGTCTGCATCAGGCTCTTGAGCTCGTTGAACGTCAGGGAATCGTTCACGGCCAGAGCGCCCAGGATTCCAAGGCGAAGCCGCTCGTGGATGAGCCGGTTGAGCTCCGGCGGGCCGACCGAGTGCGCGCGCCGGCGCGCGGCGGTCGCGGCGGGCCGTTTGAGCGTGGGGCGGCGGACGCGCCGCCTGGGTATCCGTTCGGGCTCAGCCACCGTACCGTCTCGCGATCGCGAGGCCGAATGCGATGTGGAGTCCCCCGAAGCCGGCCGCCATCAACGGGTCGCTCCAGGCCGCGGGGGCGTAGAGCGCGAATCCACCGAGAAGGACAAAGCAAAGCCCCATGACCGGAACCACCGCCACGGAAAAGAGCCCGCCGCTGACGATTCCGGTGCCGTAGAGCGTAAGCCAGAGGCCGGGAATCCGGTCGGAAGCTCCGGAGCGGAGCAGGGGAGGGGTCAGAAGCGCGCCTACCAGGACCGGGAGCCCGAAGCTCAGGGCAAACTTGCGGCTCGCCCCCGTGAAAAGGGGCAAGTCGGCCTTGCGCGCCTTGCTCGCGATCGCCCAGGCCGAGATGAGGAGCGCCACGAGCGCCTCGCCGACCCAGACCAGCACCCAGCGTTCGCGCGACGCCTGACCGGCCGCGACCCATGCGGCGGCGAGCGCCGTGACCCCTACCGCGGCCTGTCCTGTGCCGGATACGGCCGTGAAGGAGCCCGCACGCTCGATGGCGCCGCGAATGAACGAGAGATTGTCCATCGCGCGGAGATGGATCGGAACGGGATCGGGGTGTGATTTCGGAGGACGGGGCTCGTTCACCCCACGATGATAGGAACGGGAGCCCCCGACCGTCAAGCGGTGCTTTGCAGCTTAAAGCCCGTGCCCGTCGTCGCTCCGACGTCTCACCGGCACCTATTCGCCGCTATCCTCGTCGGATTCGGCCTTCTCGTGCTCATCGTCCTTGTCTTCGTCTTCCGAGGTGCAGCTCGATCGGGTCTCGTTCGGCCGGCGCAGAAAGATCGTGCCCTGGAAGGACTCGAGCTCGAGCTTGGCCCTACCGGAGCCGAGCGTCGTCTCAAATCGCTTGGATTTGATTTTCTTCAGCGTCACCGGGAAGCTCGAATCGATTCCGCCGCTGAAGGTCGAGAGGGACAGCGTCGCGTTGGAGCGCTCCGGCATGGCGACGTCGATGCAGCCGTTGTGCGTCGCGAAGCGATAGAAACCCGCGTCGGAAATCGCGCCCTCGTACGTCACCGGACCGTTGACCGTGGACGCCTCCACCGAATCGGATTGGGCTCCCTCGATGAGGATCCCACCGTTCACCGACTCCGCGAAGATCGGGCCCACGACGTTCTCGAGATGAACGGCCTGATTCACCGAGCTTGCCTCGATGCGTCCCCGGACCCCCTGGACTCGGATCAGGCCCTGGATCGAGCTGAGCGAGGCAAAGCCGGCGCATCCCTTCAGCGTGACGTCTCCCTGCACGGTCTCGATACGGACTTCGCCGCGCGAGTCCTCGACGTCGATGTCGGTGTTGATCCCGGAAAGCTCGAGCTTCATCCAACGCGGCGCCGTGATGCGGTAGCGAATGGAGCCAGGGACCCATCGGCGTGATTTCACCTTGAGCCGCAGTGCGGAGCCGGTCCTCTCGATCAGGATCCTATCTTTGAGAGAATGGTCCGCCGCGATCTTGATCGCCTCCCGGTCCCAGGTCTTCACGGAGATCGCGCCGCCGAAGTTCTCGATCTCGAGCGTGATCCCGGGCTGCACGACGATCGTCGTGTCGGGCTCCGGAAGGAACGGTTCGCGCGCGGAGACGACGGTCTCATGGTCCCAGCGCTCTGCCGCGAAGGCGGCGGGCCGCGGGAGCAGCGTGATGGCGGCGAGCAGCGTGGCGGCCAGGGCTGCGCGCATTACCGGGACCCTTCCGCGCTGGATGCGCTCGCCAGCATCGTGGCGCGCTGCAGAAGCTCGACCTTGCGCCTCATCGTGTCGGCGAGGTGCTCCTTGACGTAGGTATTCGCGGGATCCGCCGCGAGCGCGCGCTTGGCCTGGTCGATCGCCAAATCGATGATGGCCAGGTTGGATTCCAGGGTGCGGATGGTCGCGGGGTCGAGACGATCCCGCTCACGCGCGAGCGCTTTGCGAAGCTCGGCGATCGCTTCTTCGTGAGGCGACTCGGAAAGAGTGTTCGCGGCGGGAGCCCTGGAGGACGCGGGCTCGGCCGGAACGAGGGGTGCCGCCTCCCGCTCCCCAGCGGGTGCCGTCCGGGGCGCGCCCGGGCGATCCATGACCCCCGACACGGGCGCGCGGGCCAGCGGACCGAGCGGAGGCCCGGAGGATCTCAGGAGCCCGAAGACGGCGCCTCCGGAAGCCAACGCCACGGCGAGACACGCCGCGATCAGCTGGGGGACCGAGAACGAAAGCCGCCGGTCCCGCCCGAAACCCGATTCCGCGGCCCTCTTGGGCGCGATGGCTCCCTCCGGGAAGGAGATCGTGCGCCGGGCCACGATGCCCGCCTCGATCCGAGTCCAGAGGCTTGCGGGCGGAGGGACGTCCTCCAGATCGCGGCCGCGCGCGCGGACCTGCCGCAGCTCGGTGAGGATCGACGAGCACTCGGGACACACCCCGAGATGCTCCTCGAGGGCTTTGTACTCCTCCGGATCGAGCTCTTCGTCCAGGTATTCGGACAGGCGATTCATCCACGCATCGTGCATCACGTCACTCCGATCATCGGGTGAGATGCCGGCGCAGGATCATCCGGGCCCGGTGGAGCTGGGCCTTGGAGGTGCCGGACGAGATCCCCAGCATGCCCGCGATCTCCTCGTGTTGGTAGCCTTCCACGTCGTACAGCACGAAAACAAGCTTCGCGCCCTCGGGCAACACTTCGATCGCCCGCTCGAAATCCATGCTCAGATCCCAGCTCCCGGCCTTTGCGGGAAATGAATCCAGGGCTCCATCATCCTCACGAAAGCGGACCTTTTCGACGCGAAGGGCCGCGCGGCGCGCCAGGATGACGTTGACGGCGAGCCGGTGAAGCCAAGTTCCGAAAGCTGCTTCACCCCGGAAGGTCCCGAGCTTCTCCCAGGCCCTGAGAAAAATGTCCTGGGTGATATCCACCGCCGATTCGCTCGTCGTCATCCGGCGCGCCAGATTGAAGATCCGGGCCGAGTGTCCGCTGTAGAGGCGCGCGAACGCGCGGACGTCCCCGCGAGCGGCAAGCGCGGCGTCTTCCCGGTCCTTGCTTCTGGATGGCGTACCTTCCGAGTCCTTGCTCGGTGTCATGACCCCGCCGCCCGAGTAACTCATTCGCATCCTTGGATAGAAATGGCCGGCTTGGGGTTGGAATCGCCGGGCAGCCATTCCCCCTTCAACCATTCCGCCCGGCGAGCCATCTTAACGTTACGTTGGCCCGCACGCACCCCCCCGCGGCGTCGGCGCTCGGACCCAGGAAGCCGGCCGGGGAGCCGGCATCGTGGCCACTTGTAGCCTCAAGTCTCGGGCGCCGTCCGCCCGCGGGTGGGAAGCTTCCCTAAGTGAAACCGGGGCCGCTGGGGATCGCGTAGAGTCTCATGCGGGGGCCAGTCCGAGCCTCCACCGAATCCCTACGGGCCTGAGAGAGGTGGCAGATGCGCGTGATCCTTCCGCTTGTGCTGTTCGCCGCCCTGCCCGCCTTCGCCCAGGCGCCCGATTCCGCGCGGGTCTACCAGCATCAGGATGCCCCGACGATCCACGCCGCTCCCGTCTCCGAACACATCCGGGTGGATGGGAAGCTCGACGATCCTGCCTGGTCCAAGGCGACGCCGGTCGATCAGTTCACCCAGCGCGACCCCGACGAGGGGCGGCCCGTGTCCGAGCGCACCGAGGTCCGTGTCCTGATCGGGGAGGACGCGCTCTACGTGGGGGCCCGACTCTACGACCGCGAGCCGACGAAGGTCCGCCGCCGCCTCGTTCGGCGGGACGAAGATCTGGCGTCCGATTACCTGGCGGTCCTGATCGACTCCTATCACGATCATCTGACCGCATACCGTTTTCGGGTGAACCCCGCCGGCTCATACGACGACTCTTATATCGACTCCCGCGGAAACGCGGATTTCTCTTGGGACCCTGTCTGGAATGTCCACACCACGGTCGATTCGCTCGGGTGGACAGCGGAGATGGAGATCCCCCTCTCCCAGCTTCGCTACAACCCGTCACCCGAAGGCGTGTGGGGAATCCAGGTCCGACGCTGGATCGACCGGAAACAGGAGCTGGCAGAATTCTCGTTCACGCCCAAGAAGCAGCAAAGCGACGTGAGCCGGTTCGGGCACCTGACGGGACTCGGGGAGCTCTCCGCGCCGCGGCACGTCGAGATCCTGCCGTACAGCCTTGCCAAGGCGGACTATCACGCCGTCGCGCAGGGAGACCCGTTTAAGGACGGCTCCAAGAAGGTCGGGTCCGTGGGCGCCGATCTCAAGTACGGCCTCACGAGCAACCTCACCCTCGACGCGACCGTCAACCCGGATTTCGGGCAGGTCGAGGTGGACCCGGCCGTGGTGAATCTCACCGCGGTGGAGACCTTTTTCCCGGAGCGACGGCCCTTCTTCATCGAGGGGGCCGATCTCTTCCGATTCGGTCAGAGCCGAAGCCAGAACAGCTTCAATTCCACGATTCCGTTTCACGCGCGGCGCATCGGCAGGGCGCCGCAGCTCACGTTGAGCGGGGGCGGCTATAACTACGTGGACGGTCCGTCCGTGACGACGATCGACGCGGCGCTCAAGCTCACGGGAAAGACACGGGGTGGGTGGTCCGTGGGTGTCCTCGACGCGGTGACCTCGCGTGAGCGGGCGCGGTATCTCGACGATGTCGGGCTCATGCACAGGGTCCCGGTCGAGCCTTTGACGAACTACTTCGTGGGAAGGCTCCGTCGCGAGTCCGGAGGCGGCAACACCTCGGTCGGCCTCCTCGGCACCGCCGTGGTGCGCGATGGATCGGATTCGACGCTCGCTTCCATGCTCCGCTCGCGTGCCTTCGCAGGCGGGGTCGATTTCAACCGGTACTGGGCTAACAGGAATTGGTCGCTGGACGGGTATGTGCTCGGCAGCTACGTCCGCGGCAGCGCCGGCGCGATCGACCGGGCCCAACGCTCGAGCGTCCGCTACTACCAGCGGCCGGACGCCGATCATCTGCGCTACGACCCGACCCGCACGTTCCTGACCGGCGCCGCGGGCCAGCTCTCGCTCAACAAGATCGGGGGGGAGCACTGGGTCGGAACCGCTACGTATCAGGATTGGAGCCCCGGGTTCGAGGTCAACGACGTGGGATACATGAACGCGGCGGACGCCCGCGGCTTCTCGTGGCTGGCGCTCTACAAGGAGAACAAGCCCGGAAGGATCTTCCACAACTGGGACGCCTTCGCGTTCACGAATCATTCCTTCAACTACGCGTGGGATCTGACGTATCAGGGCTACGAGGCGGACGCGGAGGGGACGTTTCGCAACTACTGGTACGGGGAGACGCGATTCTCCTGGTATCCGGGCGGCTACGACGACCGCCTGACACGCGGCGGGCCGATGTCGCGCGTCCCGCCGGGTGGACGCGTGCGGTTCACGGTCAACTCCGATTTCCGGAAGAGCTACCTCGCGGGCTGGCAAGGAAACTGGACCTGGGACGACGCGGGCGGCCGCTCCGTCCAATACAATCCCTCCCTGACGCTCCACCCATCTTCATCCGCGCTGCTGCGCCTCGAACCCACGATCCGCGTCTCGCGGGACATGGCGCAATACGTCGCCACCGAGTCCGACCCCACGGCAACGGTCACGTACGGCTCCCGGTACGTCTTCGCAACGCTGGACCAGACCTCGATCTCGCTCGACACGCGGCTCAACTGGACCTTTTCCCCGAAGCTGAGCCTCCAGCTTTATCTGCAGCCGTTCGTCGTGTCGGGACTCTACAAGGACCTCAAGGAGCTGGCGGCGCCGCGGAAGTACGACTTCAGTGTGTACGGCCGGCAAGCCGGCACGATCCAGCGCGACTCCACGGGCGTCTACCAGGTCGACCCCGACGGGCCCGGTCCCGCGGCCGCCTTCTCCATCCCGGACCCGAACTTCAACTTCCGCTCGCTCCTGGGTAACGCCGTCCTGCGGTGGGAGTACCGCCCTGGCTCCGCCGTGTTCCTCGTGTGGCAACAAAGCCGCAGCGAGGAGCAGCCCTTCGGGGACTTCGACTTTTCACGCGACTTCCGCTCCCTGCTGGACAACGGCCCCGAGAACATCATCGCCGTCAAGGCTACCTACTGGCTGGGGATCTGATCTGCTATCCTGATCGCTTCGCCTCCACACCAAATCCATCAACCCAATCCGGAGACGCGGTCATGGCAGATGTCGTGATGTCCCTTCTCAAGCCCGCGGAAGGCTTTCGCTCCCGCGAGGCCGCCAGCTTCTATGCTCAGCTCGAGGATCAGGCCCGTATTCTCCACGAATCCATTCAGGGGATGACGCCTCTGGAGCTGGAGTGGCAGCCCGAGCGCGGCATGAACACCATCGGGATGCTCCTGGCGCACAACGCCATCGTGGACGTCTTCTGGACCCAGCTTGCGATTCTCGGAATCACGGAGACCGACAGCCTCCCCGCCCTCGGAATCTCGATGGATGACGATGGGATGCCGCTCGCTCCGGATGCTGAGGGGCCCGCCAATCTCAAGGGCAAGCCGCTCGCCTTCTACGAGGATCTGCTCTCCAGGGGACGCGCCTTCGTCAGGGAAGCATGGGCCAAGGTTTCGGACGCAGACATGAACAAGGAAATCACGCGGGAACGCCCCGACGGCAGTCGACGGATCTTGAGCATCCGCTGGGCCATGTACCACATCCTCGAGCATTACGCGGGGCATCGCGGGCAGGTCCAGGTTCTTCGCCATATGTACCGGGCGACGGTCGGCTCTCTTTCGAAGTAACGCCGCGGCGCCATCGCCGGAGCGAAGCTTGGTGGACATGAGCGAGCGCGGTGCCGGGTCCGTCCGTTACGTCGTGTACACCTGGGTGCCCGACGAGATGCTCCCGGAATGGAACGACTGGCATAACCAGGTCCATATCCCGCGGGTGCTCGCCTCCCCGGAGATGCGGGGCGCCCGGAAGTATCGCGTGCTCGAGACCACGGTCGATTTCGGGTTCAAGCCGCAATTCGTGACGGTATACGAGCTGGATCGCCTCGAGGATTTCCAATCCTATCGCGCGGGGCGCGGCGCAGAGCTCAAGCGCGAGTACGACGAACGCTACGGCGGCGTCGGAAAAATCGCGCGCATGCTCCTGGATGGGACGCCGCTTGAAGGGATCCGCCCGGCGGAATCCGCCGATGACCTTGCCCACGCACGCGCGCTGTTCGAGGAATACGCCCGGTCGTTGGGATTCGATCTCTCCTTTCAGGATTTCGAGCGCGAGCTGGCCGGCCTCCCGGGCGAGTATGCGCCGCCTCAGGGCTCGATCTTCCTCGCGGTTCTGGGGGAAGACGTCATGGGATGCGCCGCGTTTCGTCCGTTGGGTCCGGGGATGTGTGAGATGAAGCGCCTCTACGTGCGGCCGGCGTTCCGGGGGCGGATGCTCGGCCGGAGGCTGGCGGAGGCGGTGATCGCGGAGGCCGCAGCCAAGGGCTACCGGAAGATGAGGCTCGACACCGTTCCCGCCATGAAGGAAGCGATCGCACTCTATCGCTCGCTTGGATTCGAGCCGATCGATGCCTACCGGCCGAATCCGATCGCCGGCGCGATGTTCTTCGAGAGGGACCTCAGCACATGACGCGCCGTCCGATGAACGCGAAGCGAATCCTGGGAATCGTCGTCTGGCAGACCGGAATGGCGGTGCCTTTCGGCGTATTTTTCAATCTGCTCTACGGAGAAGGATTCAAGACGCTGCCCTCCTTTTTCCTGGTTTCCCTCATCTTCTCCTACGTGATCCGAGTGTCCATTTGGGCGAACCGGACGTTGATCCTGCCGCGGATTCTGCGTGCGAGCCGCTTCGAGGGCCGCCCCGCCCTCATCCTCGAGATCGGGAGCTTCGGCCTCGCCGCCATGGTGGGCTCGGTCGTGTCGTTCACCATCATGAACCTCACCTTTGGTCACGGGCATCTGGCCACCGGGAAGCTGATAGCCACATTCTTTGCGTTCTCGCTCCTTTTCAGCGCGCTCTTCCTCGGCTGGGTCTACGCGATGCGGTTCCACCAGAACTACACCGATCGCATCCGTGCCGAGGCGGAGGCGAACGCGAAGGAGGAGCAGGAGCTTCGGATCGCGGGGGAGATCCAGCGCGGGCTCCAACCTGGTCGCCCGCGCGTGACACGCACCTTCGATCTTCCCGGCGGGCGGCTCGGATTCGCGTTGGGGGACGTGGCGGGCAAGGGACCGCCCGCGGCATTGCTCGCGGCGATGGTGCAGGGGGTTTTCACCTCCCACGTCGACCACGGATTCGGGCCCGCTGGGACCATGGAGCGGGTGAACCGCGTGCTGAACGGGCGCATTGTCGAGGGGCGTTTCGCGACCGTCTTCTACGCGGTCCTTTCGCCGGACGGGAAGCTTCTCTCGTGCAACGCCGGAAACAACCCGCCGTACCTTGTGAGCCGCGATGGCTCGGTGCGGCGCCTCGAGAAGGGAGGGCTCCCGATCGGTCCCTTCACGGAGCCGACCTACGAGGAAGAAGAGACGCCGCTCCGAGAGGGAGACACCCTGATCCTCTACAGTGACGGCGTGAGCGATGCTGCCGATTCCAATGACGAGGCGTTCGGCGAGGAACGCCTCTTGCGGTGCCTAAACGGCGCCTGCGCGCTGGAGCCCGAGAAGCTGATCGAGCACGTCCTCGGGGAGGTCCGCGCGTTCGCCGCGGACCGGCCCCAGTTCGACGACATCACGCTGCTCGTGGTGCGCTACGCGGGGGGCTAGCGGGGCTCTGGCAGAATCCAGCGCTCACGGGCCCGGCACCGGGCGAATCGTGTCCAGGCGGCGCGTGCCCCAGCCAAGGAACGCATGAAATCCCTGCCCGGCCCATCTCGGCGCGGCGACGGCGGCGTCACGGCGCGCCGCGTCGCGCTCTCCCTCGCGGTCGCGGGGCAGGGGATCATCAACCTGCTCTCGGCGCTCCTCTCCCACCCGCCCAGTCGCCTCATGGCCCTTCGCCGCATCGTGCCCACGTACGTGCTGGACACGAGTCGAACCTTCACCCTACTCGCGGGAGCGCTTCTCCTCGTTACCGCATGGGGTCTGCGCCGCGGCAAGAGGCGAGCCTTCGTCGCCGCCCTCTTCCTCTGCGCGGTATCCGTGCCGGTCAACATGCTCAAAGCCTTCGATTTCGAGGAAGCGACCGCGGCCACGATTCTCATGTTCGCCCTGGGGGTGAGCGGGGACGCGTTCGGCGTGAAGAGCCGGGAGCCTTCCCTCCGCGCCCTGAGGTCGCGCGCGCTCTGGGCGGCCTTCGGCCTCGCTGTCTACGCGATCGCGGGCTGCTGGCTCCTCCAGGCTCTTTACGGAGGCGGCGCATCGCTCGCCCGCGCGGTGGGGGAATCGGCATACCGTCTCTTCGGCGTCGGTCACGAAACGCTTGTGCTTCCGTACTCTCTCGGACCGCACGCACGAAACGTGGTCCGCTGGTTTCTCGATTCCCTGAGCATCCTGGCTCTCACGCTCGTGGTCGGCGTTGGGCTCGCGGCGCTCAAGCCGGTCCGGCATGGGGGGCGGCATCGGCTGGCGTCCGCCCGGGTCGCGATCCTGCTCGAACAGCATGGCGATTCATCCGTCGCCGCGTTCGCGCTTGCGCCCGGGACGGACTATTTTTTCAGCCCGACTGGGCGTGCGGTGATCGCGTACCGCTTTGAGTCCGACACGCTGCTCGCGATCGGCGATCCCGTCGGGCCGGAGGAGGAATTGAGGCCTTTGCTCGAAGCTTTCTCGGAGCACTGCTCCGAGCGAGATTGGAGCTTCGCCTTCTTTCAGGCCCGCCCGGAACGGCTTCCCCTGTATCGTTCCCTGGGGTGGCGTGCGCTCCACATCGGCGAGGATCCAATCATCTGGACCGAACCGTTCACGCTTGAGGGCTCGACGATGGGCGACGTGCGGCGATCGACCCACAAGCTCGAGGCCGCCGGTATCGAGGCGCGGCACTTCGTGCCGGGGTCCAATCCGTTCGATGCCTCGAAGTCCGAGGGCCACCTCGCGGCGGAGCTCCGTCACATCTCGAGCGAATGGCTCTCGGAGAGGCACGTCGAGGAGAAGGGTTTCTGCATGGGCCGTTTCGACCTGCACCGCCTGCGCGGGGAATGGCTGGCGGTCGCCTGGGACCAGACGCGCGGAAGGGTCCAGGGGTTCGTCACATGGGTTCCTATTTGGGCTCGCCGGGGCTGGGCCCTCGACCTCATGCGCCGCCGCAAGGACGCGCCGGCGGGGGTCATGGAATTCCTGGTCGCGAAATCGGTCGAGCAGGCGAGGGCGCGCGGCGATGCCCTGCTTTCTCTCTCGCTTTCCGCGCTCGCGATGGTGGATTATGCGGAGAGTGAATCGGGATCCGCGGTTTCGCAAGCCGGGGGAGCACCGGAAGGGGCCCGTGCGTTTCTGATGCAGCACCTCGCGCGCTTCTACGACTTTGAAAACCTCTTCCGCTGGAAGAGAAAGTTCAATCCGGCCTTCGAGGATCGCTATCTGGTTTACCCCGAGCCGCTTTCCTTGCCACGCATCACGCTGGCTCTGGTCCGGGCCCAGACGACCGGCGGGATTCTCTCCTATTTTCGCAGGTCTTCCCGCCGGGGCGAGGATCCCCAACCGGCGGCGGCATCATGAAATGTAGCTTAACGATACACGAACGGCCAGCGGGACGCCCGCGGAACCCGCTTCCGAAACGCGGGGTAGCAACGGATGAAGCGCCTCGAGTCCGCCAAGCAAAAAGGAGCCGGGAGTTCGTGAAACAGAGACTGATCATCGCGGCCTTGGTCGCCTGGGCAGCCCTTGCCTTCGCTGGCGCCGCGGAGGCACGCGTCACAGGATCGTCCCCCCCGGCGTCGCGTCGATGTGCGGCCTCCCCGCGGCACTCGGCCGCAGGCGCATCAGCCACAGCGACGCAGGGTGTGAGGACGCGCCACGGTCGAACGCATCGCCGTGGATTGCGCCCGAGTGACAGGACCGGTCAAATCACAGCCCGTCCCTCAGGCGCCATGCCAGGAGGCTCCCCCCCGCTGCCGGCCCGTCGGTCCGGTTCGCGCCACAATGCGGCGTTGAGTCCGCCCCCCCACCTTCTCCGGCAGCTCGCGCGAACAAGATCGGGCAGCCCCGGGCTTGGCGTGGAATCACTCTCGTACATCGCGGCTTTCACGGCCATGAGCCGGCTGAATTCCAATCCGGTGCCGCCGCCGATTTCGCAGGACGACCCCGTCACATCCGGTCGGGGCCCTCCGCGGGCCAGCCTCCACCATGACGCCCTTTCCCCCTGGCCTATCGCAATCTGCGGCTTCCGGCGCACCTCGAATTCCTTCGCAACTCAACCCGACCAAAACCGATCCGGCATCTCTAGCTCGTTCGCGGCAACAAACGTCCGCGCGGATCGGTCCGGTTCCTTTCTTTTCTGGATCGGCTCGATAGCCGACCCCTCGTCGACCGCCCGGAGGGCGCGGTGGCGTGCAACGATTCGCCCTCCGCAGGAGGTGTTGTCATGATCCGCTCTCACAAGTTTCACACGCTCTCTGCCGTCGCCGTCGCGATGATCCTTCCGATCGCCGCGTACGCCGTCCAGGGAACGACCACCAAGGCTCCGGCCACACCGGCCGCCAAGACCGCGATGCACCATGACGCAACGCCGGTCAAAGCCGAGTACGCCAGCAAGTCGCACGCGGCGCACGCCAAGCGCGCGTCGGCGATCGACATCAACACGGCGAGCAAGGAAGAGCTGATGGCGCTCCCGGGCCTTACCGATGAGCTCGCGCAGAAAATCATGGACGGCCGTCCGTTCAAGTCGAAGGCCGAGCTCGTGAGCAAGAAGATCCTCACGCGCGCCGAGTATTCGAAGCTGCGCGGACGCGTCATCGCCAAGCATGAGGCGAAGATGTCCGAGGCCAAGCCGATGGATTCGACGCCCACGACGAAGGCTCCCGAGACGAAGGCTCCGGAGACGACCCCAGAGCCGAAGTAGCAGATTCACGCTGGCCCGCGGGGGGAAGGAAGCCTAGAGTCTCTCCGCGGGCTTCGCTTTTTCTAACCTTCGGGGATCGCATGGCTGGACTGATCGCGCGCTACACGGAGTGGCTTCACACACGCTGGCCGGCCGGGACCGTGGAAAAGCTCCCCAGCATGCGCGCGGACGGTGGCACGAACATCCCGGGCGTCTTCATCTCGGGAGATTTGACCGGGATCCCGCTCCTCAAGTTCTCACTCGATTCCGGTGCACGGGTCGTGCGCTCGATCGCCTCGGATCCCGGGCTTCGCTCGGAGGCCCACGGGAAGGACACGCTCGACCTCGTCATCATCGGAGCGGGCGTCTCCGGCATGGCCGCTGCCGTGGAGGCGCAAAAACAGAGCCTCGCGTTCGAGGTTCTCGAAGCAACGGAACCCCTTTCGACCATCGTGAACTTCCCTAAAGCCAAGCCCATCTACACCTACCCCCGATCGATGAAACCGGCCGGCGACCTCCAAGTGAGCGCGGACGTGAAGGAGGAGCTTGTCCAGGAGTTGAAGGATCAGACCGCGCGCGCGGGGATCACCCCCATGGCGTCCCGCGCGGAGCGAGTGGAGCGCCAAGGGTCTACGATCCTGGTCCATCTCGCCGGAGGCGGGACCCTGCGGGCGCGCCGCGTCCTGATCGCGATCGGGCGGAGCGGTAATTTTAGAAAGCTGGGGGCGCCCGGGGAAGGTCTCGACAAGGTGTACAACCGTCTCCACGACCCCAAGGATTTCTCCGGGAAGGAAACGCTGGTGGTTGGCGGTGGGGACTCGGCGGTCGAGACCGCGATCGCGCTCGCCCAGTGCGGTGCCCACGTCACCCTCTCGTACCGGAAGTCGGAGCTATCACGCCCCAAGCCGGAACTACTCGAGAAGCTGGACCGGCTTCGCCGCGACCCGAAGGCGGACGTCACGATCGAGCGGCCCCATTCCGAACGGGTGACGACCGCGGCGGGGCCCTTCGTCATGAAGCGGGATCCGGAAGGCTCGGTTGCGCTCAAGCTCGGTACCCGGGTGAGCGAGATCCGGGAGACCGAGGTCGTGCTCACGGGCGCGGGGGGCCCCGAAGTGATACCGAACGACGTGGTCTTCACGATGCTGGGCCGCGAGGCGCCGCTCGAGTTCTTCCGGCGGTCGGGACTTCGGATCGCGGGCGAGATGCGGACACGCCAGTGGATCGGGATGGGGCTCTTTCTACTCTTCTGCGCGTGGCTCTACAACTGGAAGTCGGGCGGTTCCATGGCGCAGCTCTTCCAGGCCCATCACTGGTTCCCATTCAACCTTCCGGGGATCCTGAGCCGGCTGGGCGGGACACTCGCGGCGGACGCCAGGAAGCCCTCGACGCTGGTGGGCACGCTCGCGATCAGCGCGTCGGGGCCCGCCTTCTGGTACACCCTCGCCTACTCCACGATTATCGTCCTGTTCGGCCTGAAGCGCATCCGGCGGCGTGGCACTCCCTACGTCACGGTGCAGACCCTGACGCTCATGTTCGTCCAGGTCGTTCCGCTCTTTCTCTTGCCCGAGGTCATCCTCCCG
>WNFK01244793.1_pt2 | contig 15225 bp, 15 predicted proteins | sample 5400281 | NCBI WGS metagenome assembly WNFK01 (sample SAMN13153350, study PRJNA577476) | soil metagenome | isolation source: 20 cm soil on Douglas fir-dominated hillslope | place: USA:California | collected 2013-09-17 | reverse complement strand
CGTCGCGAGGAACTGCATCGCGGAAAAGACGAAGATGAGGGCGCCGTACCCGATGCCGTGCGCGCCGAACTTCTGCGCATACATCGGCAGGATCGGCAGGACGATCCCGAACCCGATCAGGTCGATCAGGACGGTGAAGAAGATGACGCCGAGGCGGGCGCGGGAGGTGGACATGCGGGCTCAAATATAGGTGTTGCGAACGAACAACAGGTTTGGGTTTTTGTACTCTGGCGCGTGGATGAGACACTCGGCAGTTTGTGGAGCGCCCAGGGTTTCGTTCCCACAATCAGGGAGGGTGAGCCGTCATGAGCCACCAATCAACCGCCGCACGCTTAGTCGCCGGCGCCGCACTGGTCGCAGTCGCCGCATGCAGCGACGGCACCCGTTCCACCGGCCCGGAGCCTACGCCGGTACTCCGGACAGTCCCGGCGCCCGACCTCGGCACACTCGCCCGTACCGTGCCGGGATTCGGCGGACTCTTCATCGACAACGGAGTCCCCACGGTCTATTTGACCGACGTGACCAAGCGCGGCGCCGCGGAGCGCGCCCTGGGGGGGTTCGCGCAGAGCCGCGGCTTCAGCCCCGGTGAGATCCGCGTGCTCCAAGGCCGCTACGCCTACGGCGATCTCGATCGCTGGACGCAGGCGGTGTCGTACGAGGCGTTCGACCAGGGAGGCGTGGTGTTCGTGGACCTCGACGAAGCGTCCAACCGCGTCCTGGTCGGCGTCGAGCGCGGCGCTTCGCATGCCAACCTGCGCAGCCTCGCGGCGCGGCTGGGCGTGCCTGCCCAGGCCCTCGTGGTCCGCGAGACGGACCCGATCGTCTATGCGACCACGCTTCAGGATCAGGTGCGGCCGGTCGTCGCGGGCCTGCAGATCCACTTCGGCAACTTCCTATGCTCGATCGGCTTCAACGCGGTGAGCGGGGGGCAGAACTCGTTCGTCACCGCCTCGCACTGCACCAACAAGCAGGGCGGGACCGAGGGAACGCAGTACTTCCAGTCGCTGTCCAGTCAGGCGAACAGCTTCATCGGGACCGAGGTCGACGATCCCGCATACAAGCGCAACCTGGCCCCGGGCTGCCCCAAAGGGAAACTGTGCCGCTTCAGCGATGCGTCCCGCGCCGCCTACGCGGCCGGGGTGTCGTTCGCGCTCGGCGGCATCGCCCAGACGAGCGGCCCGAACAACGGCTCGACCACGATCACCGGAACCTTGAACATCACGTCTGAGGCAAACGCGATTGTCGGCGATGTCGCGAACAAGATCGGCCGCACGACGGGGTGGACGCAGGGGGTCGTGACGAACACGTGCGTCAACACCGGCGTGTCGGGCACGAGGATCGTGCAGCTGTGCCAGACCTTCGTCAGCGCGGGCGTGGGCGGCGGCGACTCGGGTTCGGATGTCTTCGGCTTGACGGGCGGCTCGAGCGTGCGGCTGCTGGGGATCCTCTGGGGCGGCAACGGCGCCGGCACACAGTTCGTGTACAGCCCGATCTCGAATGTCGAGCAGGAACTCGGGGCGCTTACAACGTTCTAATCGCGCCTTGCAGACGATGTGGACCTGGGGCGGCGCTGCGGTGTGCGGCGCCGCCCTCCTCGCTCCGGGGTTACCTCAGGTGACCGGCGCGCCACAGCCCCCTGATACGATTCGCTTTACGGTCGTGGCGCCGGACTCGGTGCGTCCGGGCGAGCCGGTCCCGATCGCCCTGCACATTACGAACACGAGCGACCGGCCGGTGGACCTCTACGTCAGCGGGCGCACGATTACGTTCGACATCATCGTCGCTCGTGATGGAGAGGTCGTGTGGCGCCGGTTGAAGCACACATCGACTCAACAGATCCTGCAGGTGAAGACCCTATCGCCAGGCAAGAACTTCGAGTTGAAGGACTCATGGCGCCAGCGCACCAATGCCGGCGCGCCGGTCGCCCCGGGAGATTACACCGTGACGGGAATCATCCCGACCGACCGCGAGCCCCTGCGGACAGCGCCCGCGCGCCTGCGGATCACGCCGCGGCGCTAGCACCGGGCTGCCCCGACGGCAGGCGCGCATCGACGAGGGACCGCACGACGGTCGCTCCCAGGATAAGCCCTCCTCCGACGAGGGCCGCCGGCCCGGGCCGCTCGCCGTGCACGAGCCAGGCCCACACGGGGTTCAGGACCGGCTCGATCAGCATGAAGAGGGCGACCTCGAGCGCGCGCAGCCGCGGGATCGCGCGCGTCAGGAACACGTACGGCACGCCCAGCTGGCAGACGCCGAGGAATCCGACCACCGCCCAATCGACGGGCCGCCCTGCCGCCAACGGCTGTGCCATCACGAGCGCCACGAGGCACGCCGTCAGACTCCCCGACGCCGCCGCGGTCGCGACCGAGCCCCCGCGTGCCACGATCCACCGATACCCGATCAGGGTGAATGCCCAGGTGATCGCGCAGGTAGCGGCCAGCACGTCGCCGAGCAGCGGATCGGGCGCCGTCGCGGACGGCTGATCGAGGCCAACGAAGAACAGCATCAGCCCGAGACCCATCATGGCCATCTGCAGCAGGTCGCGACGCGTCGCGTGCTCGCCCAACAGCCAGGGGGCGAGCACGAGAATGAAGAGGGGACTCGTGGCCTGCAGGAAAATCGCGCTCGCCGCCGTGGTGTGCTTGTTCGCCTGCACGTACAGCAGCGTGGTCGCGGCATACGCGCACCCCACGAGCGCCGTACGCCACGACCAGCCGCGACGCGCCTCGGGGATGAGGAGCAGCATGGTGGTGCACGCGATCCCCGCCCGGAAGGCGGCGAGTTGCCAGCCGTCGAAGCCGCACCACTTGATGGCCGCGCCGCCGGTCGAGAACAGGACGGCCGCGACAACGATCTTCGATCGGGGGGTCATCACACCTCGCCGGGGACCGTGGAATATGTACTATTACGTCATGAGAGCCCTCATCGCCGTCTCCGCAGTGGTGCTGCTCACCGCCTGCGCCAGCGCCACGGGCGGCACGGCGCGCACGTCGCCATCCGTGGCGCGAAGAGATCCGAACCTCATCACCGCCGAAGAAATGGCCTCGAAGCAGGCCCAGACCCTGTACGATGCGGTCCGCGCCCTGCGCCCCGCCTGGATGATGCGGAGCCGGCCCACCACGCTGATGCCCCAGAACGAGGGCGAGCTCATCGTGTACGTCGATGGGCACCGGTTCGGCAACATCGAGAGTCTGCGTCAGTTCGTGCCGAACGCCGTGCAGTCGGTGCGCTACTTCTCACCCAGCGACGCCGAGGCGCGGTTCGGCCCCGGACACCTGCACGGGGCCATCGAAATCATTACCTCGCCTCGCTAGCCGCCGTGGAGGTGCAGGTCTTCGGGGTCCGGAAGAGCGCCGACACGCGCGCGGCGCTGCGGTTCTTCGCGGAGCGGCGGATCAAAGTCCATTTCGTCGACCTGAACGAGCGGCCAGCGTCGCTCGGAGAGTTGCGCCGCTTCGCCGACAAGTTCGGATTGCAGGCGCTCCTCGACCGCGAGTCTCGCCGCTACGCCGACTTGGGTCGACCGGTTGCGACGCTCGACCGGCTCAGCCTCGAGCCGTTGCTGCTGCGCATGCCGCTGGTGCGCCACCAGCAGCAGCTGACCGTCGGGCCCGCCGAACCGATCTGGAAGGAATGGGTGAAATGACCGGCTATCAGGTCGCCGCCACGCTCCTCCTGGGACTGGCCGCGGGATGCGCCACCGCCGGCGGTCGCCTGCCTGACATAGACGCGCTGTTCGCGGAGTACACGGGACCGGCGGTGCCCGGTGCCAGCGTGATCGTGATTCGGGATAGCCGCGTGATTCTGCGGCGTGCGTACGGAATGGCGGATTTGACGCGACAGGTCGGGGCAACGCCGGAGACCGACTACCGCCTCGCGTCGATGTCGAAGCAGTTCACCGCGATGGCGACCATGCTGCTCGTGAAGGACGGCAAGATCCGCTACGACCAGCCCGTGCGCGAGATCCTTCCGGAGCTGCCGGCCGCGGCACAGGCCGTCACGGTGCGGCATCTGCTGAATCACACGTCGGGCCTCCCCGATTACGAGGACCTGATCCCCGACACGCAGACGGTGCAGGTCTCCGACCGCGACGTGCTCGCGCTGCTCGCGCGCAAGGACACGCTCTACTTCCCGGCGGGCACCCAGTATCGCTACAGCAACTCCGGCTACGTACTGCTCGGACTCATCGTGGAGCGCGTGTCGGGCCTTTCGTTCGCCGCGTTCGTCAGGGCGCGGATCTTCCAGCCCCTCGCGATGGCGGCTTCGGTGCCCCATCGCGCCTACGGCTATTCGCCTGACTCCGGCCAGTTCAAGCCGACCGATCAAAGCGTGACGAGCGCGACGCTCGGCGACGGCGGCATCTACACGAACGTCGATGACCTCATGCGGTGGGACCAGGCGCTGTACGGGCAAAAGCTCGTCGACGCCGCGACGCTGCGGGTCGCCACGACCCCGCCGGTCCTTCCGGCGAACGCCGCGACGCAGTACGGCTTCGGCTGGTTCGTGGACACGTACCGCGGCGAGAAGCGTTGGCGGCACACAGGTGAGACGAGCGGATTCCGCAACGCCATCCAGCGATACCCTGACCGTCACTTCACCGTGATCGTGTTGACCAACCGCAACGGCGGGGACCCGGCCGCGATCGTCGAACGGATTGCAGACGCGCTGTTGTTCGGAGCGGCGCGCTAGCGCTCGATGCGGTAGCCGAAAGTCCTGACGGTGACGATGTGCCGTGGATGGGCCGGGTCGTGCTCGAGCTTGCGGCGCAGCATCGCCACGTGCGTGTCCACGGTGCGGCTCATGACATCTTCCGCGTAGCCCCACACCTCCCGCAGCAGCTCGAGCCGGCTCGCCACCCGGCCGCCGTGCCGCAGCAGCGCCGCCAGCAGCGCGTACTCCTTGGGCCGCAGCTCGACGGGGCGGTCCGAGCGGTCCACCTGGTGGGTCGCGAAGTCCACCGAGACCTCGCCGAAACCGCGTAGCGCTCCCGCTGCCGCACCGCCGCGACGGATCCAGTCGAGGAACTGGGCGGCTCGCTCCACGGTCGCCACCACGCGGTCATCATCGAACGGTTTGAGCAGGTAGTCGAAGGCGTGGACCTCGAACGCCCGCAACGCGTGCTGATCGTAGGCCGTCACGAACACGATCGCCGGCGCCTGCTCCTCGCTCGCCGCGGCGGCGACCTCGAACCCGTCGAGATCGGGCATCTGGATGTCCAGGAAGACGAGGTCCGGCGTGCCGCGGCGCAGCGTTTCGACCGCTTCGCGGCCGCTCGCGCACTCGTCGATCCGCGTGATGCTCGGGATCTGCTGGAGCACTCCGCGCAGCCGGCGCCGCGCCGGTGCCTCGTCGTCAACGATGACCGTATGCATGATCCACGTAGGGAATCTCGACCGTCGCGACGACCCCGCCCTTATCCCCCGGGGCATTGACCAGTTCGAAGCTGTGGCGCCCCCCGGTGCCATACAGCTGCGCGAGGCGTGCTCGCGTGTTGGCGATCCCCACGCCGCCGTTCCGGGCGGCCCCCGCGGGGATGCCTGGCCCGTTGTCGCGCACCTCGAGCCGTAGCCGGTCCCCGGCCCGAACCGCGACGATCTCCACCTCCGCACTGCCGCCTTGCAGCGCCGCCCCGTGCCGGATGGCGTTCTCGACGAGCGGCTGCAGCAGGAACGTGGGGACCGTCGCCGCGCCGGTACCGGCATCCACGCGAAACGTCACCTTGAGCCGGTCGCCGAAGCGGGCCTCCTGAATCGCGACATAGTGGTCGAGGAGCCGGAGCTCCTCTTCCAGCGTGACCAGCGGACCGTGCTCGCGGCTGAACGAGTGGCGCAGCAGCTCGCTCAGACGCGTGATCATGCGATTCGCCTGCTTGGGGTCCTCGAGCACGAACGCGGAGATAGTGTGCAGCGTGTTGAAGAGGAAATGCGGCTGTAGCTGCCCCGTCAGCGCGTCGAGTCGCGCCTGCATCAACTGACTCTCGAGCCGGGCCGCGCGCACCGCGTGGTACAGACCGACGACCATCGCGTAAATGAGAACGTTGAACGTCCAATAGGTCGCCACGGCGTAGCTGATTCCGGCGCCTAGCGACAGCGGCGTGGTCCGGTGGATCCCCAGGGCCCATTTCACGACGCCTTCAGTCGCCGCGCACAGCACCGCGGTCGCCAGCGCGGCCGGGATGTGCGCCGCCACGATCCGGATGGGACTCCCGAGTCGCGCGGCCCGGGCGGAGAACGCCGTCACGAGCGGCGTGAACGCAGCCCAGCTCCACCACCCGGCGAGCTGCCACCCGACGATCCAACCCCACGAGCGAGGATTGTCGCCCTGGAACCGCATCTGGACGGAGAAGAGGAGCGCAACCGCCGTCCAAGCGCCAAGGACCGTCACGACGCGCCGCATATGCCTCATTCTACATCGTACTGCGCCAAGAGATTCCGCCGCGTCAGAGCCCTGTGAACTCCCTTGGCCTGTTGCGGACGATGCTACAGGTTTCGGGTCCGGGAGGATTCCATGCGACTGTTCTGGATTGCGGTACTAATGGCGGTGGGGCTCCCCGACCGGGAGCGGGATCGGGCGAGCCTACTCGCGGCCGACCGGGCGCACGCCCAGGCGACCGACTTCCTGAGCGCCTTCGCCGACGACGCGACGTACTTGCACCCCGGCGCGCGCCTCGTACGCGGCAGGGAGGCGATCCGCGCCGTCGTGAAGGACTCGCTGGGACCGGTGACCTGGACTCCCGAGTACGCCGACGTCTCGGACGACGGCAACCTGGGCTACACGTACGGCTGGACGCGGCAAGGGGACCTGCAGGGGAAATACTTGGCATGCTGGCGCCGTCAGGCCGAGCAACCGTGGCGGATCATTGCGTACACTCGCACCCAGCCGGCGACGGCGGCCCCTCCCCCGCCGCCCGCGCGCGACGTCGTGCCCGCTGCGCCGGTCCGCGGCCGCGCCGATTCGCACGAGTTGCTCAGCGCCGACTCCGCGTTCGCGGCGATGTCGGTGGCGCAGGGCGCGCGGGCGGCGTTCGTCGCCTTCGCCACGCTGGACGCCGTCACGCTCGGCCCGGGCGGGGGACCGATGAATCACGGACGCGACGCGATCGCGGCGACGTTCAACGGATTCCCTGCAGACGCAGTGCTCGAGTGGGAGCCCGTCACCGCCCAGGTAGCCGGCTCCGGCGATCTCGGGTGCACGGTGGGTGAGGCAAGCGTCCTGGCGCGACATTGGTACAGCAAGTACCTGACGGTTTGGAAGCGTCAGCCGGGCGGCGCGTGGAAGTTCGTGGCGGACGGCGGCAACGCGCGACCAGCGCCCTAGTGGACCCCGTGAGCTAGCGCGGCCCCGCGCGCTTCAGCGTCACCGCGATCACCGGCCCCGCGCTCGGCCCGAAGCGGCTGCCCGCTTCGTTCGTGCTGTACCAGTGGATCGTGGCCACGTGCTCGACCGGTATCGTCCTGAGGTAATCCACGCCCCCCATGTCGTGGTCGTCCTGATAGACGTGTATCTCCTCCAGCTGTCCTTTCAGGCTTATCTCGCGCGGCACTTGCAGCCAGCGGGGTCGCAAAGACTTCACGGCGTCGAACGCCGTCGTGACGATCCCGCCGGCTTTCTCGATTTCGACGGCCGTGATGGGACGCCGCTGCGCCCCGAGCGGGCCTGTGGCGAGAACGAGCGTACCGACCAACAGCAGCGTTCGCATGATCCCTCCTCACTTCAGCGGTACCCTGCCGCCTGTAATGAAAAAAGCTCCGCGTAGAGGCCGCCGCGCGCAACCAGCTCCTCGTGCGTGCCCTGATCGACGAGCTCGCCGCCCTGCAGCACGAGAATCCGTTCCGCCATGCGCACCGTCGAGAAGCGGTGTGAGATGAGCACCGCCATCCGGCCCCTGGTCAGCTCGGCGAACCGCAGGAACACCTCGTACTCCGCGCGCGCGTCGAGCGCGGCAGTGGGCTCGTCGAGGATCAGCACTTGCGCCTCGCGCATGTACGCGCGCCCCAGGGCCACCTTCTGCCACTCGCCGCCCGACAGCTCCACGCCGCCGTCGAAGCGCCGGCCGAGCATCTGATCGTAGCCTTTCGCCACCCGGCCGGCGACCGAATCGGCCAGGCTGCGGCGCGCGGCCTCGCGGATGCGGGCGTCGTCGTCCAGGGCGTCCACCTGGCTCACGCCGATATTCTCGCGCAGGACGAAGTCGTAGCGCACGAAGTCCTGGAAAATGATGCCGATATTCTGGCGCAGGCTCGCCAGGTCGTAGTCGCGCAGGTCCACGCCGTCGAGCAGGATGCGCCCTTCGTCCGGGTCATAAAGCCGCGCCAGCAATTTCACCAGCGTCGTTTTCCCGGCGCCGTTCTCGCCCACGAGGGCGATGCGCTCGTCGGGGCGAAAGTCGAATGTGAGGCCCCGCACCGCCCAGCGGTCGGAGCCGGGGTAGCGGAATCCCACGTTCTCGAACTGGAACCCCGCGCGGATTGGGCGCGGCACCGATCGCGCGCCGGGCTTCGACACGACGGTGGGCCGCACGTCGAAGAACGTGAACAAATCGCTCAGGTAGAGGCTCTGCTCGTAGATGTTCGACAATGCCAGGAGCACGCGCTGGATCAGGTCCCGGCTGGCGCGGAACGAGCCCGCGAGGAAGGTCAGGGTGCCGATCGAGAACGCACCGAGCACCGTGCGGTAGATGATCACGCCGTAGGCGCCGTAATAGCCCAGCGTGCCCACCGTCACGAGCAGCGTCGAAACGATGTTGCGCCGCACCGCGAGCTGCTTGTTCGCTTCGTAGAATTCCGCCGACAACTTCGCGTACCGCCCGACCAGGAAGTCGGACAGGCCGAACAGCTTTACCTCCTTGGCCGACTCGTCGGAGGCGCCCATGTACCGGAGGTAGTCGAGCAACCGCCGCTCGGGGGTCCACTGAAACAGCAGCGAGTACCCGAGGGATGCGAAGTGCGCCTCGCCGAGGAACGCCGGCAGCACCGCCACGGTGAGGAGGAGCAGCAGCCAGGGGAGCTGCACCAGGAGAACAGCCGCGAGCGACGCGAGGGTCACGAGATCCTGCGCCGTCGAGAGCAGCAGGGCGAACAGGCCGATCCGCCCCACCGTCTGGCGGCGGGCGCGCGCCAGGTGGTCGTACGTCTCGGAGTCCTCGAACTGGGCGAGGTCGAGTGTCGCCGCGTGTTGCATGAGGCGAACACTGAGGCGATTGGCAAACAGGTCGCCGAGCAGGCTCTCGAGCAGCGACGACAGCCGCGCCAGCCCCTCGCCGACGACGGCGATCCCGAGCTCCAGCCCAACGAGGCCGGCGAGGTGCCACCAATCAGGCGTCCCTCCCGCCTTGACGGCCACGCCGGCGGCAATCACTCCATCGATGATGAGCTTGCCGATCCACAGCACCGCGACGGGGATCAGCGAGCGGACGGCCCGCAGCGCCATGATCGCGACCGTGTACCCGCGGTGGGTCTGGAAGACGAGGCGCACGAGGGGCGGTACGTGCTTCAAGGCCGCCAAGCGCTGGCCCCAGGTGGGGGACGGGGCGTTGGGGTCGGCGACGATGCCGTGGGAGATGAAGCGGGCGCGGGTGCCGGGCGAGGCCATGGCTCTTAACTTGGTACGGATGAAGGCGTCAGTATAGTCATATGCGACTGCGCTTCGTAACCGTCTGGCTGGTGTTGGCGGTTCCCGCCGCGCTGGGTGCGCAGGCTCTCACACCAAGAGACTCCGCCCTGCACGCCCTGAACCGCCTCGCGTACGGGCCTCGCCCCGGCGAGGCGGACAGCGTCGCCCGCACCGGCGTCATGCGCTGGATCGAGCGGCAGCTCGACTTCGAGCGCGTGCCCGATAGCCGTCTCGCCGAGCGCGAACGCGCCTTCAAGCTGCTCGATTATGACCGCGAGGAGCTGGCCCAGCGCTACGGCGACGCGCTGCGGGAGCGACAACGGATGCAGCGCGAAATGGCGCAGAACGGCGACACGGGCCTGCTGCGGGGAGCGGGGGGGCGCCCGATGCGTGAGTTCCGCGAGCTGGGCGGCGAGCTGCAGCAGCTCGCGGTCGTGCGCGCCGCACTCTCGGAGCGGCAGCTGCGCGAGGTCATGGTCGATTTCTGGGCGAATCACTTCAATGTCTTCGTGGGCAAAGGCGCGGACCGGTTTCTCACGCCGTCATACATCGAAGAGACGATTCGTCCGAATGCATTGGGGCGATTCGAAGACCTGCTGATCGCGACGGCAAAGAGTCCCGCCATGCTGTTCTACCTCGATAATGCCCTGAGTGTCACTCCAGGGTCGTTCCCCCTCTCCCGGAACGGGAGAGGGGGTCAGGGGGTGAGGGCTCCGCGCGGTTTGAACGAGAACTACGCGCGCGAGCTGCTCGAGTTGCACACACTCGGCGTGGATGGCGGGTACACGCAGCAGGACGTGATCGCCGTCGCGCGCATCTTCACGGGCTGGAGCATCGACCGCCCCCAACAGGGCGCCGGGTTCGCGTTCCACGACTGGGCCCATGACCGCGGCGAGAAGCAGGTGTTAGGCGTCAGGATTAAGGAGGGGGGGATGGAAGAGGGGATCCGACTCCTCAAGCTCCTGGCGAACCAGCACGCGACGATGCATCACGTCAGCCGGAAGTTGTGCGCGCGCTTCGTGAACGACGAGCCCCCCGACGGGTGCGTCGATGCGGCCGCCCTTGCATGGCAATCGAGCAACGGCGACATCCGCGCCGTACTGCGGGCCATCTTCACGTCACCCGACTTCTGGGCGCCCCAGGCGCTGCGCGCCAAGGTCAAGACGCCCCTCGAGTTCGTGGTCAGCGCCGTGCGCGCCGCCGGCGCCGTACCGGACTCGACGCTCCGCCTCGCCCAAGTGGTCGCTCGCCTTGGCCAGCCGCTCTACCTGCAACCCGCACCGACCGGCTACGCCGAGACACAAGCGCAGTGGGTGAACAGCGGTGCGCTGCTCGGTCGCATGAATGCTGCCGTCGCACTCGCCGCGGGCCGTCTGCCCGGCGCGAGCGTGAATCTCGATGACGTGGTTCCGACCACTCTGGACCACGCGGCCCTCGTGGACATCGTCAATGCGCGTCTTCTCGGAGGCACGATGTCGGCCCATACTCGCGCAGTCATCCTCGCGCAGCTTGCCGATGTGAACGATCCCGGACAGGCACGAACACTCGCCGTTGGACTGGCGCTCGGTGGCCCGGAGTTTCAACGGCAATGACGATCTCGCGGCGCGTATTCGTGAAGTCCGGCGGGCTGGCTCTGTTCAGCCTGGGCCTCGATCCGTTGTTCCTTGCCCGCGCCGCCTTTGCCCGTTGCCGCCCGTTGCCGTCCGTTGCCGCCCTTGACCGGCCTGTTTTGGTTTGCCTCTTCCAGCGCGGCGCGGTAGACGGCCTGAACATGATCGTGCCGCACGGCGACCCGCTCTACTACCGGGAGCGGCCCCGCATCGCCATTCCGGCGAACGACGTTGTGGATCTCGACGGGCATTTCGGCCTGCACCCAAGCCTCGCGCCCCTCAAGAGCCTGTGGGACAACAAGAGTCTCGCCGCGATTCACGCCGTCGGCTCCCCCGATACCACGCGCAGCCACTTCGACGCGCAGGACTACATGGAGAGCGGCACGCCGGGCGTGAAGAGCACGTCCGACGGCTGGCTCAACCGCTACTGCCGTCACGACCAGGAGCATGCCGACACCGCGTTCCGGGCCGTGGCCTTCGGGCCGCAACTCCCCCGGATTCTCGCCGGCACCTCGCCCGCCCTCGCGATCGACGACCTCCAGGCGTTCGGCCTGCGGGCGCCCCAGGAAGCGGCGCGCGACAAGCTGACGCGGGCATTCGAGGAGTTGTATGAGGGCGCCGCGACGGGACTACTCGCTTCTTCATCGCAGGAGGGGTTCGCCGCGATCCAAGTGCTGAAACGGGTGGACCCCGCGCAGTATCAGCCGGCCAACGGCGCCGATTATCCGCCGGGCCGATTCGGCCGCGCGTTGCTCCAGATCGCCCAGCTCATCAAGGCCGACGTCGGTCTCGAGATCGCGTTCGCCGACTTGGGGGGCTGGGACACGCACGTGAACCAGGGATCGAGTGACGGTCAGCTCGCGGCTCGGCTGCGGGAGCTGGGCCTGGGCCTCGCCGCGTTCAACCAGGACCTGGGCGAGCGCATGCGCAGCGTCGTGGTGCTGACGATGTCCGAGTTCGGCCGGACGATCGCCGAGAACGGCAACAGCGGCACCGACCACGGCCACGCGACGGCGATGCTCGCGTTGGGCGGCCCGGTGAACGGCGGCAAGGTGCTCGGCCGCTGGCCGGGGCTCGATCCCGCCAGCCGCTTCGAAGGACGCGACGTCGCCGTGACGACCGACTTCCGCGACCTGTTCGGCGAGATCCTCGCCCGGCATCTCGGCGCCGGAGATCTCGCCGCCGTGTTCCCGGGCTTCAGCCCCAACCCCCAGAGATTCCCAGGCGCCATCCGGGGGTAACGCGCTGGCTATATTCTCGCCATGCGCGACGCGCTCCAATCGCTGCTCCGGAAAGCCAGCGCAGCCAAGCGGACAGCGGAGTTCTGGCAGGCGGCCGCCCAGGTGCTGAGCGATTGGGCGGGCGGCGCGCTCCTCACCGTGTGCTACCAGGGCGTCAACGAGAGCGGAGCGGTGTCGGCGGGCGCCGCGGGCGCATCCGGTGTCACGCTGACCGCTGATTGGCACGACCCGGAAGGCCGGCACGTCGAGGCGAGCCTCGCTGGAGCCCCCCGCGACCTCCCGGCCGACGACCTCGAATCGGCACTCGAGTTCGCGTCCGAGCTCGCCGTGATGGTGGGCCGGCGCGCGGCCCTCGAGCGCGAGCGTCGCCTCGGGACCTTCGTGGTCGAACTGGCGCGTTGGCTGCTGGCGGCGCCCGAAACGGAGCTGCTGCTCCGCTACACCCTCCAGAGCCTGATGCAATTGGTCGAGGCGCAGGGCGCGTTCGTGGCTCTGAAACAGAGCGACGGCGAGACCCTGCGCATCTCCCCCGCCTTGGGGGAGGCCGCGCCAACCGAGGGTCTCGAGCTGGGGCTGCACACCAGCACCACGGGTCGCGTGGTTCGGACCGGCGACGCGTTGATGACCGCGGACCTCCGCCTCGAGCCGGATGCCAACCCTGTCGCCGTCGGCCTCGCCGCCGCCGCTCGGTCGGCGGTCATCGCCCCGCTGCGCACGTCGAAGGGTGCCGTGGGCGCCGTCGGCCTGCTGCGCTATCAGGGCGCAGGTCCCGCGCCGCCGCCGACGTTCAGCCTGTACGACCTCCATTACCTCACCGCGGTAGCGGCGCACATCGCCGGCGGCATCGAGCTGTCTCAGGCGGTGGCCGCTACACGCGCCGCCGCCGACCGGGCGAGTGGGATGGTGGACGCGAGCCCCCTCCCCATGGCCCTCGTGGACGCGGACGGCACGGTGCTGCAGCTGAACGAGGCCGCCCTGCTCGTGTTCGGGCTCGCCGCCAAAGAGGCGGCGCTGGGGCGCCACCTCGAATCGCTGGGACTCTCTCCCAGCGGTGTGACCGTGCGCCTGATCCTTGCCGGCCGGCGCGAAGGGCAGCCGTGGCACGGCCGCGTCCTGGTCACGCAGGAGTCGGGGGAGGGCGACCGTCGGATTTGCGACTGTACCGTGACCGGCCTGCGGGGCTTGGGTTCCGAGAGCCTGCTCGTCGCGCTGTACGACCGCACCGACGAGCTGCGGGCGCAGCGTGAGCTGATCGCCCGCGAGAAGCTCGCGACCGTCGGCGAGATCGCGAGCGGCGTCGCGCACGAGGTGAACAACCCGCTCGCCGCCATCCGGATGGAAGCGGAGCTGCTGGGCCGCTCGACGCAGGATGCCGACGCGAGCGCGGCGGCTTCGACGATCGTACGGGAAGTGGACCGCGCGGCGCGCATCGTCCGCAGCCTGTTGCGTCTGGCCCGCCGCGCCGACACGACCCCCACGCGCATCCAGATCAATGAGCTGGTGCGCGACGTGGCCGAAATTCGCCAACGCGTGCTCCGCGCCGACAACATCGAGGTGCGCACCAAGATGGACCAAGGTGCCGAGGCCGTGCTGGGCCTGGGGCAGGAGCTGCAGCAGGTGGTGATCAACCTCGTCACGAACGCGGAGCACGCGGTCCGCGGGCGGCCGGCCGCCGTCATTCAGCTCACGACGGAAGCCCGCGACGATTGGGTGCGGCTCACCGTCGAGGATTCAGGACCGGGCATACCGGCGGAGATCCGCGGCCGCGTGTTCGATCCGTTCTTTACGACCAAGAGCCCCGACGAGGGCTCGGGGCTCGGTCTGTCGATCTGTCAGCGCGTGGTGGCGGAGGTCGGCGGAAGGATCTGGCTGGAGGACTCTGAGACGTTGGGCGGCGCGAAGTTCGTCGTCGAGCTTCCCGCCGCCCCGCTCCGGAGCGATGCGATCGGGTGAGCCGCTAGGCTTCGAGAATGCGGCGGCGGTAGAGCGACAGCGTCGCGAGCCCATACGCGCCGATGGCGATGAGCAGGACGCCGAGGCGCCAGTCCAGACCGAGTTGCCACACACCAGCCGCCGCGTATCCCACGCTCGCGAGCACGCCCAGAGCCACGACCTCTTTACGCGCCATCAGGATCCCGAACACATAGCCCCAGCTGAATCCGGCGATCGCGAGAAATACGACGCCGTTGGGGAAGATCTTGGTGGGATCGATCAGGTTGAGCCCGCCCGCGAAGGCGCAGAACAGCCCAATGACCGTATGGGTAGCCAGGTGCAACGCTAGAGGCAGGGGGACGGTGCCCATTTTGTTGAAGGTCATGAGCGCGAAAATACACCGTCCACGGTCCGCGCGCACCTGCTTGACGGCGGCTTGACTCTCGCGGGCTAGCGTCCGGACCATGAACACTCGATCGCTCATCCTCGCCATGGCGGCCTGCGCCCTCGCCGCTCCGCACGCCGCGAGCCAGGCGGCCCCCCGCCCGTCCTTTTGCACCACGGCAGCACCGCCGCCGGCGTGCGCGAAGTTCCTCGTGATAGAAACCGAGATGGGCTCCCGAGTGAGGGGGAGCCGCGGCGAGTTGGCCCTCGCGTGGCAGGTCGGCCTGCTGGGCAATCGCGGTCGTTCCGCCGTTGGGGCGGCGGCATATGCCGGCTTCGACCTCGACGTCCGCGCCGACCGGCCCGTCCTCAACTCGCGGCTCGGCTTGCTGCCCCGCTATCGTCGTTGGCTCGGTCGCGGGGCGTCCCTCGACCTCTCGGCGGGG
>WNFK01176841.1_pt1 | contig 15231 bp, 9 predicted proteins | sample 5400281 | NCBI WGS metagenome assembly WNFK01 (sample SAMN13153350, study PRJNA577476) | soil metagenome | isolation source: 20 cm soil on Douglas fir-dominated hillslope | place: USA:California | collected 2013-09-17 | reverse complement strand
CGGCTCTGCACAAGAATTCGTAGAGACCCGCATTTTAGGCGGCTTTCTGAAGAACGATGAATTCGGTCTTGGTGACCGCCATGCGTTGGGCCTTGAGCAGTAGATAGCCGAGATTCTTGTAACCACGGCCCCTTCTAAGAAGGGTTTTGATGTTGCCGTTGATGGCTTCCACCACTCCGAAACGTACCTTGGTGCGGCAGTAGTTGAGGATGCCGTCGAGGTGATCCAGAAGCATGTGAGCAAGTTTTTGAAAGGGTTCCAACCGTTGCCATCGCAGTTGATCGATCCAACTTTGCAGATAGCGCAGCATGGCCCCTTCATAGCGGTAGGTCCACAACCGCTCCAAGCTTTCCTTCAGAAGGTAGGCTTTCATCACCCGTCGATTGAGGGCGAACAGATCGTTTAGCTGCTGACGTTTTTGGCTGTCCAGATTCATCCAGCGCGTCAACAGCAGCCAGCGTTTGCCCTTCACTACACCGCGCATGCGTCCGCCTTTGCGGAAGAACTCCGCCCGGCGCACTTCATCGATGGCTTTGTTGGCGTGCTGCAAAACGTGAAACTTGTCGTAGATGATGCGGCAGTTCCCAGCCCATTGTTCAATGCTGTTGGTGAAAGGCCGCCACATATCCACGCAAGCCGCTTCCACTCGTTTCCGTTGCGAGGCGCTCAGTTGCGTCCGGAAAAACTCATCGAGGGTTTCCTGTTTGCGGTCCTGCCCAAACCACAACGGCTCGCCGGTATCCAAGTTACTGACCACGGTGATGAACTTCATCTGCTTGCCGAAGTAGATCTCATCCACTCCCATTTGTACTAACGGGTCCTTGCGACGTGCGGCACTCCAGCGCTGCAGATACCGCAGGTCGATCGCTCGCACGGTACTGGCGGCCAGTCGGAACTGCCGGGCCACTTGTCGTACCGACGCGCTTTCGCACGCCAACCCCACGGCTTCTTCAAAACGCTTACTAAAAGGTGCTTTACTCGGCAATTGCGGGACCTTCTCGACTCGTACCCCGCATTGCGGACAGCACACCCGATACACTTCGATGATCACCGTCGTCCGATACTCGCCCCACGGCAAATCGCGCACCTCGCGCTCGTTGCAATCATGCGCATCGCTAAACTTTCGTCCGCATCCCGAACAGACCAGTTTCCGGTTCCCCCGCTTGCGCCGCACCCATAAACGCAGGGTCTTGGCGACTTCATCGATTTCGTGCCGGTGGACTCGGTAGCCCGGCCATCCCAGAATTTTCGTGAATTCGTTCGCCTTCCGCCGAGTCTAGCCGAACCGCGCCCACGACGGAAACCCGCTCCTTTATTGAGGCTCTACGAATTCCTGCTCAGAGCCTGTTTTTCTAGGAGCCACTGTCCGGTGGAGGGGTCAGCGAAGAACTTTGCGCGGTTTTCCGTTCCTGAGGTTACGAAGTAAGTGCCACGACCAATGTAGTCGGCTGGGGAAAGGCGCAGGCGCTTTTTGTAGAACGGCACGGTGAAAAAACTAGCACGTTTAGGATTTGTTGTGGAGGCCGTCCTTCAGGACGGCCTCTCGATCGTAGATTCATGCATGGATGTGTACCTTGGACCGGCCAATTGCATGCAGGCCAAGTAGATCTCGGTTTCGGTTTTGATGATGAAGAGGGCGTCGGAGTCGGGGCGGCCGGAGGCGCGGAATTTTTGGCGGGCTTCGTCGAGGGAGTCGGCTAGGACGGTGAAGATTACTCGCGCTTGGTGCGGCCGATGAAATAGAAGCGGCGTTCTTGTTGGACAAGTCGGAGTTGGGCTGGCATGGGGGCCGGGGAACGTTGCGCGCCAGATGAAGATGGCCGCATAAAGCGGCCGCTACAAAAGCCGCGCCGCGCAACGTCGCTATTGGATCGATCCATAGGATCGGGAAGCGGATCAAGGGAAAACTCGACGCCTGTGAGAGAAAGTTCGACCTGTACCAGATTGGAACAGATGCGGCGGAGGGAGAGGCTGAGAAATTCGGCGGAGAGTTCGCAGCCGAGGGCGTGGCGGCGGAGGCGGAAGGCGGTTAGGAGCGTGGTGCCGCCACCCGGAGGTGGTGCTTGGGGTCGTCGAAGGCGGGGGCGGGGAGGTTGGAGGGAGATTTGGACATGAATAGTTGATCGATCGGGATCGTTGATCAGAAGAGCGACGGTGTCAAGCGAGGGGGAGAGAACCGGGAAAAAGAAAGAGTCTTAACACAGAGGACACGGAGGACGCAGAGAGCGCAGAGAAGACAAAAACAGGGCGAGCTGAAGCTCGCCGCTACAGAAGCAGGCCGTACATGAAGATTACGGCTGGGCGATTCGGGCGCAGCATGCTGCGCCCCTACAAGAAAAAACAGGAAAGCGGCGCGAAGAGGTTAGCGCTGCGAAAGCGGCGCGGCGGAGGCGGTGGCGGTGTTGCCGATGGCGTCGCCGTTGACGACGAGCTCGACGCGGCGGTTGCGCTGGCGGCCTTCGAGGGTGTCATTGGTAGCGACGGGCTGGGTCTTGCCGAAGCCGCGAGCGGTGATGGAGGAGGCCGGGACGCCTTGCTCGGCGAGAAAATCGCGCACGGAATCGGCGCGGCGTTCGGAGAGCTGCTGATTGAAATCGTCGCCGCCGACGCTGTCGGTGTGACCCTCGATCTGGAGAGAAAGACCGGGATGCGCGAGGACGATGCCGGAAATTTTGGCGAGTTTCTCGCGGGCGCCGGGCTTGAGGGTGTAGCTGCCGGTGTCAAAGAGCACGTCCGACATGTTGACGATGAGGCCGCGGGCGGAGTCGCGGGTCTGCAAGATGGAATTCAACTGGCTGAGAAGCTGGGCGCGAAGCTGGGCTTTTTCGGCTTCGGCTTGCGCGGCGGTTTGGCGCGCTCTTTCGGTTTCGGCTTCGGCGGCACGCTGCTGGGCTTGCGCGGCAGCCCGGTCTCTTGCGGCTTGGTCAGCGGCGGCTTGCGCGGCCTGTTGCTGGACTAAGGCGGCGGCGCTGGCCTTCTCGGCTTCGGCTTGCTGGCGAGCGGCTTCGGCGGCGGCTTTCTGTGCTTCCTGCTGCATGCGCTGCGCTTCGGCCTTGGCGGTTTCGGCTTGCTGGCGAGCTTGCTCGGCTTCCTGGCGGCGCTGGGCTTCCGCTATGGCATCGGCGCGGGCCTTGGCTTCGCGTTCTTCGGCAGCTCTTTTGTCCGCGGCGATTTTTGCCTGGGCGTCTTCCTCGGCTTTTTGTTTCACGGCCATGACGCGAGCTTCTTCGGCGGTTTCGACGACTTCGCGGGCGGCGGCTATGACGTATTTCTTGTCGCTCTTGCGCGCGTAGACCTCTTCCGCGTTGCGGAGCTGCTGTTCGGCCTTAGCGAGCGTGGGAGCGGCATATTTGTCGGCGAGGGCGATGTGCGCGATGCGTACGGAGTTGCGCGCTTCAAAAAGACCGAGCGGGGTCTTGCGGTCGATGCCGAAGATGGCGTTTTCAATTTTGGTGTTGGAGGAAGAGTAGATGCCGCGGCCGACGAGCTCGTAGCTGGCGTCGATGTTTTCGACTTTACCGAGCGTGGTGGGACCAAAGACGTTTTCCAGCACGACGGTGTTACCGGGCTGGGTGACGGCGAAATACGGCTCGGCAGTGACGATCATGCCGAAAGTTTGCATCTCGGAGATGGCTTTCACTTCACCATAGCCATTTTTCAGCACGACTTCGCCGAGGTTTACGGCGCGGCCTTGAGGGGAGACGGCCCAGAGAACGTAGGTCAGGTATTCGAGGCCGAACTTGGTGGCCTCATCAAGGCCTGCGAATCTTGCTTCTATTTCCGTGCGGTTGCCCTTGTTTTGCACCCTGGCTTCGCCAACGGCTTGCTGCATCAATTCCGTGCCTTGAAAATCGATCTTGGTTGCGCCGGTGCGGCGGTAATTCACGGCTTTGGTGGTGCGCGAAACAGTTTTAGCGGAGCCGGCAGATGGGGGCGCCTGACCGGGCGCGGGAACAGCCAGAATGCCGAGGATTCCAGTTACCACGAGAAATGCCGATCTGATTTTCACGTCAACCCCCTTCGAGGCGAAAACATTGCGGTGACCACGATTTGGCCACAATATCCGCTGCAGAAAGATTAGCGACACACCCCGCTCCAAAAGCTGTTCGATGGTCCATACCGCGGGGTAGGTCGTTTCGTATCTACAGGCTAGCAAAAAAAGAGAGGGAGCGAGGCGGTTCGGAAAGGGCCTTTGAGCAAACAATTAACTGGCCGACCGGGCAGGGAGCCTGGATCGGGGATTAAGCCAGCTGGGGTCGTTCACTTTGATGCATCCTTACAAGTATTGATTCTAAAGGTAGTTACAGCGAACGCAGGAATTCGAGGAGCGCCTCCTTTTCCGCGGGTTTTAGCTTTCTGAATTTTTTGGTGACCTCAGCGGCCTCGCCGCCATGGCGCAGGATGGCATCGAGAAGCGTTACGGAATCGCCGTCGTGCATGAGACGCGAGTGCAGGCGGACGCCCCAAAGCGGGGCGGTGCGGACTTTATTGGCGGCGTTGTTGTATTCGGGGACGGAGAGGCCTCTCCAGGTGATCGTGTACATGTTCTTGCCGTAGTGCTCCAGCATAGCAGCGACGATGCCGTCGCCGGTGCCGACATTGTGGAGCAGAAAGTCGCCGTAGGGATGAAACTGCTTTTCCCCGAGCGCCGATGGGATGGTGAAGGTGCCGCCGTTGATCTTCGTGCCGGTAGGAGCAGTCGTGAGCGTCTGGACGTGACAAATATCGCAGCCGACCTTTTCGAATAATTGAGCGCCCAACCTTGCTTTGGGGGTTTGCGCAAGTTGCGAGTCGCGAGCGGGAGTTTCGGTGGCACGCATGAAGCGCGCGAAACGATCGATGTCCGCGAGGCCGTCAGGGCCGGGCGTGTCGTTGGGCTCCTTGGCGGTGTTGCAAAGATTGGTGACTTCGTCGGGCTGGAGGCGATTGGTGATGCCCATTTCGTTGAGATAAGCATCGCCGGAAAACGAGAGCAGGCTGGCGTGCTGGTCTTTCCAGCCGAAGCGGCCGACCCCGGTCTGGCCGGGAGCCTCGAGGATGGGAACGTAGAGAACCTGGCCGCAAATCTTTTTGTGGTTTTTCTTGCATTGGTCCTTGGCAAGGTCAATAAAAGTCTGATCGGGGACGGCCTCCACGAATCCATCGCCGAGAACGTTCAAAGAAACGCGGAAGGTACGAATGTTCTCCGAATCAGGAACGCGTTCCTGAATTTCCGTGCTGGGGAAGGCCTCATTCGGGCAAACGGCGCGGTCGTTCACCAGGGTGCGGCCCTTTATGATTTCGGCGCCACGGGCGATGGGGATTTCGGGATTCTGGAATTTGCCGTCGGGGCCGCGGTGGCCAACGCGCAATTCAGAAACCTGGGTGGAGCCGCCGGAGGTGGGATTCTGATGGCACTCGCGGCAGGATTGCGCGTTGTAGAGCGGGCCCAGGCCGTCGGAGATTTGCTCGATTTCATCGAACTTGACTTGATCCGCCGCGTGCGTGGTGTCGTCCACCAGGCCGTTGCTCTTGTTGTCAAAGCCGGAGGGCGCTTCGGGAAGGGCTGGAGCGAAGAAAAAAGCGGAAATCGCCAGCACGGACAAAGCCATGAGGAGCTTCATGAATACCTCGTTGAGCTGGTAACGGAAATGTACCTTGATGGCAGGTGAAAACCAAGCAAAAAATGCAGCTATTGCTCCAATCCTGGCACTCCATTCGAGAGTCACTGATCATTCTGGGCGAGCACAGGAGTGCTTACAGGCCCGAATGTTTTCAATCCCTGGGGGTATGCGTATAATACCGTTCGTGAGGCCGGCAGGCTCGGCCCCACACCCACCCTGGGCCCGCCAATTCGGCATTCCTTCATCCCCCACCGCTGAAGGTCGCTCCGAAAATCAGAAAAGCCTCTTGAGGAAAATGAACCTGGATCGACGCCAACAAATCAGAAAGATGCCGGACAAATTTGCATTCCTACAATTGGAGCGGGATGACGGTGGAAGCTTGCTAGATCTCTCCGAAGGGGGCTTGCGCTTTGAGACATTTTCCGCCGTGCATCAAAACGGACCAGTTCATTTTTGGTTTTCGCTCAATCTCCGGGACCGGATCGAAGCGTGGGGTGAACTGGTCTGGATCAATGCGGCGAAAAAGTCCGGGGGGCTGAGGTTTATGGGCCTCTCCGAGGAAGCTCGCGCACAGATTCGCGAATGGATATCACGGCCCTCCTCGCAGGGAGTTCCTGACGAGGAATTCTTACGCCGGGCCGTGGCGAGGGATATGCCTGCAAGAATTGGGGCGAGCGAACCAGGCGCGGTTGCAAAGTTTGTGTCGAAAGGGGGTCCCCAACACGCGACGTTTTTCCCCGGCGCAGAAGATGCTGGAGATTCGGGCACTTTCCCCATTTTGCAAAAAGTGGAGACGAGTGGGGAGCTTGTGCCAATGAATCGGCATCTCTCCGCAAAACGACGGCAGCTTATTCTTGGCTTGTTACTAGGCACCTGCATTTCCGCGGCCGTAGCCGTATCAGCAATCAAGTATTCGAACCACCGCCGTGAAAATAGGGTCTTGGGAATAGCGCCGACAGGATTGTTGGCACAAAGAAGCGGAGGAGAAGCCTTGCCATCGGTTTCTATGAGTCCAGGTGCAGGAAGCGGTGCCTCCGCAGATATCTTCTCTATCGGCAAACCGAAAAAAGGAGCAGCACGGGACCACACTCCGATCCATCAGCTGGCGGCAACCGACGGGCATCCTGGTCCACGCGCATTGGAACCCCCAGCGTCAAATCAATCGGCGCGAGCACCTCATCAGCCACACCCGAACGGTAACGAAAGCCAGAAAAAAGCGTCCATGACACCTGAACAGTTGTGGGCCTCGGTGCAGACCGGCAGCAGCAAGGCGGCGGTAGCGCTGGCTGACCTCTACATTAAGGGCGAAGGAGTTCCCCAGAATTGCAGCCAGGCGCGAGTGCTATTGCTGGTTGCCTCTGAAAAGCGGAACGCTGAAGCAATCAGAAGGTTGCAAGAGCTGGACAAGACCGGCTGTCCGCTGGACTAACGTCTGAGGTTGCGTACAGGACGCCGATCTTGAGCGAATTGTTCTGGGGCATCAGGGCGAGCTGCGGAGGCGACCTGGGGTATTCGGGTGAGGCTAAACCGGGCGGCGGATGCCGAGCTTGCGCATGCGGGCCTGGAGCGTGGTGCGCTTCATGCCGAGGAGGACAGCGGCGCCCTTGGGGCCGGCGATGCGCCACTGCGTCTGCTTCAAGGCGCGGAGGATGTGCTGGCGCTCGGCTTCCTCGAGAGTGGAGATCGCGGAGGCGGAGGAGGCAGAGGAATTCAAGGAAGTAAAGGAGGCAAAGGAGGAAGAGGAATCGGTGCCTGGGGCTGCGCTGGAGATGGCAGTGGATTTTAATTCACTGACGGGAACGCGGAGTTCTCTGCCGGGGGAGAGGAGAACGGCGCGCTCGAGGAGATTTTCAAGTTCGCGCACGTTGCCGGGCCAGGAGTAGTGGGCCAGGGCGTCCATGGCGTCGGCGGGAATGTACTCGACGTCTTTGTTGAGCTGGCTGCTGAATCTCTGCACGAAGTAGCGTACCAAGAGCGGGATGTCTTCGGGGCGCTCGCGGAGCGCGGGGACCTGGATGGGGAAAACGTTCAGGCGGTAGTAGAGGTCACTGCGGAAGGCGCGCTCGGCGACGCGTTGCGAAAGATCCACGTTGGTGGCGGCGACGACGCGGACGTCCACGCGCTGCGTGCGATTGCCGCCGAGCCGCTCGAATTCCTGCTCTTGAAGCACGCGAAGAAGTTTCGGCTGAAGTTCGAGGGGAAGGTCGCCGACTTCGTCGAGGAAGAGCGTGCCGCGGTCGGCGAGTTCGAAGCGGCCGATTTTTTGGCTGATGGCGCCGGTGAACGCTCCGCGCTCGTGGCCGAAGAGCTCGGATTCGAGAAGACCGCTCGGAATTGCGGCGCAATTAATTTTGACGAAGGTGCGATCGCGGCGCGGACTGAGATTATGGATGGCGCGGGCGAAGAGCTCTTTGCCGGTGCCGGTTTCGCCGAGGAGAAGGACGGCAGTGCCGGCGGGGGCAGCGAGCTCCACTTGGGCCAGGGCGCGCTTGAGCGCGGGGCTCTCGCCGACGATTTCCTCAAAATTGAATTCACTGCGAATTTCTTCCTCGAGGTAGAGCTTTTCTTCGGCGAGCTTGTTCTTCAGGGCATCGATTTCCTTGAAGGCCAGAGCGTTTTCAACGGCGATAGCGATCTGCGCGGCGACCTGCTGCAGGAGCTCGACATCTTGCGGGGAGAAGGCATCGTTCCGGCGGCTGGCCGCGTTGAGAGTGCCAAAGGCTTGCCCGTGGGTGATGAGCGGAACGCAACAGATGGTTTGCACGCCTGCCGTGCGGAGGGCGCGGATGACTTCGTTTTGGAAGCGGTCGATTTCCGTGCCGCGCGCGAGGAACGGCTGGCCATCGGCAATCGCCCGAGCGGAAGGTGACGTGTCGCGGGGGACGGTGACTTCCTGCTTGATAAGGTTCTGGTGACCGGGAAAATCGAGGTCGTGGATCTTGAGCAGTCCGGTTTGGGAATCGAGGAGCGCGAGGCTGGTGTAGTCGTGGTGGATGACGCGCTCCAAAGTTTTGACGATGCCGCTGAAAAGGTCGGGGAGTTCGCGGCTGGTGATCAGGACATTGTTGATTTCGAGAAGAACCCGGAGGCGGTCGCGCTCGCGTGCGAGTTGCGATTGATAGGCCTGGGAAGTCTCGAAATTAAGGGCATTATCGACGGCAACGGCCACCTGGCTGGCGACGCGCTCCATGAATTGCAGCTCGGTGTCCGTAATGCGCTGCGGGACCAGACGGCCGAAACCCATGGAGCCGAGTCGGCGCTGGGCGGTCGTGAGCGGAAGGATCGCGAGTGAGCGCACATTATGCTCACGCAAGCGCTTCAGGAAATCCGGGAAGCGCGTCTCCTCTTCGGCGTCGCAAACCACAAAGGACTGCTGCGTTTGCCAGACCCAACCGGAGGGGTTGCCCTCGACGGGAGACTCACTGCCAGCGGACTTTTCGCCAGGGACGCGGGTTTCAAGAACGTGAAGACGCATGACGTTGCGCGAAGCATCGTGGAGAACGAGGGAGAGGAAGTCGAAGTCAATGACGGAGTGCAGGCGCGCGGCGAGGTCGTGGAAAAGCGCGGGGAGATCGCGCTGCTGGGCGATGGCCTCGCTGACTTCGAGCAAGGCTTCAAGCTGACGCCGGGAGTGTTCGAGCGGGGAGGTGAACGCCACTTCCGGCGGGGAGACGACAGGATCCGCCATAGAAGGCAGGATAACATCCGCGTCGGCAGGGGCTCAACTTGAGGCTGCTGGCGCGAGGGATGGGATTCCGCCGAAGGCACAGACAGGAGCCACGTCCGTCACTTCGGACGGACTGGCCCCCAAAGCACCCTTCCCTCCAAAATCACCAGTCCCCAGAGTCACCACAACCGCTTCTTCGCCGGTTGTATTAACTAACCGGCGGAATGGACACTGCTTTCTTGACTGTATATGACGTTCTTCGCGGAATCGCCCTGCCCGAAGATGGTTTTTCCTGTTAAAAGCGTATCTCTTATTGCGCAGTCTTGCCAGCAGGGCTACACCGCCGCAATGGTCGTGGATGAATCCCGAATCCTGCAGGTCTGCATTTTTTCGACGCTGCACAGGAATCAGCGTCGTGTGAAATTCAGCAAATTGCTTCCGGACGTCGTGACCATCGCAGACGAAGTAGATGCGCGCGGCCAAGAGCGTCATGTACATCCGAAAGGGCAACGTAAAATTCTCCGTGCTTAGCGCGTCGGGTAAGGTGGCTGTGGTCGCGATGCTTATGGAAAAGCGCAGCACCAGCCGGACGACGAACCGCCAATTGTTTCCCAAGAGACTTTGCCGGAAATAGTCGGTACTACGCGCTCTCGCGTGAATATCTTCATGAACAAATTTAGAAAACTCGGCTTCATCGAATACCACAACCGTAAGATCAAGATCAACAAGTCATTGCTGACGTTTGTTTTGGAAGAGTAAGACCGCTATGTCTTGTCAGGAGCGGGCTCGCATTCAACGCTTCCTTCCAGGCCAAGGGCAAGCTTGTCACCGCCAATTCTTTCAGGCCAAGCTCGATGTTTTGTAAGCTTGAGAATGCCGGGCGCAGGTGGCCATCAGTTGCTCGATGGCTGCGACGGCCTGGATGCCGCCACGCGCGCCGACGGCGGTGCAGTTGAGCGCGGCCGCGGCGCAGGCGAAATCGAGCTGCCGCTGTAAAGGCCAGCCCTGCAAGAGCCCGTAGATAAAGCCTGCGTGAAAAATGTCTCCGGCACCGGTGGTGTCAACCGTGTTCACGCGAAAGGCGGCGGCGTAGTGGAATTGCGTCCCGTCCCAGGCCAATACGCCTTCTTCGCCCAGTGTTGCTGCGGCAAGGCGGCAGCCAAATCGTTTCCGCAGCGCGGGCAGGGATTTACGCAAATCCAGTTCTTCCATCAGCCGCCCTGGAATGTCTCTGCTGGTGATCAGGAAATCGACCTTGTTCAGCAGCGCGTCCACACCAGGATAAAGTTCATCCACATCGGCGATGACAGGAATGCCGGCGGCACGGGCCCAGCCCGCAGCCGCAGCCGCGGCAGCCGTATCATGTCCATCGACGTGAAGAGCGCGGGAATTGACGATCCACTCTCGCCGGAGTTCTTCTGGACGCAAAGTTAGCCGGTCGTCCCGTTTCCAAAGAACGGTGCGTTCGCCGGAGTCATCGACGAGGATGAAGGCCTGCTGGCTGGGACACCCGGGAGCGGTGAAGAGATGCGCCTCGACGCTGAGCCGGGCAAACTCCGCGCAGTGGAGCGAAGCGGCGCTGTCGTCACCGACCTTGCCCACGTAGCGCGTGCGCAGGCCCCACTGCTGGCAAGCAACCACCGCGGTGGCGACTTGGCCGCCGGGCAACACTTTCGCGGATCGAAATTCGACCTTGGACCCGCGCGCAGGATAGTGCGCGACGGGAATGAGCGTGTCAGTGGCGTTCAGACCCACGCCGACAACGTCAACCTTGGAGGATTCGGTCATTTTTGTCTGCGCCACTGTAGACGAAGCGCCGGAATTTGCAAAGGCGGGACGGCTGACTCAGTGAAAACGTGTCGTCCGCCAGAGTTTGAGGCCACAAACGAGAAGAAGGACCAATGTGGCGGCGCTCAAAACGGCGGCGGGCCCCCAATGGAAAGAGAGGCGCGGGGCGCGCGCCATCGCCGCAAAAACCGCGAAGATACCGGTGGCCGCGGCAACCAGGAACCAGTCCAGCGCGCTCCGTGAAGGTTTTAGTTCGCCGTCGGCTTGCCGCCCGTCCATGCGCGCTTCCACGTAGTCTGCCGAGACGCCGTAGCGCTGGGATTCGCGTTGTGCCGCGTCTTTCCAGCGCATTTGTTCCTTGCCGATTGCGGAAGAAAAAGCAATTGCGCCGACCCCCAACATCATCAGTACGGAGCCTCCAATGACTTGCGTGTAAGTCGAGACACCGCGACCGTGCAACTCACCAAAAACCAAAATGCCCCACAACAGACCCCACAGCTGATTCGAATTGGAGAGCGGAATGCCCCGGCTGATGCCTACATACTTGGCCGCGTATTGCTGAAAGACGTCACCGATCACCCAAACAAAGCCGCCCAGCATCAGCCAGAAAAGAACGTCGCGCGCGCTCGTCAGTTCGCGCCACAGAGGAGCCAGGCCGAGATAGCTGACGGCGAGAGTGGCCATCATGCCCAGCTCCCCGAACGTGAAGAAGGTGACAAACGAAAGCGGATTCATCCCGGTCAAGTAGGCTTTGCGATAAGGGATGTACATCGTCCCCCAGAGAATTCCCGCGCCCAGTGCGGCCCAGACACCGCGCAGGGAATGCGCCGCCGGAGCTGCGGTTGAAGAGGCCACGGCTAGTAAAGCCGCGCCTGCGCACATTACGAGCGCGCCGCCCAAAACACCCGTCCAGCGCCGCCAACCCGCCTGGCGGAGCTCATTGAAGAAAAGAAAACCCCAAAGGATGCCGAGAAGGCTGTTCGAATTCCACAAAGGAAAGGCGATGCTCAAGCCGATGTCACGGATGGCGAAAATCGTCAGCGTGTTGGCCACGGCCCAAAGGCCTCCGGCAAGAAGCGCCCAAATAACCAGGTGAGGCGCCTGGCGAACATCGGCGCGGACGGAAGAGGTGCCCAGAATCAGCGCGGGCAGGCTCCAGCGCGCGAGAAAAACGCCGATGACCATGATGAGCGAAATGACCATCGGCGAGACGCCGATGGAAACGAGCTTCGTGGGCGCTTCCGCGGCGCCGAGCCAGGCTCCCGCAGCGAAGCCGGAGAGGATGCCGAGCATTTGAAGGTCTTTCGAACGCGACGTATCTCGGATTACGGAGCCGATCTGGGTGTAAACGGCAGGCGGCATTTTGCTCCAATCGGGAAATCAACGAATAAATCGCAGAAGAAGCAATCCGCCCATCAAGACGGCGACGGGCACCCAAAAATGAATATCCCCGAGAATACTGGCCCACCAGCCGCGGACGTTTGGGTCCGATTCGGTTGGTTTCATATTCCACCCCTCATGAATCCAAGCATGAGGAGGCTCATTTCTTTTTCAACTCCGCGTCCCAGTTCACCACTAGTGTGATGGGCTCAGGCACGGCAGACTGCAGAACGCTATTTATCAAGAATAGGTTCCCGTCTGCCGAGACGTCGTAAGGCCAGCTTGGGGAGGGAACTCGATGCGTGCGAAACAGAGTGTGAATCTTTCCTATCACGGGACTCTCCTTTCGCTCAGAGATCTCCGCAGCCGTCATCGTGTCGTTCGATCCTTCAATGTAGAATAGCTCCTTCCCGTCGTGCCGCCATGCGGGTGAGTTTCCTCCGTTCACGGAGACCTGCCACTTGCCGGCGCCACTCGGAAAAGATGAAATATAAACCTCCCCGCGGCCCGATTCCCAAGAGACATACGCGATCCACTTCCCATTCGGAGAAATTCGGGGAAAAGTGAAACGAGAGAGTCCAGAAATGCCCGACAAGAAAGGAATCGTCTTATCGCCCGCAGGTCTGGATAGCACAAGGAATTGTAGGCTGCCGTGTTGCGGGTTCTCCTGAAAACCAGCGATGAATTGGCCATCCGGAGACCACGTGGTCGCGTAGCGATGTCCTTCGCTCGGAGACACCACGTTCTCTGCGCCGACACCGCTTACTGATTTCTCATAGATTTGAGAGTGCCCGCCGCGGCCAGAGCTGAACACAATTCGGTTTCCGTCGGGCGACCAGACGGGAAGGCGGTTCTGCTCATTAGGTTGACTAAAGGTCAGCCGCGTCCTCGAACCCTGCGTCAGGTCGTAAATCCAGATATCGCTGTTTGTAGAGGTATGAGCTTTGTAAATTTCGACAGCGAGTTTCCGGCCATCCGGGGAGAGGCTGGGGCCGAAATAAAGTCCGGGCTCCCCAACCTTGCCAAGAATTTTTCCATTCCGGTCCATCCAAATCAGTTCAGAGACTCCTTTTCCAACGGCCCTTGTGTATGCCAGGACGCCGTTGGTAGAGACAGAGAAAGCTGAATGGTTTACGTTTCCGTTCCACGAGACTTGGTCCGCAATGGGGACGGATTCGCCGGAGACGCGGAAGCGACCTGCGTCGAAGGGCTGCGCCACCAGGATGTCCCCGCGTGGATAAAGAAGCAATCCAGGCGGAGCATAGACGGGATTGCCAGTCGCGCCCAAGACGCTCACTGGCTCTACTGAATCGATAGAGCCAAGATGAATCTCACTGCTGGTTATATCTGTGGTCCTGGCAAGATAGAGAAAATGCCGGCCATCAGGCAGGAACTGCGGCCAGCGATGGGTGTCTTCGTGGCGCGCAGTGTCCAGCTTGGTTGCAGCTACCGGCGCACCTCCTGTCGCGGCTACCCGAAAGAGGTTCGCAAATGGCGATGGGGCAAAGACGATCAAGCCATCCCGGTTCCAGGTCCCACCGCGCCCTTCGGGCGCGGGACAAAGCACCTGGACCGGCCCACCCGAGGCGTCGATGGTTTTGAGTTGACCATCGGCAAAGAAACCGATGGAGCGACTGTCGGGCGACCAAAATGGAAAAGAGGCCCCCTCTGTCCCGGCTAGGACCTGGCCAGTAAGCGCGTCCAGTGGGCGAACATACAATATTTCCGGACCTGCTTGACCAACCATGCCCACCACAATGCGTAACCCGTCAGGTGAGACGGCCACCGGGGCCCAGTCATTTGCGCTCTGGGCGAACGACGATTTTTCCGGGGGCAAGATCGAAGAACGAATAACATGGTGTCCGGGAACGGGCCTCCAGAAGTAGGCAGTCCCGAGTCCGGCAAGTAGCGCAGCGACGGCAATTACAGTCGTCAACCAACCTGTGCGGCCTTTGGCTCTCCCCAACTTCGCCGCCGCGGCTTCATCGTGCGAGCCGCTCTCGCTGATCCACTTTAGCTCGCTCGCTAAGTCACTCGCGCTTTGCCATCGTTCGTCGGGGACTTTTGCCAGGCACTTGTTAATGGAATGATCCAGCGCGGGCGGAGTCATCGGTTTCGCGATGCTGATCGGGGCCGGTTCTTTTTCGAGGATGGCTGAGGCGACGCTGAGTTGGCTGTTGCCTTGGAAAGCGCGCTGACCCGTCAGCATTTCGTAAAGCACCGCACCGAGCGAAAAAATGTCGCTGCGGCCGTCCAGTTCCTTGGCTTCGATCTGCTCCGGCGACATGTATTGGAACGTGCCGATGATCATGCCTTGCTCGGTCACCGGTGATTGCTTCGATGCGGCGGTGAGCGTTACGCCGGTAGCAAGAGGGGCGGCGGGTTTTGCGAGGCCAAAATCGAGGAGCTTCGCGCCAGTCGGCGTCAGCATGATGTTGCCGGGCTTAAGGTCACGGTGCACGACGCCGCAGCGGTGCGCTTTGTCGAGCGCGTCGGCGATCTGCCCGCCGAACTTGAGAACTTGCTCGAGCGAAAGGGGACCCTTTTCGAGGCGCTTTGCCAGCGTCTCGCCTTCGAGGCATTCCATGACGAGGTAGTCCATCCCGTCTTGATGGCCGACGTCATACAGCACACAGATGTGCGGATGATTCAGGCTGGAAATGGTTTTGGCTTCGCGCTCGAAGCGCTGCTTGCGAACCGGATCACTCGAAAGTTGCGACGGCAGGATCTTGATGGCTACGGTGCGATCGAGACGCGTGTCGCGCGCGCGAAACACTTCGCCCATGCCGCCCG
>WNFK01177332.1_pt1 | contig 15234 bp, 12 predicted proteins | sample 5400281 | NCBI WGS metagenome assembly WNFK01 (sample SAMN13153350, study PRJNA577476) | soil metagenome | isolation source: 20 cm soil on Douglas fir-dominated hillslope | place: USA:California | collected 2013-09-17 | reverse complement strand
TAACTTCTGGGTCGATCTCACGCGGGCGACGCTCTACATTCTCCTGCCGCTGTCGTTCGTCTTCGCGCTCGTGCTCGTCTCACAGGGTGTGGTGCAGACATTCGGCCCGTACGCGAAGGTCGCGGTGGTACAGCCCACCGGGTACGACGAGCCGGTGACCGACAAGGACGGCAAGCCCGTCCTCGACGAGAAGGGTCAGCCGAAGACGAAGAGGTCCACGCTGACCGAGCAGGTCATCGCGGTGGGGCCGGCCGCGTCGCAGATCGCGATCAAGCAGCTCGGCACGAACGGCGGAGGCTTCTTCAACGTCAACTCGGCGCATCCGCTCGAGAACCCGACGCCACTCTCGAATTTCCTCGAGCTGCTGGCGATCCTGCTTATTCCGGCGGCGCTCTGCTACACGTTCGGCGTGATGGTCGGCGACACGCGCCAGGGCTGGGCGGTGCTCGCCGCCATGACCGTCATCTTCGTCGGGCTGCTCCTCGTCTGTGTGGTGGCCGAGCAGAACGGCCGCGTCTTCGCGAAGCAGGGTGTCGACCACACCGCGAGTGCTTTGCAATCCGGGGGCAACATGGAGGGCAAGGAGGTCCGCTTCGGCATCGCGAACTCGGCCCTGTGGGCGACGGCGACGACCGCCGCGTCGAACGGCTCGGTGAACGCGATGCACGACTCGTTCACTCCCATCGGCGGGCTCGTGCCGATGTGGCTGATCCAGCTCGGTGAGGTCATCTACGGCGGCGTGGGCTCCGGCCTCTACGGGATGCTCATGTTCGCGATCATCGCGGTCTTCGTGGCCGGGCTCATGGTCGGGCGGACGCCCGAGTACCTGGGCAAGAAGATCGAGGCGTACGAGATGAAGATGTCCTCGCTGGTGATCCTCATCACGCCGGCCCTCGTGCTCATCGGAACGTCCATCGGCGTCGTGACCGCGGCGGGCAAGGCCCGAATCGCGAATTCGGGGATCCACGGGTTCAGCGAGATCCTCTACGCCTTCTCCTCGGCCTCGAACAACAACGGTAGCGCCTTCGCCGGTCTCTCCGCGAACACGCCCTTCTACAACACGGCGCTCGGCCTGTGCATGCTGTTCGGGCGCTACTGGCTCGCCGTCCCCGTGCTCGCGATCGCCGGAGCGCTGGCACGCAAGAAGATCGTGCCGGTCGGTGCGGGCACGCTCCCCACGCACACACCGCTCTTCGTGGGGCTGCTGGTCGGTGTGGTGCTCCTGGTTGGCGCGCTGACGTTCGTCCCGGCCCTGGCGCTCGGGCCGATCGTCGAGCATCTCACGCTGATCGCCACGAAATGAGGTGATGAGCCCATGGCTGGCACCGTAACTGCGCGCTCAGTGTTCGACGCGGCGATCGTGAGGCAGGCGATCGTCGACTCCTTCCGCAAGCTGAGGCCTCGCCGCCAGGTGCGGAATCCCGTCATGTTCGTCGTGTACGTCGGCTCCATCCTGACGGTCTGGCTCTGGTTCACCGTGCTCTTCGCGAACTTCGCCGAGGCGATGGCCGAGGGACGCGGCAAGGCGCAGGCCGCCTCGCTGCGCCGAGCGCGGCGTGACCTCCAGGCCAAGCGGCGGTCGCGGCCCGAGCGCGTCGCTCGATTCGAGCTCGTGTCGGCTTCGAGCCTCCGGAAAGGCGAGCACGTGCTCGTCGAGGCCGGCGATTTCATCCCCGCCGACGGGACCGTCGTCGAGGGCGTCGCCTCGGTGAACGAGGCGGCGATCACCGGCGAGAGCGCGCCGGTCATCCGGGAGAGCGGCGGCGACCGCAGCTCGGTCACCGGCGGTACGCAGGTGCTGTCGGACTGGCTCATCGTAGAGGTCACGGCGGACCCGGGCGAGGCGTTCCTCGACCGCATGATCTCGCTGGTCGAGGGCGCCAAGCGGCAGAAGACGCCGAACGAGATCGCGCTCGACATCCTGCTGGCGGCGATGACCATCATCTTTCTCCTGGCGACGGCGACCTTGCTGCCGTTCTCGCTCTACAGCGTGGGCGCGGCCGGGCAGGGGACGCCGGTGACCGTGACGGTCCTGGTGGCGCTGCTCGTGTGCCTGATCCCGACGACGATCGGCGCGCTGCTGTCGGCGATCGGCATCGCCGGCATGGACCGCATGATCCAGAAGAACGTCATCGCCATGTCCGGGCGCGCCGTCGAGGCGGCCGGCGACGTCGACGTGCTGCTGCTCGACAAGACCGGCACGATCACGCTCGGCAACCGCCAGGCCACCGCCTTCTTCCCCGCCGAGGGTGTCACCGAGGCCACGCTGGCCGACGCCGCGCAGCTTGCCTCGCTGGCCGACGAGACCCCGGAGGGCCGGAGCATCGTCGTGCTGGCCAAGGAGAAATACCGTCTCCGCGAGCGAGAGGTCGAGAAGATGGGCGCCACTTTCGTGGCATTCACGGCGCAGACGCGGATGAGCGGCGTCAACCTGAACGGCCGCCAGATTCGGAAGGGCGCCGCCGACGCGATCGAAGCTCACGTCAAGCGGCTCGGCGGCAGCGTTTCCGCCGGCATCCGCGGCGTGGTCGATAGGGTCGCGAAGGAGGGCGCGACGCCGCTCGTGGTCGCCGACGGTGGCAGCGTGCTGGGCGTCATCCAGCTCAACGCATGGGCATCAAGACCGTGATGATCACCGGCGACAACCCGCTCACGGCGGCGGCGATCGCGGCCGAGGCCGGCGTCGACGAGTTCCTGGCCGAGGCGACGCCCGAGGCCAAGCTGAAGCTGATCCGGGACACGCAGGCCCAGGGACGGCTGGTGGCGATGACGGGCGACGGCACCAACGATGCTCCGGCGCTCGCTCAGGCCGACGTGGCCGTCGCCATGAACACCGGCACCCAGGCGGCCAAGGAAGCCGGCAACATGATCGACCTCGACTCGAATCCGACGAAGCTCCTCGAGGTCGTCGAGACCGGCAAGCAGATGCTGATGACCCGGGGCGCCCTGACGACGTTCAGCATCGCCAACGACGTCGCCAAGTACTTCGCGATCATCCCGGCGGCGTTCGCCACGACATATCCGGTACTCGACACGCTCAACATCATGCGGCTGGCGACGCCCCAGAGCGCGATCCTGTCGGCGGTCATCTTCAACGCGCTGATCATCGTCGCGTTGATCCCGCTGGCCCTGAAGGGCGTCCGCTACCGGGCCATCGGCGCCGCCGCCGTCCTGCGCCGTCACGTCTGGATCTACGGCGTCGGGGGCATCATTCTCCCGTTCCCGGGCATCAAGCTGGTCGACATGATTCTCGTGGCCCTTCATCTCGTGTAGAGGAGCCGACGCCATGCTGACGCACGTCCGCGCTGCGATCGTCTCGCTCGCCCTGTTCACCATGGTCACCGGCCTGGCCTATCCGGCGATCGTGACGGTCATCGCGCAGCTCGTCTTCCCGCACCAGGCCAACGGGAGCCTGACCGTCAAGGACGGCAAGCCCGTGGGCTCGACGCTGATCGGGCAGCCGTTCGACGACCCCAGGTACTTCTGGGGCCGTCCCTCCGCGACCAGTCCATTCGGCTACAACGCCGGCGCGTCGGGGGCCTCGAACCTGAGCCCGACGAACGCCGATCTGATCAAAGCCGTGCAGGGCGGGGTCGAAGCTTTTCGAGCCGCCGATCCAGGTAACACGACGCCCGTGCCGGTCGATCTCGTCACCGCCTCGGGCAGCGGGCTCGACCCCCACATCAGCCCGGCGGCGGCCCTCTATCAGGTGGGTCGCGTGGCCCGGGCCCGCAAGCTCGACGAGGCCGTCGTGCGAGATCTGGTGGCGAGGCACACCGAGGGTCGCCAGCTCGGTCTGCTCGGCGAGCCCCGCGTGAGCGTGCTCGCGCTGAATCTGGCCCTCGACGCTCAGGGGCGGTGATTGATCGCGGCGCGGCTGGGGGCTCGGCGTACCCTATGGTCATGAGCGATCAAGACCAGGACCGGCTGCTGGAAGCGACGCGGAACGTCGCCCGGGGGAAGGCCGCCGCCCACGAGCAGGCGATGTTCGAGTCGGCGCACCCGGCCGACCTCGCGGCCGTGCTGCGCCAGCTCCCGCTCGCCGATCAGGTCGCGATCCTCCGCGCGCTGTCGCGGGAGCGCGCGGGCGAGCTCATCCCCGAGCTCGACGACCACGCGCTGCTCGAGCTGGTGCGGATGCTCGACGAGGTCGAGGTCTCGCGCATCCTCGACGAGATGCCCGCCGAGCACGCCGCCGACGTCGTCGAGGAGCTGCCCGCCGAGCAGGCGGAAAAGATCCTCGGCCTCATGCAGGAGGACAAGTCCGAAGAGGTCCAGGAGATCCGGCCGGACGCCACCATCGAGCAGGCGATCAAGCACATCCGCGATTCGGTCTCCGCGGAGCGCGCCTTCGAGCTGTACGTCGTGGACGACCACCACCACCTCGTGGGCGTGGTTCCGCTCCGTCGCCTGCTCACCGCCGATCCGACCACCCTGGCGTTCGCGATCCGCGACGAGAACGTCATCAGCGTGACCCCCGAAATGGACCAGGAGGAGGTCGCGCGGATCGTGGCCAAGTACGACCTTGTGGCGCTCCCGGTGGTGGACAAGCGCAATCGCCTCGTCGGCACGATCACCGTCGACGACGTCGTCGACATCGTTCACGAGGAGGCGTCGGAGGACATCTTCCGCATGGCCGGCTCGGACGCGGCCGAGCTCGAGCGGCGGTCACCGCGTCAGGTCGCGCTGCTGCGCTTGCCGTGGGTGCTGGCGACGCTCGTGATCGAGCTCCTGGCGGGCCTGGTCATCCACTACTTCGATCAGACGCTGAGCAAGGTGATCCTGCTCGCCTCGTTCATGCCGGTGATCCAGGCGATCTCCGGGAATACCGGGCTGCAGTCCGTGACGATGGTGGTGCGCGGTCTCGCGACCGGGCAGGTGAGGGTCGGCGAGTGGTGGGAGCCGCTGCGGCGGCAGGTCGAGACCTCCAGCATCCTGGGCGGGATCTGCGCGCTCACCGTCGGGCTCGTCGGCTGGCTGTGGCACTCGGCGGCGTTCGCGTGCGTGGTGGCGCTCTCGATGTTCATCTCGGTGAACCTTTCGGGCTTCGCCGGGACGATGATCCCCATGCTGTCCAAGAGCCTCGGATTCGATCCGGCGATCACCGCGGGGCCGTTCGAGACGGCGTTTCAGGACGTCCTGGGCGTGACGATCTTCTTGTCGCTGGCCACCGCGCTCTTGCGCTGGCTCACCTGAGCCCGTCGCCGCCGAAGCGCCGCTAGCGGGCGACTTCTTCCAGCTGCGCCTCGACCGGCGCCGGCATGTCCGCGACCGCGGCACGCGCCCGCTCGCGGCGGTGAGACGGAATCACCCGCACGGTCACCCGCGCGCCGGCGCAGTCGCACCAGTCCAGGTGATCGAGCGCCGCGCGGTTGCGTCGCGTCCACCCAACCATCGCGCCGAAGCCCGCGAGGACGAGCCCACACTGGAGCGCCGTCAGCTCGGCGCCCGGGGTGACGACTAGTTCCGCCGTCGCCAGCGCGGCGAGCATGAGGCCGGCCAGCGCGTAGAGGCCGCCCCACCTCGGCCGTGGAAGCGTTCGGGCCCTTCCGGAACGGTCGGGTTCGCTGCACATCGAAGCACCGGTTCTAACCTGCCACTCGCCGTCTCAAGCGCGCGTCAAGATCGGCCGCGTCGACGTTAAGAACCCGTAAAAATCGCGGTGAGACGGTACCGGCCGTCACGGAGAGGGTTAGAGTCGGGCTCGGCGATATGCGACTCACCCTCGTCAAACGCCTCGTCGTCGGCGCGCCGATACCGCTCGCCCAGGCCCGGCACGAGCGCCTCAGCAAGACTGTGGCCCTCGCGGTGTTCGCCTCCGACCCCCTGTCCTCGGTGGCGTACGCGACGGAAGAGATCCTGCTGGTGCTCATGCTCGGGGGCGCCGCCGCACTCAGCTACTCGTTGCCCGTCGCGATTGGAATCGGCGCCCTGTTCGCCGTCGTGGTGGTCTCGTATCGCCAGACCGTCGCGGCCTATCCCCAGGGAGGCGGCGCCTACCTCGTCGCGAAGGACAACCTCGGCCGGTATCCGGCGCTCATCGCCGCGGCGGCCCTGCTGGTCGACTATGTGCTCACCGTGTCGGTCTCCGTCGTCGCCGGCATCGCGGCGCTGACCTCGGCGGCGCCCGCCCTTCACTCCTATCGCATCGTGCTCAGCGTCCTGGCGGTGGCCGGGATCGCCCTCGGCAACCTTCGCGGTGTCCGGGAATCCGGCCGGCTCTTCGCGGCGCCGACCTACTTCTTCGTGACGTGCATCATGGCCACGGTGGCGTACGGCCTCGTCGGCGCGATCTTCGACTGGCTGCCCGAGGCGCCGTACGCGCCCCATCCACCGGGCCTCGAAGGTCTCGGCCTGTTCCTTCTCTTGAGAAGCTACGCCGCCGGCTGCACCGCGCTGACGGGCGTCGAGGCCGTGTCCAACGGCGTCCAGGCGCTCAAGCCGCCCGAGGGACGCAACGCCCAGGCGGTCATGACGGCGCTCGGCGTCATCTCGATCGTGATGTTCCTGGGCATCACGTACCTCGCCTACGACTTCGGGATCGTCCCGGGCGGCGACGAGACGGTGGTGTCGAAGATCGCGCGCCGGGTCTGGGGAAACGGCGTCCCGTACTACGCGGTCCAGGCCTCGACGCTGCTCATCCTCGTCCTGGCCGCCAACACTTCGTACGCCGACTTCCCGCGGCTCTCGTCGATCCTGGCGCGCGACCGGTTCGTGCCCCGGCAATTCGCGAACCAGGGCGATCGGCTGGTGTTCTCGAACGGCATCCTGATCCTCAGCGGCTTTGCGATCCTCCTGATCGTCGCCTTCCAGGGCGACACGCACGCGCTCCTGCCCCTCTACGCGATCGGCGTCTTCATCTCGTTCACGCTCTCGCAGTCGGGCATGGTGCGGCGCTGGCTGCGCCTGCGCGAGAGGGGCTGGCAGTGGCGCGTGTGGGTCAACGGCATCGGGGCGGCCGTGACCGGCGTGGTGCTCCTGACCCTCGCGGTCACGAAGTTCGTGGAGGGCGCCTGGATCGTCGTCGTCGTCATTCCGGTCCTGGTCACCACGTTCGTCGTGATGCACCGCCACTACGACGAGGTGGCCCGCGAGCTGTCGCTCGAGGGCTTCGAGGGGCCGCCGGCGTTCCAGCACACCGTCCTGGTGCTGATCGGCGACGTTCATCGCGGCGTCGTCCGCGCCGTGCAGTACGCCCGGACACTCGCCCCGACGGCGGTGGTGCGCGCCGTCTACGTCGAGACGGACCCGGCCCACACCTCTCGGCTCGAGGACAAGTGGGGCAAGTGGGGGCTCGGCGTGCCCCTGGTCGTCCTGACCTCGCCGTACCGGTCGCTGCTGCGCCCGCTGCTCGATTACCTCGACCAGATCCAGTCGCGCGGCGGCGAGCAGATGGTCACGATCGTGCTACCGGAATTTCTGCCGCGACACTGGTGGCAGCACGTCCTGCACAACCAGACGGCCCTGCTGGTCAAGGGCGCGCTGCTCTTCCGGAGCAATACCGTCGTCGCCGACGTACCGTACCTGCTCAAGCGCTGAGGGCGCCCGGAGCGTTAGGGCCGCACGCCCTCGACGGCGAGCAGGTACTGGACGTGCGACTGGCCGGCCTGGCCCAGCCAGGCCCGGTACTCGACCTCGGCCGCGCGCCGCTCGCCCTCGCTGATCGCGGCGTCGGCGACCATCTGATGTCCCCGCGTGGCGGCGATGGTGGCCCAGATGCCGGCGCGGGTCTCGAAGTCGGGATCGCTGCGCCGCGTGACCTCACTCTGGTCGGTCGTCGCGATCGCGGTCAGGCCGACGCCCGACAGCAGCTCGCCGAGACGGTCGGCGATCGCGTTGTCCAGGCCCGCGGCGGCGCGCCACCGGAGAAATGCCGCGACGAAGCGGCGCATGCTCGCCGGCGGCTCCGGCGTCCACGAAGCCTTCTCGTGGTTGTAGTCGAGGATGACCATGCGCCCGCCGCGCCGCAGCGCCTTCGTCATCTCGCGCAGCGCGGCCCCGGGATCGGCGAGCCACTGCAGCACGCGCGCCGCCGCCACGATGTCGAACTCGCCGCGGAACGGCAGCCCGTAGACGTCGACGACGTGAAACGACAGCCCGGGCACGCGGCGGTGCGCGGCGCGGGCCGCGTCGATCATCGACGCGTTGACGTCGACGCCCACCGCGTGGCCCTCGTGGCCGACGGCCTCGGCGATGCCGCGGGTGATGGCGCCGGTGCCGCAGCCGACGTCGAGCACCGCGAGCCCGGGGCGCAGCAGCGCCGCGAGCCGGCGATGGTCCGACTGGAGCGACCGGGTGTCGAGGATCGCGCGCGTGCCATCGGGCATGTGCGCCCGACGTCGCGCGACGTCGCCCGCGGGTACATCGCCATCGGCTACCATGAGGGTCCGGGAGGTCGTGGCACGACGACAACCACCTCGACCAGCTCAGACGCGCGCGGGCCGGTCGTCCGTGAGAGCCGCCCGCATGCGGTCGAGCGCCTCGACCAGGAGCGAGCGCGGACAGCCGAAGTTCAGCCGGACGAACCCCGCGCCGCCCGGGCCGAACAGCACGCCGTCGTTCAGGGCGACTCGCGCCCGCTCCAGGAAGAACGTGAACGGATCGGCGGCGGCCGCCGCGCCGGCATTGCGGCAGTCGAGCCAGGCCAGATAGGTCGCCTCGGGCGTCGCGACCCGCACGCCGGGCAGGCGCGTCCGCACGTAGTCCATGGCGAAGTCGCGGTTCGTTTCCAGATAGCGCATCAGCTCGTCGAGCCACGGCTGGCCGTCGCGGTACGCCGCGTAGGCCGCCGTCAAGCCGAGGACGTTCACCGTCGACACGAGGTCGGCGCGCGCCGCGATGAACTTCGCGCGCAGGTCGGCGTTCGGGATGATCGCGACCGAGAACTTGAGCCCGGCCAGGTTGAAGGTCTTGCTCGGCGCCATGAGCGTGATCGTGCGCTCGGCGATCGCCCCATCGAGCGACGCGATCGGCGTGTGACGGTGGCCCGGATAGGCGAGCTCGCAATGGATCTCGTCGGCGACGATCGAGAGGCCGCGGCGCAGGCAAACCTCCGCGAGCCGCTGGAGCTCGTCGCGCCGGAGGACCCGGCCCACCGGGTTGTGCGGGTTACAGAGCAGGAAGAACCGCGTGCGCTCGCCGATCGCCGCGGTGAACGCGTCGACGTCGACTTCGTAGCTTCCGTCCGCCCGGCGCGCCAGCGGCGCTTCCTCGCGGGTGAGGTCCATGTTGGAGGCGGCGCGGAGGATGGGCGGGTACACGGGCGTCATGAGGACGAGGCCGTCGCCCGGCGCCGCGAGCACGCGTCCGGCCACGTTGAAGCCCGGGATCACCCCGGGGATGATCACCACCGCTTCCGGCGACACGCGCCAGCCGTAGCGCTTGAGCAGCCGGTCGGCGAAGAGCTGGTGGAACTCGGGCTGCTCGAAGGTGATGTAGCCGTAGACCCCGTGCTCCACCCGCTCGCGCAGCGCGCGGATCACGGGCTCGGGCGACTGGAAGTCCATGTCCGCCACCCAGAGCGGCAAGACGTCGGGACCGTACTTCTGCCACTTGGAGCTGTCCGTGCGCCGGCGGTCGATTCGACGATCGAAGTCGTAGCTCATGGCGGTTCAAGTTATCATGCTCGGGCTCGAGCGGTTTGACGGAGGGTACCCATGGCAATGCGGATTGGCATCATCGGGGCCGGGGCTATCGGCAGCGTCGTCGGTGGCATGCTCACCAAGGCCGGGCACGACGTGACGCTCATCGACCAGTGGCCGGAGCACGTGGAGAAGATGCGGAAGGACGGCCTTCGCCTCAGCGGGACGTGCGGCGACCACGTGGTCCGGGTCAAGGCGCTCCACATCTTCGAGGCGCAGGCCATCACCGAGCCCTTCGACGCGGTCTTCATCTCCGTCAAGTCGTACGACACGGAGTGGGCGACGTCGCTGGGCATCCAGTACCTCAAGAAGCCGAACGGGGTGGTGGTCGACTTCCAGAACGGGATCAACGACGAGCGCGTGGCGGCCATCGCCGGCCGCGAGCGGACGCTCGGCAGCGTGATCACGATCGGCGCCGGGATGTACGAGCCGGCCCACGCCATGCGCACCGACACCGGCTCGATCGGCTTCAAGATCGGCGAGCTCGACGGCAGGGACACCGAGCGCGCGCGCGAGCTGGCGAAGATCATGAACGACGTCGCGGTGGCCAAGGTGACCACCAATCTCTTCGGCGAGCGATGGTCGAAGCTCACCGTGAACTGCATGGCCAACCCGCTGGCGGGGCTCTCGGGCCTCGGCACCGCCGAGGTACGCACCCAGCGCGAGCCGCGGCTCATCGCGATCTACGTGGGCGGCGAGGTCGTGAAGGTGGGGCGCGCGTGCGGCTTCGAGGTCGAGCCCATCTACGGCATCGCCGCGCAGCGGTTCGTGGACGCCTACGAGGGCCGCGGGCTCGCCGAGGTCGAGGCGGACGTGGCCGCCGAGGGCGCGCGGCGCGGCGGCGGGCGGCCCTCGCTGCTGCAGGACGTCATGCGCGGGCGCCGGACCGAGATCGACTATCTCAACGGCTATGTCTGCGAGCAGGGGCGCCTCAAGGGCGTGAAGACGCCGGTCAACGACGCGGTCGTGGCGACGGTTCGCAGCTACGGTGTCGGCAAGCTCAAGCCGGACCCGAAGAACCTCGAGCCGATTCTGAAGATCCTGCCGACGAGGTAGTCAGCGGCGCGCGGCGCCGGCGGCGGAAACCCGCCGGAGCCGCCGCCGGCGCATCGATCAGAACGCGAAGTACCCCTTGCCGGTGGTCTGCGTGTCGAAGAGCCGATAGGCCTCGTCCGCCTGATCGAGCGTGAACCGATGCGTGAGGAGTCCGTCGATCGGCACCTTGCGGTCGGCGATGAAGCGGGCGCACTCGGCCTGGCCGACGCTCGAGAAGGTCCACGACGCGTGGATCGTCAGCTGCCGGCGGATCATGTCCTGGCTGATGTCGAAGGTCGTCGTGTTGCCCTCGCCGACGAAGGCCACGCGCCCCCAGGTGGTCGCGCTGCGAACCGCGGCGACCCGCGCCTCGGGGTTACCGGTGCAGTCCATCGCGGTCTCGACACCCTCGCCGTGGGTCAGCTCGCGGAGCGCCGCGACCGGATCGGTTTCGCGCGCGTTGACGACCGTCTCGGCGCCGAACTGACGGGCGAGCGCGAGCCGCTCGGGGGCGACGTCGATCGCGATCACGCGGGCGCCCATGGCGCGTCCCAGCATGGTCGCGCTGAGCCCGACCGGTCCCTGACCGAAGACCGCGAGGGTGTCGCGGCCGGACACGTCGAGGCGCTTGAGCGCGCCGTACGCCGTGCCGGTCCCGCACGAGATGGCGGCCCCCGCCGGGAAGCCGATCGACTCGGGGAGGGGAACGAGCGTGTACGCCGGCACGCAGATGAACGGGGCGTGACCGCCGTGGCCCGTCATGCCGTACACGACGATGCCCTGGCGGCAGAGCTGAGCCCAGCCGACGCGGCAGTGCTTGCACCGCCCGCAGCCCTTGTAATGATGGACCATCACGCGCTGGCCGGTGGGCGCGTCGGCCTCGGCGACGCCCGATCCGCGCTCGGCGACGACGCCGCACGGCTCGTGGCCCGCGATGACGGGCCCGCCGCTGCCGCCCAGCCCGAGGGCCGCCGCGGCGTTGCCGGCCGCGCGGTAGGGGTGCAGGTCGCTGCCGCACATGCCCGAAGCCTTCATGGCCACCACGACCTCGCCGGGGCCCGGCTTCGGATCGGGGAAGTCGCGCACCTCGAGCTTGCGATTGCCGAGGAAAACTACGCCACGCATACGTCCTCCTTTTGCGGCTACCCTATCACCAACCCGCAACAAGGTCGTGCGCGCCGCAGGCCGTCGCGGGGCTGGGGCCCCGCCGGCCGAGGCGCGGCTCGGAATGAAGGTGCGCGCCGCAGGCCGTCGCGGGGCTGGGGCCCCGCCGGCCGAGGCGCGGCTCCGGGGAGAGGGGAGAGCGTGATGCCGCCGATGAAACTCGGCGAGGTGACGATTTCCCGCGTGATCGAGATCGACCGCTCGTCCTTTCCGACCGCGTCCATGCTGCCGGACTCGACGGCCGAGGCGATCGCCGCGCACCACCACTGGCTCAAGCCGCATTTCGTCGACGAACGCACCGGCGACCTCGCCTCGCGCATCCAGACCTACGTCGTGCGCACGCCGCGCCACACGATCCTGATCGACACCGGCGTCGGCAACGACAAGGCGCGCACCGGCGCGCCCGCCTGGCACATGCGGCGCAGCGCCTATCTCGACGATCTCGCGGCCGTCGGCGTCACGCCCGAGCAGGTCGACGTCGTCCTGTGCACCCACCTGCACGTGGACCACGTCGGCTGGAACACGCGCTGGCAGGACGGGCGCTGGGTCCCGACCTTCCCCCGAGCGCGGTACGTCATCGCCGGCGCGGAGTGGGAGTTCTGGAAATACGAGAACGCGACGGGCAAGGAGGAGTCGGGGTGCATCGCGGACAGCGTCGTGCCCGTGGTCGAGGCCGGGCAGGCCGTGCTCGTCGACAGCGACTACAAGGTCGACGAGTATCTCTGCTTCGAGCCGTGGATCGGTCACACGCCGGGTCACGTCTGCATCCGGCTCACCACCTCGGCGGGCACCGCCGTCTTCTCCGGCGACCTCATGCACCGGACCGTGCAGGTCGCGGAGCCCCAGTGGTCGAGCCGCTTCTGCTACGACCCGGCGAAGGCGCGCGCGACGCGGCGCGCCTTCGTGGAGCAGCACGCGGATTCCGGCACACTGATCCTGGCCGGGCACTTCCCGCAGCCCGGCTTCATCGTCCGGGCGGGCGGCGGCTATCGTTTCACCCCGGCTGCGTAAACGCGCGTGGTCGGGTACTCGAACTCGTAGGGCGGGCGCGTCGTGACCTCGTCGACGACGAACCCTGCCCGCTCGAGGTAGGCCGCCATCTCGTCCGGCTGAAAGAGCGTCGCGTCGATCGAGACGCCGCGGCCGAACCAGTCGTCGGCGTGCACTACGCCTTCGCCGCCGTGGAACGCGAGCAGGACGAGGCCCCCCGGGTGGAGAACGCGAGCCAATTCCGCCAGAGCGGGCTCCGCGGCCGGGCGCTCCAGGTGGATCAGCGAGTAGAAGGCGACGACCCCGATCAGCGATCCGTCGCGCAGGGACAGCGCCCGCAGGTCCCCCTGCTCGAATCCGAGCGTCGGGTTGAGCTCGCGGGCGAGCGCCACCATCGCGGCCGAGAGATCGAGCCCGAAGACGTCGACGCCCCGCGCCGCGAGATAGCCTCCCACATGCCCAGGTCCGCAGCCCACGTCGCAGACGCGGCCGCGGCCTGCCACGCGCGCGGCGAAACGGTCGAGCAACGCCCGATCGAACGGCTTGCGATTGAGCTCGTCGAAGAACTGCTCGGCGTACGGCTGGGCGACCCGGGCGTACGTCCCGGGCAGGTCGGGGTTCCACCGGGGCGCCGACACCTCAGGCCGCGAGCGCCGGCTTGCGATCGAACCAGGGACGCGCCGCTTCGAGCTGCGCGGCCCGAGCGGCAGCATCATCGCGGGCTGGCCGGTGAGGTTGAACCACACCGTGAAGGGCGAGAAGGCGAAGACGCGCCGCCAGTACTCGTCGACGTCGTCCATCATCATGTCGAGCCAGCCGAGCTTCACCGGAAGGGTCGCCAGGCCGGGCGTGAGCAGAACGTCCCAGTCGGCGTGGAACGCGGCCATCTGTCGCCCGAGCTTGTGCGCGGTCTGCGTCGCGCGGACGTAGTCGGCGCCGCTGACCGCGTCGCCGAGCCTCGCCGTCGCCCACGTCACCTTCTCGACCTCGTCCGCGCGCGCCGGGCGTCCCTTGGTCGGATGGCTCGCGAGGTTCACCGCCGTGTTGGCGGCGGCCAGCGTGAGGAAGGTGGCGACGACGGCGGCGCGGTCGATCGGCGGATCGATCTCCCGGACGCGATGACCGAGATCGGCGCAGAGCCTCGCGGTCTCGCCGAGCACGCGCAGGCTCTCGGCGTCGACCTTCGCGCCGTTCGGGGCCAGGCTCGTGTACGCGATCCGGAGAGCTCCGGGATCGGCGCCGACCTCCTGGCGGAACGGCCGGGCCGGCGCCGGGGCGACGTAGGGATCGCCCGCGCCGGAGCCGCACGTCGCGTCGAGCAGCGCCGCACTGTCGCGCACCGACAGGGTCACCGCGTGCTCGACCGAGCATCCGCCGAGCCCCTCGCCGAGCACGGGCGCCATCGTGTTGCGCCCGCGGGTGGGCTTGAGGCCGACGAGCCCGCAGCACGCCGCGGGCGCGCGGATCGAGCCGAAGCCGTCGGTGGCGTGCGCCATCGGGAGGACGCGCGCGCCGACCGCGGCCGCCGCGCCGCCGCTCGAGCCCCCGGAGATCCGCGTCGCGTCCCAGGGGTTGCGCGTCGGGCCGTGGAGCCGCGGCTCGCAGGTGAGCGAGAGCCCCAGCTCGCACGTATTGGTGCGGCCGAAGATGACGAGGCCGGCGCGCTTGAGCCGGAGGACGTGCTCGCTGTCGGTGGCCGGCGCCGGCGCGTCGGCGAAGAATGCCGAGCTCCGCGTCATCTTCACGCCGGCGATCGACGCGGTGAGGTCCTTCATGAGGAACGGCACGCCGGTGAACGGCCCGTCCGGCAGCCCCGCCGCGATCGCCGCGCGCGTCGAGCAGCTCGCCCGCCGACACCTGGCGCCGGCGGACCAGCTCGGCGAGGCCCAGCGCGTCGTACCCTTCGTACTCGACGAATCCGCTCACGGCGTTCCTCGCTTCATCGACGGCATGTTAGCCGAACCCGGGACTCCCGGCGCAGGCATAATGGTGGAGCCCTCATGCCCGAAACTCAGGCATCCGACCGCCACAGCCACAATCCCCTCGTCCGCTACTTCAGGCTCCTCGGGCCCGGGCTCGTCACCGGCGCGTCGGACGACGATCCCAGCGGCATCGCGACCTACGCCGTGGCCGGCGCCGCGCTCGGCTTCGGGATGCTCTGGACGGCGCCGGCCACCCTTCCGCTGATGGCGGCCGTGCAGCTCATCTGCGCGCGGATCGGCCTCGTGACCGGCCACGGCCTTGCCGGCGCGATTCGCGGGCACTATCCGCGCCCGCTTCTCTACGGCGCCTGTCTTCTGCTGCTAGTCGCCAACGTCTTCAACATCGCGGCGGATCTCGCGGGCATGGCGGACGCGACCGGGATGCTCTTCGGCGTGCCGTCGCTGCTGTCGATCCCCGTCCT
>WNFK01003614.1_pt1 | contig 15234 bp, 14 predicted proteins | sample 5400281 | NCBI WGS metagenome assembly WNFK01 (sample SAMN13153350, study PRJNA577476) | soil metagenome | isolation source: 20 cm soil on Douglas fir-dominated hillslope | place: USA:California | collected 2013-09-17 | reverse complement strand
CCCGCACGGAAGGAGCCGAGTCATGTCCCGCAAGACGACCCCGCTGCTGGCCGCCACGGCCTTTGCCGTCCTCCTGCTCGCCGACGCTCCGGCGTTCGCAGGCACGGCGACGAAGACCTTCAACGCGACCGCCTCGGTTGCCGCCAAGTGCCTGATGAGCAACATCGCGAACCTGGACTTCGGTTCCTACGACCCGGTGGTCAACAACGCCAGCACGGACCTGCCCGGCAACACCAGCTTCACGCTGACCTGCACGAAGAACGCCTCGCCGGTGATCACGATGTCCCTGGCCAACGCGAACTTCGGCCAGGGCCTGGCCGCGAAGCGCTCGATGAACAACGGCACGGCCACCCCCGGCAACTACCTCTCGTACGACCTCTACGTCCCGAGCGGCGTGGGCGCCCCCGCCACCGTGACCGCCACCGCGGCCCTCTGGGGCGACGGCACCGGCGGCACCACGAACTTCCCGCCCTCGGTGCCGAGCGTGGCCGCGCAGACCATCACCATCTTCGGAGCCGTGACCGCCGGCCAGGACGTCCCGGTGGGCGCCTACACCGACAGCGTCACCGCGACGGTCAACTTCTAGGTGAACGCCAGAACCGCCTCTCGCGTGGCGCTCGCGCTCGGCCTCCTCTGCGGGGCCGGGCGCGTGCGCGCTTCCGGGCTCAACATCTCGCCGGTCCAGGTCTGGCTCTCGCCGGACACATCCAAGTCGCTGCTCACCTTGCGCAACGAGGGCCCCGAGGACGCACGCTTCCAGGTCTCGGTCGTCGCCTGGGACGAAGACGCGAACAGCGGGATGAAGCTCGCTCCTACCGAGGACGTGATCGTCTTCCCGCTGGTCCTCGAGCTGAAGGTGGGCGAGACCCGCAGCCTGCGGGTGGGCGCGGTGGTTCCCTTCGGTCCGGTGGAGAAGACGTACCGCGTCTTCCTCGAGGAGCTGCCGCCGCCGGAGAAGCCGCAGACGCGCTCCACCGTCCGCGTCCTCACCCGGGTGGGAATCCCCATCTTCCTCGCGCCGGTGAAGACGCTGGAGGATCGCAAGCTCTCCGCCGTCTCGCTCGACGCGGGCGGCGCATCGGTGGACGTCCAGAACACCGGGAACGTGCACTTCCGGGTGGACAGCGTCCGCCTGGAAGGGTTCGCGGACGGTGGCGGAAGGCTCTTCGAGAAGGAGGCGCAGGGCTGGTACGTGCTGGCCGGCGCCCACAAGCGCTACGAGCTCGAGATCCCCAAGGAGGCGTGCCGCAAGGTGCGCAAGCTGGTGGTCTCGGTGAAGACGGAAAAGGAGCAGGTACTCCAGGAGCCGCTCGAGACCCCGGGCGGGGCCTGCGGGACCTGAGCCGATGCGCGCGGGGGCCGCGGCGCTTTTGCTGCTGTTCGCCCCTGCGCTCTTCGCGCAGCCCGGGGACAACCAGCGCGCGTACCTCGAGCTGTTCGTCAACGAGGCGTCGAAGGACACAGTGCTCGTCTACCTCCGGGGCGGAGACGTCCCGGACGACTTCCTGATCGCGGTCGAAGATCTGGAGGCTGCGGGCCTGCACGGCCTGGGCGGCACCCGCGAGGTCCACGACGGGCGGCCGTACGTCTCGCTGCGGTCGCTCTTGCCGGAGATCCGGTTCCGCTACGACGCGCAGGCGCTGGCCGTGCGCCTGACCGCGCCTCCCGCCGCGCTCGACCGCACCACCCTCGACCTGCGCCCGGTCCTGCGGCCGGAGGGCATGGTCCTGCGCAAGGACACCAGCGGCTTCCTCAACTACTCGGTGAGCGCGGACGGCAACGGCATCGTCACCGGTGCCGGCGAGGTCGGCGCCAGCCTCCGCGGCAACCTCGCGTTCACCGGGTTCTCGGTCCTGCCCGACCACCGGGTGGTCCGCGGGCTCTCGTACGTCGTGCTCGACGATCCCGAGCGGATGCGCCGCTTCCAGGTCGGCGACGCGATCGCCATCTCCACCGAGCTGGGCGGCTCGGCGCAGCTCGCGGGATTGAGCCTGACCCGGGAGTTCTCGCTCGATCCCTACTTCGTGCGGCAGCCGCTGCCGCGGCTCTCCGGCGCGATCCTCACCCCCTCGACCCTCGAGGTCTACGTCAACGGCGCCCTGGTGCGGCGCGATCCGGTCGCTCCCGGACCGTTCGAGGTGCGCAACCTGCCGGTCGGCAGCGGCGTGGGACAGGTCAGCTACGTGGTGCGCGACGCCTTCGGCCGGACCGAGGAGTTCGCCTCCCCCTACTACTCCGCCGCGGGCGTGCTGGCGGACGGGATCTCGGACTACGGCTACCACCTCGGTTTCCGGCGGCTTAACTTCGGCGAGGTGTCGAGCGAGTACGGGCCGCCCGAGCTGCTGGCGCGCCACCGGTTCGGAATCGGCGATTGGCTGACGGCCGGCTACCGATTCGAGTCCGCCCTGCAGCGCACGGGCGGGACCTCGCTGCTCGCCAGCGGCGGCCCCACCGTCGCGCTGGCGCTCCCGGTCGGCGAGCTCGACCTCGATGCCGCCGCCAGCGCGGACGGCAGCACGGCCGGCGGGGCAGGCGCGATCTCCTATTCGGTGTTCACGCGGCACCTCTCGGCGGGCGCGTCGCTGCGCGCGATGAGCGCCGGCTACTCCAACCTTTCGCTTCCCGCGGCGGTGGATCGGCCGCTCCTGCAGCTCAGCGGCTCGGTCGGCGCGCCGATCGTCCAGAGGCTCAGCGTCACGCTCCAAGGCCAGCTCAACGCCATGCGCGACGCGGGGGCCGCGTCCGTGCTCACGCTGCGGACCGACTACTACTTCTCGAACGCGCTCTCGCTCGCGCTCAGCGCCTCCCGGCAGCGCACCGCCGGGCAGCAGCCGGAATGGCTCGGATACGCGACGCTGATCTACAACTTCGGCGGAGGGACCACGGCGGATCTAGGCGCGACCGGCGGGAGCAGCACGGGCTCGGCGACCGCGGGCGTGCAGAAGTCGCTGCCGCTCGGCGAGGGTTGGGGGTACCAGCTCCGCACCACGGTCGATCGCGATCAGGCGACCTCCGGCCTCGGCCAGGTCCAGTACCAGGGTCCGGGCGGGCGCCCTGGTCCTGATCGACGGGACCGTGATGGCGAGCCGGCCGGTGCAGGAGGGATTCGCCCTGGTCCAGGTCCCTGGCGTGGAGGGCGTGCGCGGCTACCTGAACAACCAGGAGATCGGGCGCACCAACGCGAGCGGGAACCTCCTGATCCCGACGCTGCAGCCGTACTACGGAAACCGCTTGCGCATCGGCGACGCGGACGTCCCGCTCGACTACCAGATCGGCGCGGTCGAGCAGGTGGTGGCGACCACGCTGCGCGCGGGCGCGCTGGTGCGCTTCGACGTCCACAGGATGACGACGGTCAAGGGGCAGGTCCGGATGGACCTGAACGGCCAGCCCGCGGTTCCGGCCTTCGGAGAGATGACGGTCGACGCGAGCCTGCGCAGCCCCCTGGGCGCCGAGGGCCAGTTCTGGTTCGGCGACCTGACGGTGGGGAAGCACGCGGCGAGGGTGGAGTTCCGCGACGGGCCCTGCCGGTTCGAGATGGAGGTGCCGGCGGGCGCGGGGACGGTGGTGAATCTTGGGACCGTGTCGTGCGCCGGGGGGCAGGTCGCGTTGGAGGGCGATCCCCGGTAGGCCCGCTCACCCCAGCAGGTCCAAGAGCGCCCTGAGCGCCGCCAGCGCCCAATCATCCCGCTGCGCCAGCTCCGCCCCCAGCTGCTCCAGCGCCTTCTCCATCACATGCGTGCGCAGCAGCATGTCCAGCTCCTCGCGCATCTGCGGCAGGAACGGGTTTCCCTTCGCGCCTTCCAGCCACGCCGAGAGGAACGCCGCCGGCACCCAGGTGGCCCACAGCCTCGCCCACGGCTCGGCCGCGCGGCGATCGTTCTCGCGCACCGCGGCCGGATCGCGCAGAGCCATGGTGGCGCGGAGATCGAACGAGCGCAGCATGGAGGCGACGTCCCGGAGCGCGCTCCGCTTGCGCCGCCGTTCGGAGAGCGGTTTCTCCGGATCCTGATCGAAGTCGACCACCACGAAGTCCTTGCCGGTCCAGAGGACGTTGGCGAGATGGAAGTCGCCCTGGATGCGCCCCCGATGGCCGGTGAGGCGCCTGCGCAGCAGAGGCTCGAAGCTGGCGTAGAGCTCCTTCTCCCGGGCCAGCAGCTCCTGGGCCAGCTCTCCAGGGCGGCCTTCGAGCCGCGCCGCGCGGAGCTGGCGCAGCACCTTTCCGGTCAGGTTCCGCTTGGCCTGGTAGACGGACCGCTGGTCGAGGGCGCTGTAGGGCTCCGGCGCGAAGTCGGGGTCGTCGATCCGGATGAGCGCGTTGTGCAGCTCCGCGGTCCGCTTCCCCAGCAGTGACGCGGCCGCCAGCGAGCTGCCGAGCATCTCGCGCGCGGCGGGCGGCACCTCCGCGGAGGCCAGGTCGAGCATCGACCCCGTGGGGCGGGGCGGAGGCTTGAGGTCGCCCGTCGCGGTGAGCGCCCGCTCGAAGAACCGGCGCAGCTCCTCGCGGAAGAATTGCCAGGCCGTCCCCTGATTCACCACGTACCCGTGCAAGGAGGCCACGGTGATCGGCTCGCCGCGCCGCGGCCGCAGCTCCAGCGCGCCCCAGACCGGCGGGACCGGGGCCTCGGGGGCGCGTTCGGTCAACGCCCTCCCGATCTCGAGCTCCGGGCTCATGCCTTCGCCCAGGTTGCGGTAGAACTTGAGCAGGAGCGCGTCCCCGTACTGCACGGAGGCGGCGTGGTGCTCCTGCCGGTAGAGGCGCGCCTCGCCTTGCGGCATCCCCGGGCGGGCGATCGCCACCAGGAGGGCTCCGCGGCTGCGGGTGCCGGTCCGGATCCCATCCAGGAGCGCGGCGGCTGCCGCGGGATCGGAGAGGGCGTCGATCAGATATGCCGGAGCCCCGCTGGCGCGCCTGAGGACGGCGATCACCGCCGGCGGCGAGGACGGGGTCTCGCCCGTCTCGACCGCCACCGGCAGGACGTACTGCTCGCCCTCGCCTTGGCTGAACTCCACCCCGAGCAGCACGAAGCGCAGCGAGTCGAACGGGACGAGGTCGAGGATGCGCGTGTACGAGATCTCGCGCCCGTGGCCGCGGAACCAGCGGCGCCCCTCCAGCCAGGCGGGGAGCGCAAGCTCGATGGCGGAGCGCTCCGCCGGCGTGAACCCGTCCTCCCAGTTGCCGGCAGGCTCGAGCAAGGGCGGGTGGTAGGCGGCCTCGCGCGCGTCGATCGCCGCGGTGCGCGTCTCCTCCAGCGAGAACCAGTTGAAGGCGTGCTCGCCGAGCGTGAGCAGGTAGGGCAGCTCGCCGATGGGCGGAAAGCGGGTGCGGCCGATCAGCTCGATCGGGACGCGCCCCTTGAACGCCCGCAGATCGAGCTCGACGTACTGGGTGAAGCGGGAGAGGTTCGCCACCACCAGGACCGTCTCGTCCTCGAGTTGGCGGATGAAGGCCAGGACCTTGGGGTTCTCCGGGGAGAGGAAGTCGATGGTGCCCCGGCCGAATGCCTGGAAGCGCTTGCGGAGCGCGATCAGGCGCTTGGTCCACCAGAGCAGCGAGTTCGGGTTTCCCTGCTGGGCCTCCACGTTCAGCGATTCGTAGTGGTACTCGGGGTCGATGATCACCGGCAGGACCAGCCGCTGCGGGTTGGCGCGGCTGTAGCCGGCGTTGCGGTCGGGGCTCCACTGCATCGGCGTGCGCACGCCGTTGCGGTCGCCGAGGAAGACGTTGTCTCCCATCCCGATCTCGTCGCCGTAGTACAGCACCGGCGTGCCCGGCAGCGACATGAGCAAGGCGTTCATCAGCTCGATCTGGCGGCGGTCGTTGCCGGTCAGCGGCGCGAGGCGGCGGCGGATCCCCAGGTTGATCCGCATCGTCGGCTCGTGAGCGAAGGCGCGGTACATGTAGTCGCGCTCCTCGTCGGTGACCATCTCCAGGGTCAGCTCGTCGTGGTTGCGCAGGAACAGCGCCCACTGGCAGACGGGCGGGATGGCCGGCGTCTGCGCGAGGATGTCCGCGATCGGGAGCCGGTCCTCCATGTGGATGGACATGAACATCCGCGGCATGATGGGAAAGTGGAAGTTCATGTGGCACTCGTCGCCGGCGCCGAAGTAGGCGGCGGCGTCTTCAGGCCACTGGTTGGCTTCCGCGAGCAGCATCCGGTTCTTGAACCGCCCGTCGACGTGGGCGCGGAGCTTGCGGAGGAACGCGTGCGTCTCGGGCAGGTTCTCGCAGTTGGTTCCCTCGCGCTCGTAGAGGTAGGGAACCGCGTCGAGCCTCAGGCCGTCCACGCCCAGCCCGAACCAGAAGTCGACCACCCCAAGCATCGCCTCGTGCACCGCCGGATTGTCGAAGTTCAGGTCAGGCTGGTGGGAGAAGAAGCGGTGCCAGTAGTACTGCTTCGCCAGCGGGTCCCAGGACCAGTTGGACGGCTCGAAGTCCTTGAAGATGATCCGGGCCTCCCGGTACCGGTTGGGGTCGTCCGACCAGACGTAGAACTCCCGCTCGGACGATCCCCGCGGCGCGCGCCGCGCCCGCTGGAACCAGGGGTGCTGGTCGCTGGTGTGGTTGAGCACCAGCTCGGTGATTACCCGCAGGCCGCGGCGGTGCGCTTCGTCGACGAGCTGGCGGAAGTCGTCGAGGGTGCCGACGTCCGGGTGCACGTCCGTGTAATCGGAGATGTCGTAGCCGTCGTCCTTGCCGGGGGACGGGCAGATGGGCAGGAGCCAGAGCGCGGTGACGCCCAGATCCTGAAGGTAGTCGAGCTTGGAGGTGAGGCCGGGGAAGTCTCCGATCCCGTCGCCGTTCGAGTCCATGAACGAGCGCACCCGCAGCTCGTAGATGATGGCGTCCTCGTACCATTGCGGGTCGTCGCGCAGCTGGCCGCGGCGCATCTCCCAGGGCTTCCGCCTCACCGCGCCGCCCTCCCGTAGATCGCCGTCATGCTCCGCAGCCGGTCCTGCACCTCGGCGCCGGGCAGATCCAGAAGCCGCCACTCCCAGTTGCCCGCCACTGTGCCGGGCCGGTTCATGCGCGCCTCGGAGCCCAGGCCGAGCAGATCCTGCGCCGGCGCCATCGCCAGGTTCGCGACCGACGACCAGACGCCGCGCATCATTTCCCAGTGGATCTCGCGGCTCCAGTTCGCCTTCGGCACCGACCCGCAGGCGCAGACGTTCCAGCCCACGGTGGTGTCGTTGTCGTGCGTGCCGGTGTACGCGACCGAGCTCCCATCGTAATGGTGGGGAAGGAACGTCTGCGCCTGCGGGTCGGTGCCGAAGGCGAACTGGAGCAGCTTGATCCCGGGAAAGCCGAAGCGCTCCCGCAGGGCGGTGACCTCTCTGGTGACCGCGCCGAGGTCCTCGGCGATCAGCTGCGCCGGACCGAGCGCCTCGAAGAGCTTCGCTCCCGGCGCGGGCCGCCAACGGCCGTTCTGCGCGGTCGGCTCGTCCGCGGGGATCTCCCAGTACCGGGTGAAGCCGATGAAGTGATCGAGGCGCAGCGAATCGAAGAGCGCGAAACTGTGCGCGAACCGCTGCAGCCACCAGCGGAAGCCGGTCCGCTCCAACTTCTCCCAATCGTAGAGCGGATTGCCCCAGCGCTGGCCGGTGGCGCTGAAGTAGTCGGGCGGGACCCCCGCGACCACCGTGGGCCGTCCCTGTGGATCGAGGAGGAACAGCTCGCGGTGGGTCCAGACGTCGGCGCTGTCGTGGGCGAGGAAGATCGGCAGGTCCCCGATCAGGCCGACTCCTTGCATCCTTGCCTCGTCGCGCAGCGATCGCCAGTGCCGGGCGAAGATGAACTGCTCGAACCGGTGCTGATACAGCTCGTCGCGCAGGGCTTGCCGGGCGCGGTCGAGAGCGGCGGGATCGCGCGCGCGCAGGTCGGGCTCCCACTCCGTCCAGGGCCGATCGTTCCGGGCCCGCTTGACGGCGGCGTAGAGCGCGAAGTCCTCCAGCCAGGACGCGTTCGCGGCGCAGAAAACCTCGAACTGGGGATGATCGCTGGTCCGCCGGGCGAACGCCCCGAAGGCGGTTCTCAGGTGGCGCGCGCGAAAGGCCCGAGCGGCCGCGTAGTCGACGCGTCCCTTGGGGAAGCGGGGTGCGTCGTCGAGCGCGCGGCGGGGCAACAGGCCATCCTCGACCAGCCGGTCCAGGCTGATGAGCAGGGGATCGCCGGCAAACGCGGACTGCGCGCTGTAGGGCGAGTTGCCGTATCCGACCGGCCCCACCGGCAGCATCTGCCAGAAGCGCTGGTCCGCGTCGTGCAGCCAGCGGACGAACGCGTGCGCCTCCCGTCCGGCGTCGCCGGATCCGTGGGCGCCTGGGAGGGAGGTCGGGTGGAGGAGGACGCCGCTCGCCCGATCGCTCAGTTCGAAGGACATCCTGCGCTCCGATGATAGGTACGGTTCGCACAGGAGGAACGCCCGGACGCCCGCGGGTGTCTTTTTTCGGCCGGTGCTCAGCTGCCGCTTGCCTGCCTGAACGCCGGTGCAGGTGGGCGTGGGATGGAATGCAATCGGGCGGTTTCTTTGTTACAGAAGCGCACTGCCGTAAAAGCGGCGAACGGGCAGCAAGGTGCTGCTCGAAACATCGAAAGAAGTGTTTGAAATGGTGACTGGTACAGTGAAGTGGTTCAACGACTCGAAGGGTTTCGGGTTCATCGTGCAGGACAACGGCGGCCCGGACGTCTTCTGCCATCACACCGCCATCGTGGCGGAAGGCTTCCGCTCCCTGGCCGAGGGACAGAAGGTCGAGTTCGAGGTCAAGAAGGGCCCCAAGGGCCTGCAGGCCGAGAACGTCCGGCCCGTCGCGTAAGCAAGCGCGGGACGGTGTGAACGAGCCCGGCCTGGGAAAGGGCCGGGCTCTTTCGTTGTCAGGGGACGGACTGGAGGACGCGTGCAGCCAAGATCGAACAAGAGACAGAAAGAGCTGTCGCGCCTCGAGAGGCGCAAGGAGAAGGACGAGCGCCGCGAGCAGCGCAAGAAGGAGCGTGCGGAGCGGGTGGTTCCGGAAGGCGAGGATCCGGACATCGCCGGCATCGTCCCCGGGCCGCAGCCGAAGCCGGAGGAGTAGAGCTCCCTCAGCTCACCGCTTCACGCGCCCCAGGGGTGGCCGGAGAGGTCAGGAACGCTTCCAGCTCGTCCTTGCGGGAAGCCGCGTCGCGCTCGCCCAGCTGCATCAGCTCGCTCGAGTACTCGACGTCGAACAGGAGGTAGCTGAGCATGTCCGACGGGTCGCCGCGCCCGGCCGCTTCGCCCAGCCTCCGCAGCAGATAGCCGGCCGGTCCGGAGAGCCGCCCGCGCACCGAAGGGCGGCTGAGGATCGATGCCGCCAACACGCCCAGGTCCTGCGAAGGGCGGATGAAGAAGTCGGTGACCGGCCGCAATCCGCCGCCCGCCGTCTGCAGCGCCGCGGCCACGTGGCCGGTAACCGCGTTGGCGAGGCGTGAGAGCTCGTTCAGGGCGGCGTTCACCTGGCGCAGGTTGGAGAGATCGTTCTCCACCCGGTCCAGCAAGAGCGCGTCGAGCAGCTTGCCGAAGAGATAGAGCGGCGAGGAGAGCGCCTGCTGATCTTCGGCGTCCTGCCGTCCGGCGCGGGGGGCCGGCACGGTGCGCGGCGTGCGCAAGCCGACCACCAGCACCCGTCCGGCTCCGAGACGCAGGGCGGGCGCGATCGGCGTGTTCTGCCGCAGGCTGCCATCCGAGTAGATGCGGCCGGCGACGCGGACGGTGGGAAAGATGATCGGGATCGCCGCCGACGCGAGCGCGTGCTGCGGCGTGAGACGGACCACGGTCCAGTCGACCGCGCGATCTCCGGAGCTGAGCAGGGCGGGGTTTTCCTGTGTCTCCATGAACACGACGGTGTGCCCGGTCTCGACGTCGGTGGCGGAGACCGTGACGCCGAGCACGTGGCGGTCGGCGATGCCCTGGTGCAGGTTCCGCCAGGGGATCACCGCGCGGACCAGCTCCGCCAGCGGCGTCGCGTCCAAGAGGCTTTTGGGGCCATCCGGGCGCCCCGAGCCGAGCATCCACCGCGCGAGGCCGGTCAGATCTCCCCAACCCAGCCGGAAGATCTGCTCGAGCCCGAGCTGGCGCCACCGCTCCGCCAACGCCCGGATGGCGAAGTCGCTGACGTCGTGGTGCGCGGCGACCGCGCAAGCGTTGATGGCGCCGACGCTGGTCCCGGAAAAGATCCGCGGCCGGGCGAATTCGCCCAGCCGCGGGGAGAGCTTGCCGAGGACGTAGCGGAGGACTCCGACCTCGTAGGCGCCTCGCGCGCCGCCCCCGGAGAGCACCAGCGCGAGGGGTGACTCCGGCTCGGCCACGGCCCTAGAAGTGGAAGTCCAGACCGGCGCAGAGGCGGAAGGCCCAGGTCGAGAAGGCGTTGGGCGCGTTCGAGCCGCCGCCGAGCGGGAAGTCGACGTCGCCCTCGAGGTAGATCTTGAACAGGATGAGCGGGATGTTGATCCCGGTCCCCAGGCGCAGGTCGAACGTCTCGCGCTCGTACCCGGTGGGCTGCTCGATGTTGATGGGGATCGCGGCGCGGAAGTACAGCGGGAACATGGGCGGCGTGAGCCGGATGCCGGGGCGGAGCACCGTGCCTCTCCTTGTGCCGCTCGGGGCGTCGCTCGTCACCCACTGTTCGCCGAGCTCCAGGTCGAGGGAGAGCACCGATCCGGGCGTCCAGTAGCTGAGCATCAAATCGAGGCCGAGCGGCCAGTTGTCGGTGATGCCATGGGTCGAGCCGGACTGATCGTGATACGCGAGGTCGGCTTCGCCTCCGACCCGGAGCCCGATGTCGGCGCGGGCGGCGAGAGGCGTGGCGAGGAGAGCGGCAGCGAGGAGAAGCTTGTTCACGAAGTCCCTCCGGATCGGATGCCAATCATTCGACCATCCGGAGGGGACACTGGCCACTTTTCAGACAGCTGTAAGGGGTGGTCTTACGCCGACAAGGCGAGCATGCGCTCGACCGGCTTGAGCGCGCGCACCCGCAAGTCCTCCGGCAGCGAGATCTCCGGCCTGCGGTCGCGCATGCACAGGTACAGCTTCTCGAGCGAGTTGAGCCGCATGTAGGGACAGATGCTGCAGTTGCACCCGCTGCTCGGCGGCGCGGGGATCAGCTCTGCGTCCGGACGCGCCTTGGACATGAGGTGGAGGATCCCCACCTCGGCGATGGCCAGCACGCTAGCCTCGCACTCGGGATGCGCGATCAGCTTCGCCTGAGGGTGGCCTACTTTTAGTTTTTGCAGCTGCCGCTCGGTGAACTGCTCGTGCACGATGCAGAAGCCCGGCCACTTCACCAGCTCGCGGCCCGTCTTCTTCTCCACCCAGGCGCCCAGGTGCCGGTCGGGGGCGAAGACGATCGGAGTGCCCTTCGGGAAGCTGTTGACGATCTTCTCGGCGTTGCTCGAGGTGCAGATCACGTCGCTCAGCGCCTTCACCCCGGCGGAGCAGTTGATGTAGCTGACCACCTTGTGGCCCGGGTACTTCTGCAGCCACTTCTCGAACTGATCTGGGGGGCAGCGATCGGCGAGCGAGCACCCGGCGTCCAGGTCGGGCAACAGGACCTGCTTCTCGGGATTGAGGATCTTCGCGGTCTCGGCCATGAAGTGCACGCCGCAGAAGACGATCACCTTCGCCTTCGTCTTCGCCGCCTGCTGGGAGAGCTGCAGCGAGTCGCCTACGAAGTCGGCGAGGTCCTGGATCTCCCCGTCCTGGTAGTAGTGGGCCAGGATCACCGCGTCGATCTCCTTGCGGAGGCGCTGGATCCCGTCGAGCAATGCCTGTCCCTGCGGTAGGTCGGACATGGCGAGATTCTAACCCGGCCGCGCCAGCTCGCCGAGGCGCGCGACCACGGCCCGTCCGCCGTCGTCGGCCTGGCCGAACCGGTAGTCGCTGCGGCCGGCGGGAAGCTCGTCGCAGAGGGAGAGGTCGATGTCGTCGCGGAAGGTGGCGGCGGTGATCGCGCGACCCTCGATCACGACCCCGACCGGCGCCCTCTCTTCCAGCCGCGAGAGCAACGCCTTCTTCACCGGGCGCGCCAGCGCCTTGGGAACCCGCGCCACCAGCACGCCGCGCGCCTCCTCGCGCGCCTGCGCCGCCAGCGCCTCCACCGGCGCGAGGGCCTCCTGGTGGGCGCGGGCCAGGTCGTCGACGCGCTTCTGGAGGGCGGGCGGCATCTCGCCCTTCACCAGGGCCTGGACGAGCTGCTGGCGCAGCGACTCGCGCTGCGCGGTGCGTGCCTCCGCGGCGGCGTGCTCCAAGGCCTCGGACAGCAGCTTCGCGCGCGGCGTCGAGGTGTGGCCGCGCCCGGGGCTGTCGGCGGCGCGGGCGTCCTCGTCGGCCTCGGGCCAGGGCGGGCTGCCGCCGCGCAGGAACTTCACCGCGGAGAGCAGGCCGTCCAGATCGGCGTGCGCCACCACCACGTCCACCGGACCGGCCTTGCGCACTACCTCCGGCGTGACCAGCTCGGGGCAGGCATGGGCGATGCGGTTGGGAACCAGCAGGAAGCGCGGGTCGTCGCGGAAGCGCGACCAACCCAGAGGGTGCTCGTGGTGATCGATCCAGATGGCCAGGCGGTCGCCGAGAGCCTCGAGGAAGGGCAACGTGCTCTTTTCGAAATTCTCGCCTCCCGCGAACGCCACGTCGACCACCCCGACCTGGCCTTCCGCCGGCGGAGCAGGGAGGTTGCCCGGTTGCTCGACGAACATCACGCGCACCACTGAGTCTTAACGCGTTAGACTGGCGCCGCATGCAGAACCTGCGCGACAAGCTGCTCAAGGCGGGCTTGGTGACCGAGAAGCAGGCGCAGCAGGCCGCGCGCGAGCAGCGGCAGGGACCCGGCCCCAAGACGCACAAGGAACGCGAGAAGGCGCTCTCGGAGGAAGAGCAGCAGAGGCGCGCGGCGTTCGCGGCGCGTGAGGCCGAGCTGTCGGAGGAACGCCGCAAGGAGGCGGCGAAGCTGGCCGAGGCGCGCATGCAGTCGGAGCGCGCCCGCCGACTCCGGCAGCTGGTGGAGACGCACCGGATCCGCGAGGGCGGCGAGGTCAGCTTCCACTACGTCAGGCGCAACGGGAAGGTGGGCCGGTTGGACGTGTCGCTGCAGACGCAGAAGCAGCTGGAGCAGGGCGCGGCTGCCGTGGTCGACGATCCGGGCTCGCCAGACTGCGCGGTGGTGTCCGCCGACGCGGCGGAGCGCATCTACGAAGTTGACCCTCAAGCGATCCGGTTCTGGTACGGGCCGGAGAAGCCGATCGGGTTTTCCGACGCCGGTGAGTAGCGGTCTACTTGCCCTGCCGATACCGCACGATCGCGAGCGTGAACGCGATCACCGCGAGCCCGACCGCGATTCCGTAGCCGAGGCGGGGAGGCAGCGTGTGCGTCTGGGTCAGCCCCGCGAAGAGCAGCACCAGCAGGACCAGGAAGTTGATCAGCGGGCCCATCACGCCTGCCCGTAAGGATCGCCGCGCCGGAGGATCTCCAGTACGGATGGATCCGGCCGATCCGCGCGCATCGCCTCGATCAGGGCCGCGTGGCGCGCGGTGGAGACGTCGCGGACCATCTTCAGGGTGGGCGTCAGCTCTCCCGTCTCCAGCGCCGGAGCTTCCGCCACCAGGGCCACCCGGCGGACCCGCTCGGAGTGGAACGAGGTCATCAGATTGGCGGCTTGCAGCGCCTCGACGACCGCGCGTCGCAACTCGGGAACCTGGACCAGATCCGCCAGGCCCCCGGGGGCCTCCAGCTGGCGTTCCTCCAGCCACCGACGGGCCGCGGACGGCGAGAGCCAGCAGAGCGCGGTCACGTAGGGCTGTCCCGACCCGAGAGCCACCGCCTGATCGAGCAGCGGCGTGGCCGCGAGCATCCGGGCTTCGACCTCCCCCGCGGACACCTTCTCGCCGTTGGACAGCTTGAAGACCGCGTCGATGCGCCCGAAGAGCTGGAGGCCCTGCTCGGTCCACTCGCCCAGATCGCCGCTGTGCAGCCAGCCGCCTTCCATCGCGCGCCGGGTGTCGGCGGGGCGGTTCCGGTATCCTCGCATCACCTGCGGGCCGCGGACGAGGATCTCGCCGCGGGCGGGAAAGCCCTCGACCGGCTCGAGCTTGAGCGCCGTCCCGGGAATCGGATGCCCGACCCTGCCGGGAGCCCGCTCGTCCTCGCGGCGGGTCACGCTGGCGCAGGGCGAGGTCTCGGTCAGGCCCCATCCCTCCAGGACCGGGATGCCGTTTTCCTCGAACCAGGAGAAGGCGGAATCGCCGATCGGGGCGGCGGCGCTGAAGGCGAAGCGCAGCCCGCGCAAGGCCTCCAGCAGCTTCCGGTCCACCTGCGCGCGCGCGACCAGCGCGTTGTAGATGCGCGGCACGCTGAAGTAGACGGTCGGCTTCACCTCCACGAGGTTCTGCACCATCCGGTCGAGGTCCCGGCCGCGCGAATCGTCGAGGGTCAGGATCGCGCGGTGCCAGAGCGCCATCAGCCGCTCGAACAGCGAGCCGAAGCAGTGGTGCCAGGGGAGATAGGAGAGGAAGACGTCGCGCGCGCTGACGTCCCACACTTCCGCGAGCGCGGCCTGCTGCGAGAGGGCGTTGTGGTGGGTGAGCTCGACGCCTTTCGGCTTTCCGGTGGTGCCGCTGGTATACAGGAGGAAAGCGAGGTCGTCGGGCCGCGCGTCGGCGGCAGACGCGGGGGAGGATTGCAACGAGCCCAGCGCCGTGCCGCGGCCGTCGTCCGGAAGTGGCCGGCCCTCGAGGACGACGACGTGCTCGAGCTGCCGCGCGCCCGCGATCTGGTGCTGCTGCGCGGAGGTGGCGGCGATCGCCACGCGGGCGCCGGAGTCGGTCAGGCAGTGGTGCAGCACCTCCGGCCCGTAGCCGGGGAAGATCGGCGCGACGGCCGCACCGAGCGTCTGGACGGCGAGCTCGGCGATCATCATCTCGACCGAATTCGGGGAGACGATGGCGACCACGTCCCCGCGCTGGACGCCGAGCGCTTGCAGTCCAGCGGCGACGCTACGGCGGCGCGCGTCGAGTGCAGACCAGGAGAGGTCCTGCCAGTGGCCGGACGGTCCGCGGCATCGGACGGCGACGCGCGGGGGTTCGACCGCGGCGCGGGCGGCGACCAGCTGCGGGATGCTGTGGAAGGGGACGTCGGGGAGGGGAGGCCCGACGATCTCGCGGGCGGACATTTGCGGTGACTCTACGCTGATGATCGGGACGGGCAAACATCCGCGCGTTGCAGTGTCGAGCAG
>WNFK01168640.1_pt1 | contig 15261 bp, 15 predicted proteins | sample 5400281 | NCBI WGS metagenome assembly WNFK01 (sample SAMN13153350, study PRJNA577476) | soil metagenome | isolation source: 20 cm soil on Douglas fir-dominated hillslope | place: USA:California | collected 2013-09-17 | reverse complement strand
TGGAGTACGCGGGATTCTGGCTGCGATTCTTGGCGTTCCTCATTGACAACGCGGTGATGGGTATAGTCTTCGTCTTGATCTTGATTCCGCTTATCTTTCTGACGGGACTGGGCGGATTCATCAGCGAGTTCCATCCTAACGAAGACATGAATGATGTGGGCATCTTCATGCTCATCGGACTCCTCTTTCTTGCCGCAACAGTCAGCCTGGTCTTCACGTGGCTGTACCACGCGCTGATGGAGAGCTCGGAGTGGCAGGCCACCGTTGGGAAAAAGGTGCTGGGTCTGGTCGTCACGGACATGGCGGGACAGCGCGTCAGCTTCTGGCGTGCGACGGCGAGGCACTTCGCAAAGATCATCACCAACATGGTGCCTACGTTTATCGGATACATCATGGCGGGGTTCACGGAGAGAAAGCAGGCGCTGCACGACATGCTGGCGGGATGCCTGGTGCTGCGGCGAAACAGTTGAAGAAAGTGCGTGGAAGCAGCAGATCTGGTTGAGGATTGTTTTGGGGATACCCAAGCACAAGTGCCATAGCAAGCCCGAATAGATTGGCCGCCTGGCTTCTCCGGCCTTATGAACTAGGGGCCACCCGCCATTGTTTATTCTTATCTGACAGCTAAGAAGCCGCTATTGATGGAAACCGCCGCAAAACCGTCAACGCTGCGAAGCATTCTTCAACAGCGCTGTCCCCGCTGCCGCATGGGCAGAATCTTCCGCTATTCCATCTTCCGGGGTTTCCCGAAGATGCAGGAGCGATGTGCCATCTGTGACCTCAAGTTTGAGCGGGAACCCGGCTACTTCCTCGGCGCCATGTACATCAGTTACGGCTTGGGAGTTCTAATCATGGCGCCAATTGCCGCGCTGCTTTGGGCTCTGACTGGATGGTGGGTTACGAAAGTCATCGTTTGGGCCGTCGTGTTGTTCCTGCCGCTCGCACCCACGATCACTCTCTTTGCCCGAGTACTGTGGATCTATCTTGACCAGAGCGTCGATCCGGAACGGCGATGCTAGCGAGTCTCCCCTCGACTATGCGCCGAAAAGGGAAGAGGAGAATAGTTCGCCCTTTTTCTTGGAAGCGAAAAGGGATGGGCACCCACTCTACATGTAAATGTTTCGCGTTGGATTTTCCGAAGAGTTCACCCCACGTCGCAGAAATGGGTGTACAAAATTGAACAGACGCCCCCTCCTGTCCGTGCACGAATATTGTAGCTTGTCATTGCGGTTGGATCAGGGAGTACGCGAATGCCGACCCATTGCCCGCGGTGCCAAAGCAAAAATATCAGTAAGTCGAAACGCAGAGGGTTGTTTGAATCCCTGGTTTTCAAGTTGATCCATGTGCGTCCCTATCGCTGCCAGTCCTGCGATTTGAGGTTCTTTCGCTGGGCCGACCCGCACGTGCACAGCGTCTCTCACATAGCCGCCACAAGTACTCGGTCAGACTTTCAAGGAGCCATGTCCCCGTTATCTGAAGGAGAGAACGCAGTTGACGAAGCTCTGCTGGGAGAGAAATACTTGCAAGAGTCACCGGAGAGTCAGGTTCTGCAGCGACGTTATCCCGCGGGATCTTTCTGACGCGTCGCCTTTACGCCTGACAGAATCCCAACGCCTAAGAGTACGATCGCACCGACGACAATCCAGTGCGCGGGCATATGCACCAGGTGCGCGGCGTAAATCAGTCCGCCGATGAGGATCGCAAATCCAATCGCATAAAGTCCGAATGACATAGCAACTCCTCCTGCAGCCGGCCGAAGAGGCATGTACTCAAGAACTGACGTTGCTTGCAGGAGCTTGCATCATAGACGTTCCGAAAGAGCATCGCTGTCCTCTTAAGAACACATTTGAATTGAGGCTGAAAGTCCACAGTTGCGGCTAGCCCTCCTCGACCGCGAGGAAAAAGGAACGTGCGGCCGATGATGGACGCCCATTGTCTCTGCGGCCTTGACCCGGCGACCAGCACTATGTGCTTCCCGGAATATGCGGTACTAGACCGGGTTGATGACGAATAGGGTGCTAAAACGGGAAGGGGCGAGGGACGCTTCCTTGACTTGGCGAGGGGGCGACTCAATAATGGTAAAGCATGAGCGTACGCGCCGGAGGCGCTGAAGACATGTTCCTTGACGTTAAGGAATTAGCGGTCCGCAAACTGCGCATCCGGAAGACCTATGCCCCGGGCAGCATCGATTTTCATTCCGCGGAGATCAAGCAGCTCGAGCCGCTGGAAGTGACGGCGACGGCGGAGCTGCTGGAATCGCAGATTCGGATCGAGGGCAACCTCGAAACGAAGATCGAGCTCGTGTGCGCGCGCTGCCTTGAACCGGTGGTGGAAGAGGTGACCCGGGCGTTCGACCTCTTTTACGCCCCGCTGCCTAAGGATGAGAAGCCGAAAGAGGACCGGCTAAAGGACGACGATACGGAGATTGGATTCTACCAAGGAGAAGGACTCTTCCTGGCGGACGTGATCAAGGAGCAGGTGCTGCTGGCGCTGCCGTTGAAGGTGATCTGCCAGAGCGACTGCCGGGGGCTGTGCCCGAATTGCGGCGCGAACCTGAACCACGAAGATTGCCGCTGTGAGACCCACGCGACGGACCCTCGAATGGCCCCTCTCGCGCGCCTCAAGCAGGACTGGCTCAAGAAACAATAGTTTTCCAGGGCTAGCAAGCCCGATATAATCCGCCCATTGAGGCGGCAACGAGGTGTATTACTATGCCTAACCCAAAACGACGGCATTCCAAGAGACGGACGAGCACGAGGCGGGCGAACGACTTTTTGTCGAAACCCGCGCTGGCGAAGTGTCCGAATTGCCACGAAATGAAACAGCCGCACCAGGTTTGCCCGCATTGCGGACACTATAAGGGCAAAGCGGCACAAGAACCGGCGTCGTAAGGATTTCGAGTTTCTCTCGCTTTGCCTGCGGACAAAAATCCCATGATCACCGTCGCCGTTGACGCCATGGGCGGAGACCACGCGCCCCGCCCCGAGGTCGAAGGCAGTGTGCTGGCCGTACGGGAGCTTGGCGTGCGCGTTTTGCTCGTGGGCCAGCCGCACGTGGTGCGCGCGGAGCTGGCGAGACTCGCTTCCCCGAACCTGCCCATCGAGATCGTGCCGGCAAGCGAAGTGATCACTATGAATGATCATCCCGCGCAGGCATTCCGGCGGAAGAGGGACAGTTCGGTCCACGTGGCGGCGCGCCTGGTGCGCGAAGCGAAGGCGGATGGGATGGTCAGTGCGGGAAACACCGGCGCGGTCATGACTGTGGCGAAGTTTTTGCTCGGAACGCTGGAGTCGGTGGATCGCGTGGCGCTGGCCGCGCCGTTTCCGAACGCCAAGGGCGGCGTTTCTGTGCTGCTCGACGTGGGCGCAAACGTGGATTCGAAACCCGAGCACCTGGTCCAGTTCGCGGTGATGGGAGAGGTCTACTTCCGCGCGACCTTTGGCAGCAAGCGCCCGCGCGTCGGATTGCTCTCGGTCGGCGAAGAAGAGATCAAGGGCAACGAGCTGACGTGCGAGGTTTACACCCGGCTGAAGAAGAGTCCGGTGCATTTTGTCGGCAATGTCGAAGGCGGGGATCTGTTTTCCGGCAACGTGGATGTCATCGTGAGCGATGGATTCGTGGGCAACATCGCGCTGAAGATTTGCGAAGGCCTGGCGTTTCAAATTTTCGGCTTGCTGCGGAAGTCCATGAACAACTCGTTGGTTTCGCAGGTGGGCGGGATGCTTTCGAAAGGCGCCTTCAAGGCGCTGAGAAAGACGATTGATTACACGGAGTACGGCGGCGCCCCGCTGCTGGGCGTGCGCGGCGTTTGCGTGATCGCGCACGGGCGTTCGAACGCCAACGCCGTGAAGAACGCCATCCGTGTGGCGGCGGGACTCGCCCGCGCGCGCATGAACGAGAAAATCGAACAGGAGCTGTCGGCCGCCGCCGTTATTGCGTGACAGCGCAAGAAAAGGATTGACGATGGGCAAAGTCGCATTTGTGTTTCCGGGGCAAGCTTCGCAATACCCGGGTATGGGCAAAGAGCTGGCGGAAAAATATCCGGCAGCGAAGGCCATTTTTAACGAAGCCGACAAAGCGTTGGGCTTCTCGATTTCGAGGATATGCTTTGAGGGTACCGAAGAAGATCTCAAGCTGACCGCGAACACGCAGCCGGCGATTTTGACGTGCTCCGTTGCCGTGTATCGCGTGCTGGCGGAGAAGGGGCTGACGCCGGATTTCGTGGCCGGGCACAGTCTCGGAGAGTATTCGGCGCTGGTGGCGGCAGGCTCGCTGAAGTTTGCGGATGCCGTTCAGCTCGTGCATAGGCGCGGGACGTACATGCAGGACGCGGTTCCTGCTGGCGTGGGCGCGATGGCCGCGATTATGGGTTTGTCGCCGGCAGTCGTGGCGGATGCTTGCAAGCGCGCGGCGGAAGGCGAAATTTGTTCGGCGGCAAATCTGAATTCGCCGGACCAGACGGTGATTTCCGGGCACGCCGGTGCGGTAAAGCGAGCCGTGGAATTGGCCTCTCAGGCGGGAGCGAAGCGCGCCGTGATTCTGGCGGTTTCCGCGCCGTTTCATTCGGCGCTGATGACGCCGGCGCAGGAGAAGCTGGAAAAAGACTTGAAGCAAACCGAGTTTGCTGCGTTGCGCGTGCCGCTGGTGACAAACGTGGACGCGGACACGATTGAAACCGGCGACGAAGCGCGCGAGGCGCTGATCCGGCAGGTCACGGCGCCGGTGCGCTGGGAAGAGTCCGTGCGGCTGCTGATCGATGAGGGCGTGAACACATTCGTCGAGGTCGGGCCCGGGCGAGTGTTGAGCGGATTGCTTCGGCAAATCGAACGGTCCGTTGCGACGCTGAACGTGGAAGACGAGAAGAGTTTGGCGGCGACGGTGGAGAAAATCGCCGGCGCGCGGTCGGACGCGGCCTAGTAGAACAGGCGGAACCTGTCCGGCCCTGTCAGGCAGCTCTGCCCACAAATTGAATTTGCACGTATTGCACAGCCAAGATTGGCGGTGCCGCAAAGAGACCGAATGTTCAGTTTGAAAGACAAAGTCGCGCTGGTGACGGGAGCGTCGCAGGGCATTGGGCGCGACACCGCACTGGCTTTGGTGGAAGCGGGCGCAAAGGTCGCCGTCGCGGCGCGGAATGAAGAGAAACTCTCGGCGCTCGTAAAGGATATTGTGGCGGCGGGTGGCACAGCGCTGGCCGTGAAGATGGATGTGGCCGACGCGGAGCAGGTAAAGGCAGGATTCAAGCAGGTAATCGAGAAGTTTGGACGGCTGGATATTTTGGTGAACAACGCCGCAATCACGCGCGACGGCCTGGCGATGCGCATGAAGCAGGATGACTGGGAAGCGGTGATTCGAACGAATTTGACAGGCGCGCACCTGTGCATCCAGCAGGCGTTACACACCATGATACGGCTGCGCGCGGGACGCATCATTAATATCGCTTCCATCGTGGCGCAGATGGGGAATGCGGGGCAGGCGAATTACGTGGCCGCAAAGGCCGGCCTGATTGGGCTGACGAAAGCGATCGCCATCGAGATCGCTTCGCGGAATGTCACCGTGAACGCCGTCGCGCCCGGATTCATCGAAACGCCCATGACCGACGTGCTTGCTGACAAAGTGAAAGAAGAGTTGAAGACGCGGATTCCGCTGGGGCGCATGGGTTCAGCACGGGATGTGGCAGCGGCGATTGTGTTTCTAGCCAGCGACGAAGCAGGTTACATCACCGGCCACGTCTTGGATGTGAACGGCGGTATGTATTTGGCTTGAACTAATTCCGTCGCAGTTGAGAGGAGGATTCCATGCGCGATGTTCGCGTGCTCTACAGACGGCCCGAATGGCAGCAATTTCGCCGGGTCCTCCTTGAGACCGGCAAGATGGACGAGGAGAAACTCAGCGAAATTGAGCTGACAACCGAGGTCGACTCTCTGGAGATGGTCGAATTGATCATGTCCATGGAGCAGGCGTACGGCGTGGAGTATGTTGAGAGCCCTAAAAGTTGACCTAGCGGGGCGGGGTAACTAGAATGGGCAGGTTATCCGGGAGAGTAATTTTGGGGTAGTGGGGCCGCCACCGCGCCGGGCGGTCGCGAATCTGAGTAAGCGGGTTCCAACTAACGAGTTTTGACGCACGACCCGAGCAGCATCAGCAGGCGGGGCACATCAAGCGATAGCAAATCGCGGAGGAAATAGGAATGGCCAGCGTGGAAGAACGCGTTAAGCAGATTATCGTCGAGCAGCTCGGCGTGGATGAGGCGGAGGTGACGCCCACGGCGTCCTTCGTGGACGACCTGGGAGCGGATTCGCTCGATCAGGTGGAATTGGTGATGGCGTTCGAGGAAGCGTTTGGCATCGAAGTGCCCGACGAGGATGCCGAAAAAATGACCACCGTGAAGGACGCCGTCGAATACATCGACAAACACGCCAAAGGTAAGTAAGCCACGAAATTCACACCTCAACAGGGAGCATCAAAGCTTTGACTCGCCGGGTAGTCGTTACGGGCGTTGGATTGGTCTGCGCGCTGGGCATCGGCACGGAGGAAAGCTGGAAGAACCTCGTGGCCGGGCAGAGCGGCGTTGGCATCATCACGCAGTTTGACACGGCCGGATTTGACTGCAAGATCGCCGGCGAAATCAAAAACTTCGATCCGTTCCTGTGGATCGAAAAAAAAGAACTGAAAAAGATGGGCCGGTTTATCCAGGTGGCGCTGGCCGCCGCTGATTTTGCTATAAAAATGTCGGGCTGGAAGCCGGAAGATTCGGACCTGGATGAAGTAGGCGTCTATGTTTCGTCGGGCATCGGCGGGTTCGATATCATCGAACGCGAGCACAGCAAATTGATGCAGGGCGGGCCCGGCAGGATTTCTCCCTTCTTTATTCCTTCCGCGATTGTGAATCTGGCGTCCGGCCATATTTCGATTCGTTACGGCGCGCGCGGGCCGAATTCCGCGACCGCCACGGCGTGCTCCGCTTCGGCGCATGCCATCGGCGATTCGTTTAAGATTATCGAGCGCGGCGCGGCGGAAATGATGATCTCTGGCGGCACGGAAGCAACCATCACGCCGATGGGCGTTGGCGGGTTTGCCTCGATGAAGGCGCTCTCCACGCGCAATGACGACCCGGCGCGCGCCAGCCGCCCATGGGACGCGGGGCGCGATGGATTTGTGGTCGGCGAAGGCGCGGGGATCGTGATCCTGGAATCGCTCGAGCACGCGCAGAAGCGCAATGCGCCGATTCTCGCCGAAATTGTGGGCTACGGCATGTCCGGCGATGCGTACCACATCACGCAGCCCGCGGAAAATGGCGACGGCGCGTACCGCGTGATGCGTGCGGCGATCAAGGACGCAATGCTGACACCGGAAGACATCGGCTACGTGAACGCGCATGGCACTTCGACGCCGCTCGGCGATGTCATCGAGACGCGGGCGCTGAAGAGGGTGTTCGGCGAGCGCGCCAAGCAGGTGCCCATCAGCTCGACCAAATCCATGACCGGGCATTTGCTCGGCGGCGCGGGCGGATTGGAAGCAGGCATCAGCGTGCTGGCGCTCCGCGATCAGATTCTGCCGCCGACCATCAATTTGGAGACGCCCGATCCCGAGTGCGATCTGGACTACGTTCCGAATCACGCGCGCAAGGCTTCGGTCGAATATGCGCTTTCGAATTCGTTTGGCTTTGGCGGCACCAATGCCGCGCTGATTTTCAAGCGCTGGTCCGGGAAGTAGGATTTTCATTCGAATCGCGCACCCTTGCGGTTCTGTTCGCGCTCCCAGTTTTACGAAGGCCTGAAAGGAAGTTTTTCCGTGAACATCATCGTGTGCATCAAGCAGGTTCCGGCAAAGGACGCTCCGCTCGCGATTGCCGGGAACTGGATCAAGGAATCGGATATCGGTTTCGAAATGAACGAGCCGGACAGCTACGCACTGGAAGAGGCGCTGCGGCTGAAGGAAAAGCATGGCGGGGAAGTGATCGCGCTTTCGATGGGCCCGGAGCGCGTGAAGCAGACGATCAAGGAAGCGCTCGCGAAGGGCGCGGACCGCGCGATTCACATTGTGGACGACAATTTCGCGCAGCTCGATCCGCTGGGATCGGCGAAAGCCCTGGCCGCAGCGATTCGAAAGGAAAAAGCCGATTTGGTTTTGACCGGGTTGCAGAGCGACGACCACGGCTTCGGGCAAACCGGCGTGTTGTTGGCCGGCCTGCTGGATTTGCCGCACGCGACGATCATCATGGCCATCGAGGTCACCGACGGCGAGATGCGCTTGAAACGGGAGCTGGAGGCCGGATGGTTTCAACATATCGAGTGCCCGCTGCCGGCCGTGCTGTCGATTCAATCGGGCATCAACAAAGTGCGGTACGCGACTCTGAAGGGCATCATGGCGGCCAAGAAGAAAGAGATCGCCGCGATGACGCGGGAGTCGCTCGGCGTTTCTGCCGAAGCGACGCAGAAGATTGAAAAGATTTGCGTGCCGACGAAAACGAAGAAGACGGAGTTCCTGACCGGCACCCCAAAGGAAGTAGCGACGAAGCTGGTGGAGAAGTTGAAATTTGAAGCGCGCGTGATATGAAGGCAATCAGTTTTCGGTTGCCAGTATCCAGTGGGAGAAGACGGAGATCCATTTTAACCAACTCTTCTTCCTCACGGACAACTGACCGCTGTGAACTGAGAAAGGGTAGAAGAGGCAATCGATGAAAATTCTGGTAGTGACCGAGCAGCGGCAGGGCAAGTGGAATAACGCAAGTTTCGAAACATTGGCCGCGGCGCAGCAGATTTCTAAGGATACGTCGAGCGCGGTGAGCGCGCTGGTGATTGGGAAGGGTGTGGCGGCGTTCGCGAACGAGATGGCGGCGAAAAACGTCGCGGAAGTTCTGAGCGTCGAGCATGATTTGCTCGAAGCGTATACCCCGGATGGATATTGCGTGGCATTGAAGCAGGTCATCGAATCGGCGAAGCCGGATTTGGTTTTATTTCCGCATACGTACCAGGTGCGCGACTTCGCGCCCAAACTCGCGGCCATGCTCGGCAAAGGCATGATCGGCGACTGCATCGGCTACCGCAACGATGGCGGCAAGCTCGTTTTCATACGCCAAATGTTCCAAGGAAAAACCGTGGCGGACGTTACGTTTACGGGAGCGGCTCCGTGGTTTGCCTCGTTCCAGTCGGGAGCGTTTCGTGCAGATCTGCTCGCGGCGCATCCTTCCGGAAAAGCGCCCGTGAATGCGATGACAGTGTCCGTGAGCGCGGAGCAGATTCGCACTAAGCCGCTCGATCTCTTCAAAGAAGCGAAGTCATCGGTGGACTTGACGCAAGCGCCGCTCATCGTGGCCATCGGGCGCGGCATCAAAGCTCCTGAAAATATTCCGCAAGCCGAAGCGCTGGCGAAAGCGCTGGGCGGCGAGATCGCCGCGTCGCGGCCGATTTGCGATGAAGGCTGGCTCCCGATGGAGCGCCAAATCGGCAGTTCGGGACAAACGGTCGCCCCGAAACTTTATCTGGCGCTGGGCATCAGCGGCGCGATCCAACACGTCGTCGGCATGAAGGGCGCGCGCACCATCGTCGCCATCAACAAGGATGCGAACGCGCCCATCTTCGAAATCGCCGATTACGGCGTCGTCGGCGACATTTTCGAAATCATGCCCGCGCTTACGGAAGCCCTGGAAAGAGCGAAAACCTCATAACCTCCTTCAATTCCAATCCCGGTCACTTTGCTACAATGAGAGCAAGTCCATGACCGTGCAGCGCGAACAACTGGAAGCGGATGTATTGATCGTTGGCGCGGGGCCGGCGGGGCTGGCGTGCGCGCTGCATCTGGCGAACCTGATCAAGAAGCACAATGCGGCGGGCGGGAAGCCCGACCTTTCTACGGAAAATGTCTACGTTCTGGAGAAAGGGCGCGAGATTGGGGCGCACCAGCTTTCAGGCGCGATCATGAATCCAAAAGCGCTGGCGGAGCTGGTGCCGGATTTTGAGAATTCCGCTCCGCTCGATACGCCGGTAACCGATGATGCGGCACTACTTTTCACGAAGGGTTCGTCCTTCCGGTTTCCCATTACGCCGCCGCCGTTCAAGAACAAAGGCAATTACGTCGTGTCGCTCAGCAAAGTGACAAAGTGGCTCGGCGGGCTGGTGGAATCCGCGGGCGTCAACGTGTTCAAGGAATTTGGCGGGGCGGAGCTGGTGTACGAAGGAGAAGGAATCGGCGGAGTCATCACCGAAGACAAAGGCCTCGACAAAAACGGCAAGCCGAAAGCCAACTACACGCCGGGTTATGAGTTGCGCGCGAAGGTCACCGTGCTGGCCGAAGGCACGCGCGGGTCGCTGACGAAGAAGCTCGTGACGAAGAAAAAGCTCGACAACATCAATCCGCAAAGCTACGGAATCGGCATAAAGGAATTGTGGGACGTGCAGCCAGAGCGGATCACGCCGGGCTACGTGGCGCACACGCTGGGCTGGCCGGTTTCCCCCGACATGTACGGCGGCGGATGGATTTACGGCCTTTCGAACAATCGCGTCTCGATCGGTTTGGTGCTCGCTCTAGAGTATGCGGATCCACAATTCGATCCGCACGCCGCGTTTCAGACCTGGAAAACGCATCCGTTCCTCAAGAAACTCCTCGATGGCGGGAAGCTGGTGCGCTACGGCGCGAAGTCGCTGCCCTACGGCGGCTGGTACGCGATGCCGCGGAATTATCTTGACGGCGGGCTGATTATCGGCGATTCGGCAAGTTTTCTCGACTCGCAGCGGCTGAAGGGCATCCACCTGGCCATGAAGAGCGGGATGCTGGCGGCAGAGACGATTTTCGAAGCGCTGAAAGCGGGAGATACCTCGTCGAAAACACTGAGCGCCTTCCCAAGAAAGATCGAGCAAAGTTACATCAAGAAAGAACTGTGGCAGGTCCGGAATTTTCATCAATCCTTTCAACATGGAATGCTCCGCGGATTCTTTCACACCGCGTTCCAGCAGATCACCGGGGGGCGCGGGCTGATCGATCCCATGCGCGCGCACGCCGGGCACGAGGCGTACAAGAAAATCAACGGCCGGCCGGCGCCCGAAAGATTCAAGGGCGATGGCAAGCTGACGTTTGACCGGCTGACGGACGTGTATCACTCCGGGACGCGGCACGAAGAAGATCAGCCGTGTCATCTCAAGGTTCTCGACACGAATATCTGCTCAACAAAGTGTGTCGTGGAGTACGGAAATCCTTGCCAATATTTTTGTCCCGCCGCGGTGTACGAAATGGCCAAGGAATCAAACGGCGCCCTGAAGCTGAAAATCAACGCCGCGAATTGCGTTCACTGCAAGACGTGCGATATCGCCGACCCGTATCAGATTATTGATTGGGTGGTGCCGGAGGGTGGCGGCGGGCCCAACTACGAAGGGATGTAGCGGGAGCTCCGTCTGCGTTCCAATATAGACCTTCCCGTTTGCCACGGTTGGCACGCAAAACTTCACTGCAAAGCCAGCGGCATTCCCTGAACCTTGCGAGCTGTTCCAGAGCTCGGCCAAGTTTGTAGCGTCGAAGGCGCGTAGGAGTGCGGGACCGTTTCCCGTACCGGTTGGTGTGCCGTTGTTGCTCGTGTCCATCGCCCAAACGATTCCGTTCGTGGTCCCCGCGGATGAAACCGAAGGAGGTGCTCCCGGAAATCCGAACGTCGCCACGGATTGTAAAGTCGCAACCGGATTGAATTGGCTGTTGGAGGGATTGAGCGTGAACGCCTTCAGACTCTGTCTGACGCCCGCGATATAGAGTGTTTTCTGCCAGTAAGCCGCCGTCGAAAAAATACCGGCCCCCAATGGAAATTGCTGAACAATGTTGTCACTGCTCGAATTGAAGTGCCCCATGTTGTCCCGGTTCACCACGTAGATTTGCCCGAGAGAATTCGTTCCTTTTCCCCCGCCGATCAATACGTGTGGAACAGGCGAAGAGGGCAAATCCACCAGAACCACGGCGCCTCCGGAACCGAGGTCAAGATCCTGTGCATCCAGGATGCCCCGGACGGCCGGTGTAAACCAATCCTGCAGCGTGAGACCGCTATTGAGCTTGAGGAAGCTGTCTCCGAAATCGCCGTTTGCGCTGTTAAAGTCTCCATTGCCTGTGATCACGTAGATGTTGTTGCTGCTGTCGAAGGCAGGGGCCCCGCCGGACATCCAGATGCCGCCTTCTCGTCCGTTTGGAGAATCGTTGAAAGTGGAAACTCGGGCGATAGTCGAGGCGTTGAAACCCATAATCCAGCCGTGGTACGGCGGTCTATCGCCATGCGAGGCCCATGCGACGTACACGATGCCGTTCGCGAGTGCAAGCCCCGCTCGCTGCCCCTCACGAAGTGGACAGAAGGGAACATTACCCGGAGTGCTCGTGCAACCGACGCTCGGGTCACCTGTATCGCCGGTCCCGGAGACCGTAATCCGCCGTAACTTTGTCTTTTCCATCAGCCAAATTGACGGCATATAGACGCTGGTGATAGTTCGCCGTGCCCTCCTTGGTTTTGACTATCGCATACAGTATGTTGGTCGCGGGATCGATCACCGGCGTACCCGTGATTCCGATTGTCTTGTTGATATCGTCGGTTCCCGTGTCTGCGAAGGGAACTGCGGTGACTCCTGCTCTCAGGAAACTTCTCTGCCAGTACTGGTGGCACGGGCTGGCATCGGCGTCGAAGGCATAAATGCTGTCGTTCTGCGTCGCGACAAAAACCACGTTATGGGTGCCGCCTCCAATCGCCAGATTGGGCATCCAAAGTGGCTGGGCATATACCTCGCCATCCACCGGGCATGAAAAAAGCTTTCCGAACGTGGATGTCTTGACGTTTGCCGTGGTCAACGCGAATTCGTGGCTATTGACGCCGTCGCGCGAGGGATTGTTGTGATAGGTGGTGACGCCGACGAGATCAGTGACGCCAATGTTCGCGGAAGCGCTCTTGGTAACGTCGGCGATGCTCGTCGCGGTAATGGTGGCATTACCTACGGCATTTGGAGCGACATACGTCGCGGTGGTTTTCCCCTGACTGCTGAAGGTTCCGCCGGAGGCCGTCCATGTCACTCCGGCCGCGCTGACGTCGTTCTGAAGGTTCGCCGTAAAATTCATGGATTGAGAAAAAGTCGCTCCGCCGCGCACCGGAGTGATCACCACGCTGATCGGTCCCGTCGCAGTTGAGGCGGTACCCGTGCTGGAATAACTGCTCAGATTCCCGGCGGCGTCAGTGGCGCGCACGCGATAAGAGTAGGAAGTCGTACCCGTCAAGCCGGTATCGCTGAAGGTCGTGGCTGTGGGCGTGGAGATTTGCACGAAATTCGAGCAGGCGGCGCCCTGACAGCGCTCGACCATGTAGCCGGTGACGCCGACGTTGTCGGTCGAGGCGGTCCACACGAGATTGATCTGCGTGTCCGAAACCGCAGTCACCATCAGGTTGGTAGGAGCGTTGGGCGGTATCGTATCCGGCCCTGCCATCGTGGAAACTGTGGCGATAGTGGAATAGGGGCTGAGATTCCCGGCGGCATCAGTGGCGCGCACGCGATAGGAATAGGAAGTGGTGGCGGCCAGGCCAGTGTCGTTAAAGGTGGTACCTGTCGGAGCGGCGAATTGTGCGAAATTCGAGCAGCCTGCGCCCGTGCAGCGTTCCACCATGTAGCCGGTGACGCCGACGTTGTCGGTCGAAGCGGTCCACGCCAGATTTATCTGTGATGCTGAAGCAGCCGTTCCCGTCAAGTTTGTGGGCGCTGTTGGCGGCGTCGTGTCCGGCGGAGCAGGAGTGCCAGCGCTGGCTGTGCTGGAGTAGGCGCTCAGGTTGCTGGCGGCGTCGGTGGCACGCAGCCGATAAGAATAAGACGTGGAAGCGGTCAGGCCCATGTTGTTGAAGGTGGTGCCAGTCGGCGTGGATATTTGTACGAAATTCGAGCAGGCCACGCCCTAGCAGCGTTCCACCATGTAGCCGGTGACGCCTACGTTGTCGGTTGAAGCGGTCCAGGAAAGATTCACTTGGGTGCTTGATGCGGACGTCACAGCCAGGTTCGCGGGAGCGGAGGGTGGCATCGTATCCGGCGGAGGAGCAGAGGGGCTGGAATTGCAGCTGGTCATTACAAGAACCAGGCATAGAGACAAGAAAACGGCGTAAGAAAATTCACGCAGGACGCGATTCCCAAGAGCTCGCTTCACGTGGACCCCTCAGGTTGATTCTGTTTTGTGGCAAAGATGCCAGGAAGCGCTCCGCGCGAAAGACGGCTTCTCCTTAGGAAAAAAGTATCACGGATCAGATGGCGCCGGCAGATTACGCAGGGGTAGGTGTCCGGCTGTTCAATCGGTCAGTGGCCTGAGGTTCTGCCGCGCGCGGAAGGCATCCCGATGCGGCCAAAACAACCGGTTAGGATCCGCTCGGCCACAATTTGCGGACGAAGTTACGCACGCGATCGACAAAGTTATCGCTGGAGGGAGCAGCCGGCTTCGGAGCATTCGCCGCATCGGCCGGTGTGGACGCGGGCGCCGAAAAATGAGCGTGGGCCGCACGCGCACGCGCCGCACCAGAACGATCATCTTCGGGTCGACCTCGGGCTGGACTTTGGCGTTGGCGTCGTAGATCAGCGGCGGCATGAAGACCTGATAGACAGGCTCTTCCTGGGCGGGGGGCGTATCGACAATTGCGGGCTGCGTGTTCGGTTTTGCGTCCGGGGCTTTCTTGCGCGCTTCCTCGGCGGTTGCGAGTTGGCTGACTTCGGGTTGCGGCGGAGGAGTTGCTTTTGCAACTTGTAAATCGCAGGCGCAGTGGATGGCGTTAGTGCGAAGGCTGTCGAGCTGCCCGTAGAGGAGAAGGACGTCGCCAGCCTGGGGGATGAGGACACTCTGCCCGGTGAGCTGCTGCTCCAGTCGGACGGCGCCGCGATTCGCGCGGATGCACATGGCGCCGGCAGTGTCGAAACCAACGAGGGCGTCCCGTGGCCCATCGCCGATGGCGACAGTTTGCGCCTGGATCTGGGGAGTGTAGATGGTCAGGGCGAGCTCGCGCTCGATGCGCACGTGAATCGTTCCCGTATCGAGGGCGATCGTCAGCGAACCTCCGGACTTTAGGACGGATAGATGCGCCGGACCGCAAATGCTGATTTGCCCGCCTTCCACAAGATCGATGCGCGCCGTGCCGGATTTGACGCGCACGTTACTGCCGCTGCGCAGGAGGGTTTTCGCCTGGCCGTGGATGACTTCAACACTCATGGGTCCGGTGACGCTGATGGCTTCGCCGTCGATGATCCCCACGGAGTCAGAAGGCGGTTCGTCGGGCCGCGC
>WNFK01055741.1_pt1 | contig 15265 bp, 13 predicted proteins | sample 5400281 | NCBI WGS metagenome assembly WNFK01 (sample SAMN13153350, study PRJNA577476) | soil metagenome | isolation source: 20 cm soil on Douglas fir-dominated hillslope | place: USA:California | collected 2013-09-17 | reverse complement strand
CCGTGCCCGCGGCGATGTCCGGCCACCAGCGGCGCAGGAGCCGCGAGCCGGCGTCCCTCAGCCTCCCCTGCACCGCGGGGGCATCGTCCTCGGGCCCGATGGCGAAGCGCTCCTCGGCGATGACAGGACCGGTGTCGATGCCGGCGTCGACGTGGTGCAGAGTCACGCCCGTCTCGGTCTCACCGTTGATGATGGCCCACTGCATGACGTGAGGCCCCCGGTAGCTCGGGAGGAGACCTCCGTGCACGTTGACGCAGCCACGGCGCGGCACCCCGATCACCGCCGCGGGCAGGATCATGGAGTACGACCAGATCACGATGGCGTCCGGGGCCAGGGTTTCGAGCTCACGGACGAAGGGATCGATGCGATCGCGCGGAGGCTGGACCCGTACGGGCAGCCCCGCCGCGCGGGCGGCCGTGCGGGCGATCTCCACATCGCGGCCGACCCGGTTCGACGGCAGGACCAGCGCGAGCACCTGCGCCCCCGCCTCGGCGAGGGCGGCGAAGGCGGCGGGGCCCATGTCACCGTAGCTGAAGACAATGGCCGTGCTCATGACGCGTCACCCAGAGCGGGGCGCGCTCGTCGCCGGGCGCGGCGTGGATCACGCAGGCCCGAGGCCGGCGCTCCGGAGCTCAGGCCGGAGGCTCGTAGACCTGCACCTCGACGCCCAGATCCTTGCGCATGACGTCCTTGAGATGCCGGCCGGAGGTCTTGAGCACCTTGAGCCAGCCGTGCTCCCAGTCGCGAATGCCCGCGAGCCACGCCGAGCAGCCGCGGCACGGCCACGCCTCCGCGCCTCGTCCCTCGAGGTGCAGCCGGCGATACTGGGTGAAGGTCTCGCCGTGCCAGATCTCCTTGATCGACACGTCGTTGATGTTCGGGAAGAACTTGGCGGTGCGGAACGAGATGTCCTGCCCGCACAGGGCCACCCGGCCGAGGGTATCCACGTTGAGCCGCTCGAAGGGCCAGACGCACGGCTCCTTCCGCTCGGACGGGAGATGGCCGTAGAGGTGCGGGTCGAGGGCGCGTCCGAGGGGGATCACGGTGTTGTCGTCCCAGCTCAGGAACTTGCGCGTGATAACCTCGTCCACCCCGATCGTCTTGAGCCAGAAATCCACCGCCGCCTCCAGCCGATCGGCCACCGCCTCCTGCTGGATGATGGAGACGACCACGCGGGTGGTCGCCCGGAGCTCCTTCCGGATCTCGAGGGCGGCCTGCACGTGGGCCACCTGCTCCTCCCACCACGCTGTGGGATTCCTCGGTGGGCCGCCATGGGGCGGCCGGACCTTGGCATAGGTCTCGGCGTCCCCGGCGTCCATGGAAAACTCGATCAGGTCGATGCCGGCGGCGATGACCCGCTCGAGCTTGCGGCGCTGCTTGGGCAGCGGGCCGAACATGCTGCCGTTGGTGTTGAGCCAGATCCGCGCGCCCTTGGCCTTGGCGTACTCGATCATCTCGACCATGCGGGGATGCAGCATGGGCTCGCCCCCGCCCGTGCAGCGCATCCAGGACTGGTAGGGGCCGCACTCGTCGGCCATCTTGTTCCACAGGGCCTGGGGGAGGAGATCGCCGCCCTCGGCGTGATAGAACTTCCGGAGATCGGAGTTGCCGTCGGTGTACGGGCAATTGGGACAGCCGAAGTTGCAGGGATAGATGATCGAGATCACGACCATCATGGGAAACTCTTCCGCCCCTGCCCTGAGCCCGAACGGTCGCTGCACAGAGGTCTCCGTGGCCTTCATGTCAGGCAAAAGTATACGCCAGCGTCGCGCGTCTGACCGGGGCGAAAAGGTCGCCGGAGGCCCCTCATGCGCCTCTCACGCACAGGGCGAAGAGCTTGTTGGAGAGCCGGAGCCCGATCCGTGACTCCCGCAGGCCCCGGAGCCAGCGCACGTGTCCCTCGCCGGGCACCGCCGTGCCTTCGAGATGCACGCGAGCGAAGCGCGGCATGAGCAATCGCTCCAGACGCCCGGCGGACAGCGGCGAGATATGGGTCGGATCGTCCTTGAGGCGGGCCCAGCTCCGCTGGTGCACGGCCGCGCGGAGATCGAAGAGCCGCTTCATCGGATAGTTCGGGGTGGTGAGGGCCAGCCGCCCTCCGGGCCGGAGAACGCGCAAGGTCTCGTCGAGGCTCGCCTCGGGCGACCGGGTGTGCTCGATCACCTCCATGAAGCTCACGAGGTCGAAGGCGCCCTCCTTGAACGGGAGCGCCTCCGACTGGGCGACCACCACGGGAAAGCCCCGGGCGCGGATCCGCCGGGCGCGGAGGAGGCTGATTTCGCACGCGACGAGGCGCGCGCCCGCTTCGAGCAGGGGCGCGAGGAGGTCGAGGTATCGTCCGTCCCCCGCGCCGAGATCGAGCACGGAGCGGGGACCGTCGAGGGCGAGCCGGCGGAGCCTGGTGGCCACGAACTCGGGGAGCGCTTCGTCCATGCGGACGTCTCGCGCGTAGTCCTCGAAGAGATCGGTGAGGGAGCCGGCGCCGGACACGGACTGGACGAAAGCCACCTCCGCCTTGAGCAGGGCATGCGCGTCGTAGAGGGCGAGGGCCTGGGCCCGGGCGCGCTCGCCGAGCCCGTCGGCGAGAGGCCGGTCGGCGAGGAGCCGGCTCACCGCGCCCGCGATGTCCTCCACCCGCTCGGGATCGAAGAGAAGGCCGGTGACGCCGTCCTCCAGCATCGAGGGAATGCCCCCGCGCGCCGAGGCGGCACAGGGGAGCCCGGAGGCCATAGCCTCGATGAGGGCCTTGGGATTCCCCTCGGAGAGCGAGGGCAGGACGAAGCAGTCGGCCGACTGGAAGTGACGCGGGAGCTGACTGTGGGGGACGACTCCAAGGAATTCGGCCTCGACTCCGGCGGCGCGCGCCCGCTCCTCGAGGTCACCGCGCAGACCGCCGTCGCCCACGAGGACGAGGCGCGGGGTCTCCCCGACCCCGACCTGGGCCAGCGCCTCGATGAGCCGTCCGAGATTCTTCTCCGGCGACAGGCGCCCCACGTAGAGCACGGTGCGAGGGCCGCGCGGGGGCCGGGGCGCCGCGGGCGGGGCGAAGCTCTCCGTGTCGACGCCGTTGGGAAAATAGGCGAGGCGAGGCCGGGCGGGGTGCCGGGCGAGCACGGCCTCCATCTCGTGGGAGGTGACGATGACGCCGGCGGCGCGGGGAAACGCCACGCGCTCGAGCCAGCGGTAGAGGCGAGGCTTGAGCCGCGAGCCGGCGAGGCGGGCGATCTCACCGTAGTGATAGCCGTAAGTAACGACGAAGGGGAGGCCGTAGAGCGCCCGCGCCACGAGGGCCGGGATGACTCCCGGAAACTGCTCGATGCGGAGCGCCTCGCATTCGCGGAGCTGGCGGCGGTACAGGAAGGGCAGAAGGAGGGCGTAGGCGCGGGCGGGCCACGGTCCGCGGCGGGGAAGGACCGTCACCTTGTCGAGGAGCAGCGGATCGCGGGTGAAGTCGCCCAGCGATTCCTTGAAGTAGCTGAAGTAGTAGACGCGGTCGTAGGCCTCGCAGTAGTGGCGGAGATCGTAGTCGAGCAGCCGCTCGTGCTGGCCCGTGCGCCGAAGATCCGTGAGCCCGCTCCCAAGGGCGGGCAGGATGCCGACGGTGCGTTGGGAAGACGAGCCGCTCATGGCCGGGTCTTGCCGTACGCGGAGAGCAGGTCGGCCACGACGCGGTCCTCGCTGAACTTCCGCAGCACCGTCTCGGAGGCCTGTCGTCCAAGGGAGAGACGAAGCTCCCCGTTGGCGAGCAATTCCTCGAGGGCGTGGGCGAGAGCCGGCGCGTCACTCCGCTCCACGAGGAGCCCGGTGGACTTGTCCTCCACCGCCTCTGGTGTCCCGCCGATCCGGGTGCCCACCACGGGCCGGGCAAAGGCCGCCGCTTCGAGCGGGACGCGACTGAACGGCTCCGGCCACACCGCGGGGTGCGCCACCACGTCGCTGAGCGCGTAGAGCTGCTCGACATCACCGTGCGGGCGGCTGCCCAGGAAGTGAATGTCCGGGCTCCGGGGCATCCAGTCGGGGGGACCTTCGCCGGCCACCGCGAAGCAGGCCTCGGGCATGCGCGCCTTCACCATGCGGGCGGCCTCGGCGAAGACGGGATAGCCCTTGCCCGGAGAGCATTTGCCGACGTAGAGCACGAGGGGTCCCCCGGGCAGGCCGAAGTCGGCCCGCGTCCTCACCCGCGATCCCGTGCCGCTCTTGGACGGCGGCAGGTTGTAGACGACGTGGCCGCGCTCGGGGCGCAGCCGGTCCGCGCGGGCGTAGATGTCGAGGAGGCTCTGGCTCACTGCGGTGACCCCGTCCATCCGCTTCACGAGCGCACGCTTGAGCCACGCGTCCATGTAGAGGAGGCCGAGCGAGCAGCGGATGCGCAGCCGACGAAGCGCGCCGCCGCGGATGTACTGGCGGAAGAAGTCCGGGGCGCACTCGCGCTGGAGCTTGCCCGCGCTGCAGTCGGCAGGCACGTGGCGGTGGCGGAGCAGGCAGGTGGTGATGGGGCAGATGAGGCCAAAGTCCCGGAGCGAGAGGTACACGGGCTTCCGCAGCCAGCGCGAGGCGAAGAACGCGCCCACCAGCGCGTGCTTCTCCTGCGCGTGGATCAGATCGGCCCCCGTCCGCCGCGCCGCGGACACGAGGGCGCGGGCGAAGAGCAGGTGGAAGAGAGGATTCACGTGGTCGCTCAAGGGCGCGAGCCCCGCTCCGGGCGGCAGGCGGCGCCAGAACGGGAAGCGGACCACCGGCACCCCGTTGACCTCCTCGCGGGCCGCCGCGCCGTAGTTCGGGGTGACCACGGTCACGGAGTGGCCGCGCGCGATGAGGGCGCGCGCGAGAAGCTCCAGGCTCCATGCGGTGCCGCCGGGAGCCCACGGGTGGTAGTACTCCGTGGCGAAGACGAGCGAGGCGGCGTCGGGCCTCGGTGAGGCGACGATAGAGCGGCAGAGACAGCCCGCCCACGAGATCGATGGCGCCGATGAGAGGCGTGTCGTAGACGGTCGGATGCAGGTGCACGATGCGGAAGCCGTTCCGCGCCAGCTCCGCCTCCAGCTCCTCCAGGGTGTACTCGATCTTGTGATCGGGATCGGAGTAGGAGAAGAGGCCGGCGCGATGGAGCCGGCGCTTCCAGGACGTGCCGCGATTCGGCACGGACAGCAGCATGGTGCCCCCGGGCTTGAGGGCGCGCCGGATCTCCGTGAGGAGCAGGTCGCGCTGATGGACGTGCTCGAGGAGGTCGAGGCAGACCACGGTGTCGAAGCGGCCTCCCTGTACGGCCAGGCCCCGCTCGAGGTCCGCCGCGAAGAACGCTGCGTTCGAAGACGGCAGCGATCGGCTGGAGCGCACGGCCACCCCGAGAGATTCGAGGTTTCCGTCGACGCCGACCACGTGACGGCAGCGGCGGGCCGTCTTGATCGAGTGCATCCCGTTGCCACAACCCACGTCGAGCACGGCAGCCGCGGGGGCGATGTAGGCGAGATACCAGTAGTTGTCCTGGGTGTCTCCGAGCAGATGCTTGGGATGGACGTACTCGGGACTCTTGCCCGTCCATCGCGTGAGGCGGATGGCCAGCCGCTTGGCCTTGTTGTTGGCGAAGACCACGCCGGAGAGGACGCCGGAGAGAAGCACGCCACGAAGGCTGCGTGTCATCGCGTGAACCTGATGGCCACGTAGATCTGGCGCGCGCCATTGCCGAGCCGCCGAAGCCACGGAGCGCTCACTCGCCCGCCCGGCACCGGGGCGAGGCAATAGGCCTCCATGCCCGCGTCTTTCAGGATGGCCAGCCACTCGCGGTAGCGGATCGCCCGCTCGCGCGTGCCATGTTCCCGGGCGCGCCGGTCCAGCGCCCGCGCCTCCGAGGCCGCGAAGCCGGGCATCCACGGCGACGCACGCTCGATACCGAGGTAGCGTCCGCCCGGAGCGAGCACACGGCGGATCTCGCGCAGGGTGCGGGCGGGATCGGGCAGCCGGTAGAGGACGACCTGCGAATAGACGGCGTCGAATTGGCCGTCGTCGAAGGGCAAGGTCTCGGCGTCGACGGCCGCGTACATATCCGCCGGGGTGCCGAGGATCTCCCCCGTCCGGAGGGCGTGCTGACGCAGGTAGCGCGGCGACACGTCGGTGGCGATCACGGAGGCCCCGGGCGCTCGGGCCTTGGCGAGGGCGCTCGCATAGCAGAGCCCGCCCCCGATCTCGAGAAAGCTCCGCGTCCGGCCGTCGACCAGCTCGGGCAGCCACCGCTTCTCGCACCACTCGAGCCAGTAGCGCTTGTGGAAGAAGAGCCGCTGCCACGTGGGGAGGCCGATCTCCGCATGCGCCTCGTCCTCGTGCGTCTTGACGGCGTCGAGGGTGTGGGGCAGGAGATCCCACACGCCGTCGGCGGGCCCGAACGCGCGCGCGCAGCCCGGGCAGGTCGGGTGCCCCTCGGGCCGACCGAGGGACTTCGCGCAGTCGGGGCAGCGGAGGCTAGCGAGCGCGCCTGAACTCATCCAGGGCTTCCTGATAGACCTTCTGTATCCGGCGCACCGTGAGATCCCAACGGAAGTTGCGATCCACGCGCTCGGCCGCCGCGGCCCCGAAGCGGGCACGCATGGCGGGCTCGCGGAGGAGGCGTATCACCCGGTCGGCGAAGGCAACCCGATCATGGGGATCGACGAGAAAGCCGGTACCGCCGTCCTCGATCATCTCGCCCAGCGAGGCCGCGCGGAAGGCCACCACGGGCTTGCCGCACGACATCGCCTCCTGGGGGGCCAGAGGAAAGCCCTCGAGCAGCGAGGCGAACACGAAGACGTCGGCGAGGTTGAGCATGGGCACCTTGTCCGCCTCAGGGAGATAGCCGGTGAAGACGACCGCGCCGTCGAGTCCGAGCTTCTTCACCAGCGCCTCCAGCTCGATCCGGAGGGGGCCCGATCCGATCCAGACCAGGCTCACGTCGTCGCCCGCGGCCCGACGGATCTCCGCGAAGGTCTCGATGAGGAGGGCGGGATTCTTCCTCGCCACGAGAGGCCCGAGGGAGAGGAGCACGCGCTTGCCCGCGATGTTCCAGCGCCGGGCGAGGGCCTCGTCGCGCGGCCCGGGAGCGTACTTCGGGCCTACACCGCAATAGACGACCTGCACGTGATCGGTGCAGACCCGGAGCTCCTCGGCGAGCTGGCGCTTGGCGAACTGGCTGTCCGTGATCACGCAGTCCGAGGCCTCGATGACGCGCTTCTCGAGCACGGGATTGAGGGGGCTCGGATCGAGATGATGGTGATGGGTCACCACGGGCACGGGCAGGTCGTAGTGGCGCCGGGCCCACAGCGCGGCCGGGCCCACGAAGCGGACGGAGTGCGCGCGCAGCACGTCGAACTTCTGGGTGTCCCACACGCGCTTGATGTAGCGCGGCCACACGAAGGGCGTGACGTACCAGCGAAGCCCCTTGGGCGGCCATACGGGATGAATGGTCAGGCCCGGCACCCGTTCGTGGCTCTTGCCTCGAGCGAGGAGGACATGGCACTCCTCGCCGAGGGAGGCGAGATCCTTCAGGAGCTCCCGCTCGTAGACTTCGCCGCCCGAGCCCGACTCGGGCGCGATGCCGCAGTGAGGCGAGAGGATGCGCACTAGGCGAGTCCTTCCGCGCGCGCCACGCCGCGAAGCGTGTCCGCGATCAGCGCCCGATCCTCGGCGCTGAGATCGGGCGAGTTGGAAACGTAGAGGCCGCGGGTGATGAGATCGGCGGCCACCGGCGTGTCGGCGCCGCGGTAGCCCATGTCGCGATACGGCGCCTGGGCGGGAATGAGGGAGAAGAACGGACGCGTCTCGATGCCCGCCTCGTGAAGGGCCGCGTCCGCACGCGCGCAGATGCGCGGGTCGCGAAAGAGGAGATGGTAGCCGAAGTAGACCGAGCTCGCGTAGGGGCGCTCGCCGGGCAAGCGCTCGATCATGCGCTCGAGATCCTGGAGCGCCGAGCCGAGGGCCACCACATTGGCCCGCCGCCGGGTGATGTAGCCCTCGAGTTTGCCCACCTGCGCGCAGCCCACCGCGGCCTGGAGGTCCGTCATCTTGGCGTTTCCCCCGAGGAAGGCATGGAGGAAGTGCTCGCCGGGTATCTGACCGAAGTTCCGTATGGCCCGCATGCGGTCCGCGAGTTCGGCGTCGCCGGTGACGATCATGCCACCCTCGCCCGAGGTGATGATCTTGTTCGCGTAGAGGCTGAAGCAGCCCGCCGTCCCCAGCCCGCCCACCGCGTTCCCCTTGTAGCGCGCGCCGGTGGCCTGGCACGCGTCCTCGATGACAGGAATTCCGTGCGCGTGCCCCAGCTCCAGGATGGGATCCAGATCCAGCGGATGGCCGAAGAGGTGCACGGGGAGTATGGCCTTGGTGCGCGACGTGATGCACTTCTCGATGCCGCCCGCCTCGAGATTGTATGTCTCGGGATCTACGTCGCCGAAGACCGGACGCGCTCCCGTGAAGAGAATGGGGTTGGCGGAGGCGATGCACGAGAGCGGGGTGGTGATGACCTCGTCGCCCGGACCGACCCCGAGAGCGGCCAGCACCACGTGGAGCGCGGTGGTGCCGGAGGTGGTGGCCACGGCGTGGCCGGTACCGCAGAGCTGGGCGAAGGCTCCCTCGAGCTCGCGGACCTTGGCGCCCTGGGTGATCCAGCCGCTGGCCGCCACCGCGTGGACGGCCGCGATCTCCGCCTCACCGATATCGGGCTTGGCTACGGGAATGCGCCAGGCCATCAGCCCTCCAGGGCCTCGGCGAGCGCGCGCGCCACCCGCTTGACATCGGCTTCGACCAGGCCCGTGCCCGAGGGCAGGTTCATGCCGCGCGACGCCAGATGCTCCGCCACGGGCAGATGCTGGCCGTTCGCGTAGGGCGGCAGCGTATGCACGGGGGGGAAGAAGGGCCGCGAGTCCACGCCGCGATCGTTGAGCCGGGCCCTCACCACGTCGAGAGACGGGCAGTCGTCGCTCAGGATCACGGAGTACATCCAGTACACGTTGCGCGCCCACGCCGCCTCGGGGTGAAGGCGCAGCCTGCCGCTCTTGGCCAGGCCCGCCAGATGCTCGGCATACCAGCGAGCGATCTGCCGCTTCTTCTCGATGAAGCCGGCCATCTTCTTGACCTGGGCCACGCCCACCGCGGCCTGGAGATTGGTCATGCGGTAGTTGAAGCCGATCACCTCGTGCCAGTAGGTTCGCTTCGGATCCATGCCGTGATCGCGGAGCAGGCGGAGGCGGTCGGCAAGGGCACCGTCGTTGGTGACGCACATGCCTCCCTCGCCGGTGGTGATGATCTTGTTCCCATAGAAGGAGAAGCAGCCGATGGCGCCGAGCGAGCCGGCGCGCCGGCCACGGTACTCGGCGCCGTGCGCCTCCGCGGCGTCCTCGAGCACGGCCAGCCCATGGCGCTTGGCCACGGCAAGGATGGGATCCATGTCGCACGGGTGCCCGTAAAGGTGCACGGGCACGATGGCGCGCGTCCGCGGCGTGATGCGCGCCTCGAGCCCCGCGGGATCGAGCTGCCACGTCTCGGGCTCGGAATCGACGAACACGGGCGTGGCGCCGCAGTAGCGCACGACGTTGGCGGTGGCCACGAAGGTGAGGCTTGGTATGACCACCTCGTCGCCCGGCCCTACTCCCGCGGCCACGAGGGCCAGGTGGAGGGACACCGTCCCGTTGGCCACCGCGATCCCGTGGGCCGTCCCGCAGAGCGCGGCGAACTCGCGCTCGAACTGCCCGATGAACGCGCCGAGCGAGCTGATCCAGCCCGAGCGCATCGCCTCCATCACGTTGGCCATCTCCTCCTCGCCGATCGATGGGGCGGCCACGGGGATACGCGGCTCGGTCATGAGGAGAGTCCCGCGGTGCTAGACTGGCGTGAATGACACGGCATGTGAGGTCCCTCGCCCGTCGGGTTTTCCGCGTGACGCGTCCCCGGACGTACTACCTGCCCTGGATCATCCGCCCCGGGCTCGAGTGCACGCTGGTGCTGAGCAATGTCGAGGCGCGCTTCAAGCCAGAGCTCAGCGCCGGCCCCTTCCCCGTCGACGTCGTCCAGTACGACGCGCGGGGCAGCGCGGCCCACCGCTATCACGTGACCCTCGCCGACAGCACGGACACGGTGGAGGTGCCCCTCCGGCCGGCCGCCGGAGGCTGCGGCTTCGCCACGGTGAGCGGCGACCGTCTCCACTCCGACCTCTACGTCACCCTGTCCGACGGGCACGACTACACCGCCACCCATGGGCGGGAGGAATTCATCGAGGGATATCCCGTTGCCGCGCGCCTGCTCGTGAGGGCCGCCTGCGCCGTGGCCTCCGTGGCCGGACGCACCGTGCCCGCCTTCGTGCGCAACCAGTACGTGTATGTGGGACGGGAAAGCCGCTCGCATGTGCTCCTCATGAACCTGTCCAATGTGCCGAATTGCATCCGGGCCACCGGTGCTGGAGACAACCAGATCGGCTCGAGGCTGCTCCGGCTCCCTCCCATGGGGTCGCACCTCCTCGACGTCGCCTCCCTCGGCCTCGCGCCTTCCTCGGGCACCACCGTCTGGAGGCTCAGGCTCGAGGGCAACGCCTGGTTCAACCTGTACCTGGTGGGCGCCGGGTCGAAGGATCTGGCGGGGCCCCTGTCGCTGATGCATGTCAAATAGCCTCTCCGCCCTGATGTCGGCCACGTTCTACGAGCGGGGCTACGACCATCACGTCGAGATCATCCACCAGCGCGACGCCGAGGCCCGCCGCCGTCTCGAATCGCTGGAGGTGACGCTCTATGATGGCGCGGGCGCCCTGCTCGCCACGCCGAAGGTCGATCCGGCCCAGGACATCCTGGACCTGGGGGCTCTGGTGACCGACGCGACACGAGCCAGCGAGCGCGTCATGGTCGTGCTCGACGCGCGCTATGACGAGGCGATCTTCCCCTACCGGCCGCACCACTACGCCTATCTCCATCGCGCGGGCTCGACCGCTCCCCCGCTCTACTACGCGATCAACGCGGTGCTCGGAGGCGTGCCGGATCGGGTGGGCGCCACCAACATCAACAATTTCGAGACCTATCTGTTTCGCCAGGGCCCCTTCACCCAGCGCTACTCGCTCCTCCTGGGCTGCCTCGCCCGCTTCGTGCCCGTGACCGCGCAGGTCTTCACCTACTACGGCAGCCGGCGCATCGCCCACGACGTGACCCTCGGGCCCAAGTGCCATACCGAGATCGTCCTCGCCGCCGAGGACGCGGGCGAGCGGCTGGCCCGGGTCGAGGTCAAGTCGCTCTTCAGGCTGCTGAGCTATGTGGTGGGCCGCCGGGAAGACACGGGCGACCTCATGCTCTTCGACCATCTCTTCACCTACGCGAAATGACCTCGCCCACCCTGGTCGAACCGCTGGTCGAGCCGCGGGACGAGTTCCTCCTCTGCTACTGCACCATGCTGACCATCGGCGAGCTCCGCGCCGCGTGCCAGTCGGGACACTGGCCGCTGCGCGGCAAGGAGAACACGGGCAAGCTCTGCACGGCCTGCGTCGGCGATCTCCTCTACTGCCTGCGGCGCTTCGGAGTAGACGCCTCACTCTGAGCCGCCTGTCCCGAGCGCGGCCACGAGGGCGGCCGCCACCGCCTGCCGCTCGTCCCCGGTAATGCTCACCGAGCACGGCAGCGACAGCCCCCGCTCGTAGAGCGCGTCGGCGACCTCGACCCGATAGGCCTGCGCCGCGGAATAGACCGGCTGCCGATGCAACGGGCGCCAGAGCGGGCGCGCGCCGACCCCGGAGGCATTGAGCCGGCGCAGGAGCCCGCGCACGTCGGGACACACGCTCCCGTCGAGGAGCACGGAGGTCATCCAGTGCGTGGAGCGCGCCCACGGCGCCTCGCCGGCCACGGTGACGCCGGGTACCCCGCGGAACAGCTCGCGATAGTGGGCCGCCGTCTCCCGCTTGGCCTCCACGAAGCCGTCGAGCTGCTCGAGCTGCGCGACACCTAGAGCGGCCTGGAGATTGGTGAGGCGGTAGTTGTAGCCCGTCTCCTCGTGGATGTACTCGAGAGCATCCGTGCGCGCCTGGGTGGTCAGCCTGCGCACGCGCGCCGCCACCTCCGGGTCGCGCGTCAGCACCATGCCCCCGCCGCCCGTGGTGATGATCTTGTTGCCGTTGAAGGAGAGACAGCTCACCAGCCCGTGGCAGCCCACGGCGCTTCCCTTGTAGCGGGCGCCCAGCGCCTCCGCGGCGTCCTCCACCACGGCCAGCGGATAGCGGCCCGTCACCTCGAGGACGGCGTCGATGTCCACGGGATGGCCGTAGAGATGCACGGGCAGCACGGCGCGGACTATGCGCCCCGACGCGCGGTTGACCACCTGGCCGTCCTTGATCGTGCACTCGCGCGAGAGGAAGTCGGCCAGCTTGTCCGCGTCCAGCCCCCACGACAGCGCCTCCGAGTCGAGGAAGACCGGATGCGCCCCGCAATAGGTCACGGCATTGGCGGTGGCGATGAAGGTCAGCGCGGGCACCAGCACCTCGTCGTCGGGCCGGACACCGGCCGCGAGCAGCGCGACGTGGAGGGCGGCCGTACCGTTCACGGTGGCCACCGCATGTTCCACACCGACATAGGCGGCCACTTCCAGCTCGAAGCGGCTCACGAAGGGCCCGACCGAGGACACCCAGTTGGTGTCGAGGCATTCCTTGAGGTACTTCCACTCGTTGCCGGCGAGATGCGGCACGGCATTCGGAATGACCCGGCGCGTCTCCGTCACCGCACTCCTCCGTGGCTCGCGTGCCACTCGCGGTACCAGGCGAAGGTGTCGCGCACGCCCGCCTCCAGGGAGACCTTGGGCACGAAGCCCGTCAACTGCCGGAGGCGGCCGATATCCGGGCAGCGGCGCGCCACCGAGCCCGACGGCGCGGGCGCGCGCTCGAGCGCAGGCGCGAAGCGCGCCTCCTTGAGGACGAGGCGCGCGAGGTCCTCGATCAGCGTCTCCTCGCTGTCGTTGCCGATGTGGACGATCTGTCCCCACGCCGCCTCGCTCGCGGTGAGGCGCAGGATCGCCTCCACGGCATCCGACACGTGACAGAAGGCGCGGCGCTGCTCGGCTCCGTAGAGGCGGAACGGATCCTCGCCCCGAAGGGCGCGCAGGGACAGCTCGGGTATGACGTGATCCGCCCCCATGCGTGGCCCGTACACATTGTGGAACCGGCCGGTGACCGCGCGCAGCCCCCGGGCCCGCGAGGTGTGGATCACCGCCGCCTCGCCGAGGATCTTGCTCGCGGCATACGCGAAGCGCGGAGCGCGGATGTCCTCGATGGTCAGCGGCACCTCTTCAGAAGTGGGCACGGAAACCGTGCCCGCCGAGACGCCGCCGGCATAGGTCTCGCTGGTCGAGGCGAAGAAGAGCACGCCGGACTCGGGAGTGAGCCAGTCGAGGAGGTGCATGAGGGCGAGGGTATTGGTGCGGACTACCCGCGCGGGGTCGGTCTCGACATTGCGCACGCCCACCACCGCCGCCAGCATGTGGACGCCGTCCCACTGCCTCGGCAGCTCCGCGAGAGCGTCGGCCCGCGTGAGATCCGCCTGCACCAGGGTGACGTTCGGCCGGGCGCACAGCGCTTCCAGCTCGCGGTCGAGCCGGCCGCGTGAGAGATCATCCACGAGGGTCAGCTCGTGGCCCTCGCCGGCCAGCCGCGCGGCCATGTGATAGCCGATGAAGCCCGCCCCGCCCAGGATGAGCGTCCTAGGCATAGCCGATCCCCGCGTAGGATACGCCGGCCCCGCGCACTGTCTCCTCGTCGAGGATGCGCCAGCAGTCATAGAGCACGGCGGGGCGGCGCAGCGTGGGGAGCAGCCGTCCGATGTCGAGCTTGGCGTACTCCGGGTGGTTGGTGATGACNNGAGGCCACGAATGATCTCGGGCGCCACGAGATAGTCGTGGCCGCGCAGCTCGAGCCCCGCCGCCCGGAAGAGCGGCAGCATGGAGAGGATGGGCGTGCCCCGCATGTCGTCGGTGGGAGGCCATCCCTTGTAGGCCCAGCCGAGCACGGAGAGCCGGGCGCCCTCGGCGCTTCCGCGCTTCTCCCGCATCATGCCGATCAGCCGCTCCGCCACGTGCCCCGGCAGATGCTCGTTGAGGCCGCGGGCCTGGCCCACCAGCCACGGCGTGTAGCCGGCCGCCCGCGCGGCATTGGCGAGGATGTAGGGATCCTTGGAGAGACACGCCCCGCCCACGAAGCCGGGCCGGGCGAGATCGGGGCGCGGATACTCGAGATTGGCCGCGCGTATTACCTCGAGGGGATCGAGCCGCCAGCTCTCCGCCATCAGGGCGACCTCGTTGCCGTACGAATAAATGAGATCGGTATGGCAGTTGTTGACGAGCTTAACCAGCTCGGCTGCCTCCAGCGACGACACGGGCACGATGCGGGCGGTCACGCGCGCGAAGAGCGCGGAGGCCGCTTCGCGCCCGTCGGCATCGAGCCCACCCACCACCTGCGGCAGCTCCTCCAGCTCGCGCAGGGCCTGTCCCTGTATGGTCCGCTCGGGCGCGAAGGCCAGCCGGGCCCGTCCCCACTTGGCGAGAAGCTCGGGCAGGACCACCGACCGGCTCGCCCCCACCGGCACCGTGCTCCTCACGATGACCACGGTGCTCGGTGTAGAGCTCTCGGCCACGTGGCGGGCGGCCGCGCGAAGATTGGTGAGCTCCGCCTCGTGCGTGTCGGGATTGACTGGCGTAGAGACGCAGATGATGGCGGCCTCCACGCCGCCCTTGGGCAGCCCCGGGCCGACGTGGAGACGCTCGCCGAGAAAGGCGCGCACGCCCTCCTCGACTCCAGGCTCGAAGAGGTGGGGCCGGCCCTGGCCGAGGGCGTCGAGGACGGCGGGCGAGGTGTCGACGCCGTGGACGGTGAAGCCCTTGCGCGCGAGGGTCACCGCAAGAGTCAGCCCCACATAGCCCAGCCCGACCACGCCGACCGTGGTCATTGACTCAGCCCTCGCCTCATCGCTCGGAAGCGCTTCAGCTCGAACATCAATCTAGCAACCCTTCGGCGACGTCGCGGTTGGCCTTCTCGAGATCGTGGAGGCGGCCCACGTCCAGCCAGTACTCGCGGATCAGGTGGGCGGCCACCACGAATCCCTTGTCGACGAGGGTCCGGATCATGTCGGTAGCGTCGAAGTACTCGTCGGCGGGGATGAGGTCGATGGCCGAGGGATCGACGAGGTAGATGCCCGCGTTCACCGGGAACTCCTTGCGCGGCTTTTCCTCCACGCGGGTGACGCGCCCGTCGTGGAGGGTGAACTCGCCGTAGGGAATGTCCACCTGG
>WNFK01136240.1_pt1 | contig 15267 bp, 11 predicted proteins | sample 5400281 | NCBI WGS metagenome assembly WNFK01 (sample SAMN13153350, study PRJNA577476) | soil metagenome | isolation source: 20 cm soil on Douglas fir-dominated hillslope | place: USA:California | collected 2013-09-17 | reverse complement strand
GGCAATGGGTGGGATCTCGTCCTCGCTGACGGGACGGTGTATGTGTTCGGCGAGAATGCGCCGCTGCAGGCCATTCGCGATCGCTACGGCAATACCGTCCGGATCTCGCACGCGAACGGCGCCTACGGCACCATCACGCAAGTGACGTCGCCAAGCGGCCGGTGGATCTCGTTCACGTATGATGCCGGGAGTCGAATTACGCAGATCAAGGACAACATCGGACGGACCGTCGGGTACACGTATGACGGCAACGGCAACCTGGAGACGGTCACCGATCCCGCGACCAAGGTCACGACCTACACATACGACCAATACCATCGCATGCGGACCATCAAGGATGGCCGGCAGATCACCTACCTGACGAATACCTATGTCGTGGCCAATCCGACACAAACGGACGGCCGTGTCGCCTCTCAGGTGCTGGCGGATCCGTTGGCGACCTACGGGTTCACGTACACGACAGACCTCTCGGGAAACATCACGCGGACAGATATTACGGATCCGAGAGGCCACGTCGAGCGGCTGCTGTTCACCAGCGATCATTTCGTGACCAGCGACACGCAGGCGTTTGGCACCTCGCTCGCACGGACGACGACCTTCGAGCGGCAGGTGGGGACCAATTTGATCACGGCCGTTGTCGACCCATTGAATCGGCGCACGGAATACACGTACGACTCGACCGGGCGTGTGTTCACGACCATACGCATGGCCGGCACCTCCGAGGCGGCGACCACAACCTACACCTACGAACCAGCATTTCATCAACTCGCGACGGTGACCGATCCGCTGCAGCACACGTGGACGCTGGGCTACAACGCGCAGGCGCGGCTGACGAGCTCGAGTGACCCGCTCTCGCATCAGAGCACGATCGTGTTGAACGGAGCGGGGCAAGTGGCGAGCATGACCGATCCGCTGACGCATCAGTGGCAGATGGGATACCTGGGTGGCGATCAGGTTTCGACGACAAATCCGCTGGGAGCCGTGTGGAGCCAGTTTGTGGATGCGGGTGGACGCATCCGAACGACGACCGACGCGCTCGGCCGGGTGACGCGAACGGATGTCGACGCCATGAACCGGCCGACGACGATTACGGATGCCCTGGCTGGACAGACGCAGTTCACGTACGACGAGAACAGCAACCTGCTGACGCTCACGGACGCGCTGAACCACCCGGCGACGTACACCTACGACACGTCCGACCGCGTGGCCACGCGGACCGATCCGCTTCAGAAGCAAGCTTCGTACGGCTACGACAAGAACGATCATCTGACGCAGGTCACCGATCGCCAACAACAGGTAACTGGCTATCAGTACGACGAGCTGGATCGTCTGAGTCAGGTGACCTTCCAGGACAGCTCGACGATCACCTACACCTATGATGCGGGCGATCGGCTCACACAGATTGCCGACTCCATCAACGGGACGATCACGCGCGGTTACGACAACTTCGATCGGCTGACGTCGGAGACGACGCCGCAGGGAACGGTCAGCTATACCTACGATGCGGATGGCCGGCGGGCCACGATGACCGTGGCGGGACAGTCCCAAGTTACGTATGGGTATGACAATGCACATCGCCTGACGTCGATTACGCAGGGCACGTCCGTAGTTTCTATTACGTACGACGATGCCGATCGTCGCAGCACGCTGACCTATCCGAACGGGATCGTGGCGACCTACGGCTATGACAATGCGAATCAGCTCACGAGCCTCGCATATACGCTGAGCGGCAATCCGGTGGGCGACCTTACCTACACGTACGACCTGGCAGGACAGCGGATTAGTGTCGGTGGATCGTGGGCGCGGACGGGATTACCGCAAGCATTGACGAGCGCGACGTACGACGCGGGCAATCGGCTGCTAACGTGGGGGAGTCAGGTGTTTGGCTATAATCCCAATGGCAATCTGGCGAGCGACGGGCCCACAAGCTATACGTGGAACGCGCGGAATCAGCTGATCGGGTTGAGCGGCGGGGCGAGCGCGAGCTTCGCGTACGACGGCCTCGGTCGACGACGTGCGAAGACGATTGGCGGCTTCACGACGAATCTTCTATACGACCGCTTGAACTTCGTGCAGGAGCAGACGAGCGGCAATACGCCGACCGCGAATCTCCTGACCGGACTTGGCATCGATGAGACGTTCACGAGAAGCGATGTGAGCGGCACGAGCGCGGTCCTATACGACGCGCTCCGAAGCACAGTCGCGTTGGCCAACCTAGCAGGGAGTGTCCAGACGCAGTACACTGTTGACCCGTTTGGCAACACGACGGCTTCCGGGGCAGCGACTACGAACGCGGAGCAATTCACTGGTCGTGAGAACGATTTCACCGGATTGTATTTTTATCGCGCTCGTTACTACTTTCCAGGCACGCAGCGATTCATAAGTCAAGACCCCATTGGTCCGCGGGGCGGAATCAACCTATACCGCTATGCGTCAGATAACCCTATCGGTAACACCGATCCGCTCGGGCTTGAGACATTTCAAATCGGGTTAAGCGGCGGTTTTACGATTCCGGCAATAGGCTTCTCGCCTGTGGTCTTTGCGGGCATAGTCATTGACACCGATGGCAACGTTGGAACTTATTGGGGAGGAGGTCCTGGTGAGGGCACCGGGGCCGGTGCCGCAGGTGGCGTCCAATTTGGTGCGTCAAACGCTAGAACCATATGTGGAATCCAAGGACCGTTTGTGAATGCCAGTGCCGGCGCAGGGCCGGTAAGTGCCGACGTATTTTCGGGAGGCAGTGTGACGGGTGCTGGCATGACCGTTGGGATTGGCACAGGAGCCGCCACCTCCGGAGGTGTCACTGGGACCTTCGTCAATCCGCTGATCGGTAGGAAGACATGCCAATAACGCCAGAAAAAAGAAAAGTCTGGAAGCTGTCGTATGTCTGTGCCGCTATAGGATCATTGATATGGCTGATCAGTATGGGCCTCTGGTACGAGTATAACCTCACACGCTCCCGAGTCCCGTTACCTGAGAGTGGTCGGATTTATTCCTTTAACACTCATGGATCGATCGTCTATCTCACGAAGGAAGAGGAGCTCCAGCTATATGGCCTCATGACAATCGCTGCGGCATTTGTAATTGGGGCATTGGTTATTGAATTCAGGCCCAAAAGAAGGAGAGAAGGTTGAATTAATAACCCTCGCCGGTAATATCAAAATTCTGTTCCGCGTTGGGCGTCGTCCCCGCAAAACCCCCCCCGCGATACGAAACGAAGTGACCTGCCACCCTCGTGAGACGTGACACGGTATTCGGGAACGAAGGAGCACCGTTCGCGCTGGACTAGTAGGACAAATCACCGTTTATGTCGGCGGCTGTCCCACAGCCCGGTCGATGCGAGCTGGTGTATCCGAACTACCGTAACGGAATACCCTACCGGCTGACGCAGTTCTTTCATTACGACCCCGACGTGAAGGATTGGTACGTCTACGGTGTCGGTCGCGTCACGCCGAACGCGGCGCAAGTGGTGCCAGACACCGCGACACGTTTCTATTCATTCACCGGCGCGATGTTGAGCACCGGCGATTCGCCTGCCGCATAGAAGCCATCGACGATGCCGTCCAAGCGAGGGGATCCGGTCGACCCCTCGACCGGCCTGTTCGTCATGACCAAGACGGACCTGTACCTCCCCCGACGTGATTCCTCTCGCGGTGACGCGCACGTATAACTCCGGCGACACGCGCATTCACGGCACCACGAAACGCCAGGTCGCCGCGATGTTTGCCGAGGAGCAGCCCGCGCTCGGCCCGCTCCCGCTCGAGCCGTTTCGGTACTACCGCTTCGGCGTCCGCACCGTGCACCTCGATGGCTGCGTGGAGGTCGAGGCGGCGTACTACGGCGCACCTCCCGGATGGATCGGCCGCCGCGTCGACGTGCAATGGAACGATCTCTTCGTCCGCCTGCTGGATCCGAGGACCGGCCAGCTCCTGCGCGAGCATGTGCGGGCGCCTCGCGGCTGGCACCGCATTGAAGATGCCGACCGCCCGCGACGCACGCCGCCGAAGACGGTGGCGCTGCTCGAGGCCGCCATGCGGTGGGGCCATCCGTCAGCACCATCTGCGATCACATCCACCGCCACGAGGGGGAAGCGGGCGTCCGTCGCATCCTCGGCGTGCTCGCCCTCGCGAAGAAACACGGCCCGGCGGTCGTCGAGGACGCGGCCAAGGTCGCCCTCGATCTTGGGGTGCCCACGTATCGCTTTCTGCGCCGCTATCTGGACCGCCGCCCACCGGTACCACTGACACTCCGGCAAGTCGATCCGCTTATCCGTCAGCTCACCCTCTACCGCGATCTCATCGATCGCACGACAGGAGACCCGCAATGAATCTCGTCGAACTCGATCGCGCGCTCCGGCAACTGCGGCTGTCCGGCATGGCCGCCGTCCTCGACACTCGGCTGCGCCAAGCGCAGGCCGAGAAGATGGTGCCCATTGATCTCGTGTCCGCCCTTGTCACGGACGAACTCCGCCGGCGCCAAGATCGCCTGCTCGAGCGCCGCCACAAGCTGGCCCGCTTCCGCGATCCCGAGCGCTCGCTCGATACCTTTGACTTTGATTTCAACAAGAAGATGAATCGGGCGCTCATCTACGAGCTTGCCACCGCGCGTTTCATCGCGCAGCGGGAGGACGTGCTCTTTCTCGGGCCTCCCGGCACCGGCAAAAGCCACTTGGCGCAAGCGATCGGCCGCGCCGCGAGCCTCCAAGGCTATCGCGTCGTCTACCGCGGGGCGCATACCCTGCTCGAAGAACTCGCCGAGGCGACGCTTGCCGGCACCCGCAAAGATCACCTCGCGGAGCTCGCGACCGTCCCGCTGCTGATCATCGACGACCTCGGCATGCGCAGCTCGCCCACACCGCCGCGGAGGATCTGCTCGAGCTGATCATGCGGCGCTACGAACGCGCCTCCACGCTCCTGACGTCGAACCGATAATGCGGTGCACCGCATTATCGGTTTAATGCGGAGTCGATTGTTATGCGGAGCTGATGCTGGTCTCGTTCGTCTGATCGTCGCATCCTGCGCGGGATCGCCTTCCGACGACTCCGCATTATCGTGACGTCCCCATGAAAGGAGGACGTCATGTTCCCCGAGTACTTCCAATCTGCCTGGCGGGTTCGCGATCTTCGAGTTGGACCGGCCGCACCGCTCGTTACGAGCTTCGGTGACAAGCTGCGTCAGGACGGGTACGCGGAGCTCACCGCTCGTCGACATCTCCGATCGGCTGAGCATCTGGCGCACTGGGCGAGCCGAGTCGGCATAGCCCTCGACGGACCGATCGAGGCGATTCTCGACAGCTTTGATCGTCATGTTCGGCGTCGACGACAGTGCCGCGCGCAAACTGGTCGTCCATTCGGTCACACGTTTCGGGTGCAAATCCTCGGCAGCGCTCGCCCGTTCTTGCGGCACCTCGCGGACGCGGGTCTCGCGGCCCACCCTCGTGACAATCGGATTGCTTCGTCGCCTCCGATGTTCGTTGGTTTCTGCCAATGGATGCAGCAGCAGCGCGGGACCTGCGACAGCACGCTATCCAATTACGGCATCGACATCTGCGCGTTGCTCAAACGCGTGGGCGACGACCCTGGCCGATGGGATGCTCGCAGTCTGCGCGAGTTCATCATGGAGGGCAGTCGGACGAGCGGGTGGGCGGCAGCGAAACGGCGCACGACTGCGCTTCGGATGTTGCTCCGGTTTTTGATCGCCGAGGGCCGGTGCGCCAGCGGTTTGGTTGGAGCGATTCCTGTGCTGCTCCATCGACGCCTCTCGTCTCTGCCGCGCTACTTGTCCGCCGACGATGTCGAACGGGTCATCGCATCCTGCGATCGCGCGTCAGCCGTGGGTCAGCGGGACCACGCCATTCTGCTCCTGCTCGCGCGTTTGGGATTGCGCGCCGGCGACATCGTACAGCTGCGACTTCGCGACATCGATTGGAAAGGCGCCTGGATTCACGTACTCGGCAAAGGCCGCCGTGAGACGCGCCTCCCACTGACGCACGAGCTCGGCGAAGCGCTGGTGACGTATCTGACGCGTGGCCGACCGCAGACGGACACGGACGTCGTGTTCGTCCGGAGCCGACCGCCCTTTCGCCCGTTCCGCTCGCATTGTGCCGTGTCGGTGATCGTCGATCGAGCATTCGCTCATGCGAAGGTCAGCCGCCCCAGTCGTGGCGCCGCCCACTTGCTGCGACATTCGGTCGCGACGTCGATGCTGCGTCACGGCGCGTCGTTACAGGATGTGGCGTCACTGCTGCGCCACCGATCGGTCACGACGACGGAAATCTACGCCAAGGTGGACGTCACGACGCTGCAGATGATCGCGCAGCCGTGGCCGGAGGTGGCGGGCACGTCCGAGGCGGCGACCACCACCTACGCGTACGAACCCGTCTTTCATCAACTCGCGACGGTCACCGATCCGCTGCTGCACACGTGGACGCCGGGCTACAACGCGCAGGCGCGGCTGACCAGCTCGACCGACCCGCTCTCGCATCAGAGCACGATCGTGCTGAACGGAGTGGGACAGGTGAGAAGCGTCACCGATCCGCTGACGCATCAATGGCAAAAGGGGTTACCTCGGCGGCGATCGCCTCTCGACGACGAACCCCGCTGGGTGCCTGTGGAAGCAGTTTGTGGATGCCGGAGGACGTGTGCGATCGTCTACGGACCCGCTCGGCCGCGTTACGAAGAACGATGTGGACGCCTTGAATAGGCCGACCACCATTACCGACCCGTTGGGCCGCCAGACCGGAGCGCTGGAAAGTCTTTCTCGACCACTGCCCAGACGATGTCGAGATTGACGCCGAAATAGTCGTGAATAACCTTGTCGCGCAGGCCGGCGATCTGCTTCCAGGGAATATGCGGTTGCTGGGACTTCCGGATGTTGGAGAGATTCTTGACCGCCTGGCCGATTATCTGGAGCTTCCGAATGGTAGCGTCCTGCCGCATTCGCTCGGCGAAGAACGCGTCACGGCCCGCGCTCGCGTAAGTGGCAATATCATCGAGTGCGTCGCGAATGTGTTGCGGTAAATACGATCGTCCTTCACAGCCTAGCGGCTTCGGCAAGGATCCGCTGTTGCAGGTACGGGCTTAGACCTCCGTCGGTCAGTACCTCCACGTTTCTCCCGAGAAGCTGCTGCAGGTCCTGCTCAAGGGCGATCACATCGAGCAGCGTTCGACCTGGCTCGACATCGATAAGCACATCGACGTCGCTGCCCTCATGATCATCACCGCGCGCTACCGAGCCGAACACTCGTACGTTGCGGGCCCCGTGACGAGCTGCCACGTCCAGAATTTCGCCGCGGTAGCGACGGAGCGATTCGAGCCCCATGGTCCCCATGATAGCCATGGGGAACTCCGTCGACCACAGCTACCTCGAAAAAAGCCGGTCGCTGTGTGGTTGCTGGAGGCGGCGGAATGAGGCCGACGGCTTCAGCCTGGCCCGAGTTTAGGCCTGAACTTGCGAACTTCGGGGACGGAAATGCTGGCGAGAAACTTAGGTGGTGGAGGCGGCGGGAGTCGAACCCGCGTCCGAAAGCGCGTCGTCGTGGGACTCTACATGCGTGTCCGCTTCTGTTTTCTCGTCTCCGGCGTGAGGAAGCGGCCAAAAACCGCCGGAGACCAGGCCCGGAACATCTCACGGTCGCGCGCCGAGCCGCCACGCGACCGCCAGCCTGCTTAATGACATTCGACCCCCAACCACCAGGCGAGGTCAGGGCGAACGCTCACAGCTTAATTAGGCTGCGAGAGCGTACTGAGAATCCGCAGTTAACGGATGTTCCGTCAGATTTACGAGTTAACGGTGCTCGGCATGCATCCCGCGATCCCGCACCCCCGTCGAAGCCAAATTCGCCCCCCCGGGTGAGATCGGCCCCGGAACGCGGTTGAGGCGTTCCGGGAAACCACAAGGAACGTCGTCAAGGCGTTCCGGTAAACAGTGCGCGGACGCTCCTCCGCGCACCGTGTCATTGTACGTCCTCAGCCGTTAGAACCGAACCCCGAGCGCCATGCGGAACAGGCGCCCGCCGTTCTGCCCGGGAATCGGCTGCGGGAACTGGTTGTCGTTGGTCGCCTGGCCGAAGCGCGGTCCCTGCACGTAGTTCAGAGGAAGCCCGTTGGCGTCCTTCGGTCCGTTGTTGTCCGGCGTGATCGTCCGGTCCCACGCAATCAGCTTCTGGTTGTTCAGCACGTTGTAGAACTCGACCTTGACCCACGGCTTCGCGGTCTTCCACACCGGCACGCCGTAGGTGAGCGCGAGGTCGAGCAGTCCGTAGCCCTTGTACTGCCCCGCGCCGCGCTCGCCGAAGAACAGGCGATACGCGGTGCTCGTGTTGACGTCGTTGGCCGGGTACCCGGGGTTGCGGGCCAGCTCGATCGGCGTCAGCGGGACGCCGTCGGCCGAGTAGTTGAACACCTGCCCCGAGTTCACGCGCCAGATCGGCGAGATGTCGAGCGCGCCGAGCGGTCCGTCGCCGCCGAGCGTATATGTCCCGTAGACCCGCACCTTGTGGCGCTGATAATCCGCGAGGCGCCCTTCCGGCACGTACCGGGCCATGGCCGGGTCGAGAACCTCGGGATAGTCGCCGAAGGCCGACGGAATGCCCGGCTGGTTGGCCGCTTCGCCGTCGAAGTTGCCGTTGTTCTCGATCTGCAGCGTGTAGTCGCCGTTGAGGCGCACGTTCGACCGCAGGCGATAGGTGCTCTGGAACACGAGCGCCTGGTACCGGCGATCGATGCCGTCCGCGCTGGCGTTGTCGTAGACGACCTTCGTCAGGTCGCCGATGTTGGCGCCATTGCGGTTGACGTTGACGATGCCGTTGTTCAGCGAAATGAAATCCTCGAGGAAGCCGTACCACTTGCGCCATTGGTACGTCGCCTTCGCGTACCCCTTGCTGCCGATGTCGCGTCCGAGGCCGGCGGTGACCTCGTGCACGGTCGGGGACTGGACGCCGTCGGCCACGAAGATGTTCGCGGTCGGGAACGACGCGCTGATGATCGTCCCGTAGTTCGCGAGGTTGAAGCCGGGCGCGAAGTCGAGACCCTGCCCGGCCGGGCCCGTGTAGCCGTAGGTCACGCGGCTCGGGTTTCCGACATCGGTGTTGTTGGCGTACTGCCCCTCGCCGTACTTGCCCGAGTAATGACCGTAGGTCGCCTGCAGCGTGGTCCGCCCGTCGCCCGTCAGGTCGTAGGCGGCCCCGAGACGTGGCACCAGCTTCGTCGTGTCCACGGTCACGATGTCGCCGGTGGCCTTGGCGCGCACCACTTCGAGCCGCGTGCCAAGGTCGATGCTCAGGCGAGGCGCGACCACCCAGCGATCCTGGACGTACAGCGATGACGTGTTGATGTTGACGATGGCGCCCTTGGTCGGGATCCAGTTCTGCACGCGCGAGACGCCGGGCGTGAAGACGGGAACCGGGACGCCCTTCGCGTCGACGACCGGCTTGCCACCGGCCACGAGGTAATCGGACTGGAACACGTAATTGGTCGCGCTCTGCGAGTTGCCGCCCGTGCGCGAGGAGCGGTAGTACTCGCCGCCGCCCTTGAGGTCGTGGGTGCCGGTGCTCCGCGTGGACAGCGTGTACGACAGGCTGCCGGTGAACTGCTTGTTATTGCGCTGCTCGGGGTCGAACGCGCTGAAGAACGGCGCGGCATAGTGGAGCGACGCGGGAACACCCGCCGCCACGCCGCGCGTCCGGAACGGCGACGCGGTGATTTCCGTCTGCGTGCCGCCGGCATCCACGAACTCGAACGTCTTCTGCGAGTACTGCAGCATGCCGAAGTACTTGTTCGCGAGGACGCCGTTGTAGGTGGTGACGAACAGCTTGTTGGGAATCGTCTCGGTGACGAGCACCGACGGGTCGAGCGATGACGTGGCGTTCAGGCTGGGCCGATCCTTCTGGATCGTGGCGTTGTTCGTGAAGTCACCCGAGATCGTCTGGGCAGTCCCGAACGTGTGCGTCAGCTTCACCTCGCCGCGCTTGTTCGTGTCCCTCCGCGTATACGCGCCGCCGGTCTGCACGAACGTATTCGGCGTCGCGCTGTTCTCGTACCGTCCGGCGGTGAAGAACCAGAGACGGTCCCTCATCAGCGGGCCGCCGAAGGTCACCTCGGTCGTCTTGGCCAGCACGTTCTGGTGCACGACGTTGTTGGTCACCTCCCGCGGCGTCTCGTCAATCCACTTCGGGTTGCTGAAGTTCTCGCGGAAGCTGCCGCTGAACGTGTTGCCGCCGCTCCTCGTGATGATGTTGACGACGCCGCCGGCGAACCGGCCCCACTCCGCCGAGATGCCGCCGGTCAGGACGTTCGTTTCCTGGATGGCGTCCTCGATGAACAGGTTGTTCGGTGTGCCGAACAGGTTGTCGTTGATGTCCACGCCGTTCAGCATGAACACGTTGTCGAACGCCGTCGAACCGCCGATGGTGACCTGGCTCGCGTTCGGCGTGTTGTTGGTGAGCCCGGGCGCGAGCTCGGCGATGTCCTGCGGACGGCGGCCGACCGGCAGGAGGTCGACATCCTCCTTCGTGAAGGCCTTGCTCAGCGTGACGCTCGTGATGGGCGACGGCGCTTCGCCGGTGACGGTCACCAACTCGGTCCGGCCGGCCACCGACAGGGTGGTGTTCACGTCGGCGACGCCGCCGACGGTCAGCGCGATTTTATCGGTGGTGGTCGTCTGAAAGCTCGGGATGTCGAATCTCACGGAGTAGGTGCCCGCGGGCAACCCCTTGATGAAGAAGACGCCGTTCACATCGGTGACGGCGATTCGTTGTCCCTGGAGGGAAGGCGACGTCGCTGTCACGGTGACGCCGGGGAGCGACAGGCCGTCGGAGGATTGGACGATACCTGTAATGGTGCCCGTCTGAACTCCTTGCGCATGCACTCGAGAGGAAAGCACGAGGAGCGCAAGCGCACAGACGGCAAGGCCGAACAGTGGCTTCATGTGGGCAACTCCTTGAGGAATACCGCTGACTCCGACCGAGTATACGCTCGTGCCGGTGGGGCGAAGCGCAGCCGTTTCAGCAATTTAGCGAACAGGCGTCTTATAATCGACTGACCCATCCGTGTCCTTCGACGATCAGATCCGCGCGGCGCTCGACGGCACGACAGCCAGCCTGCGGGAACATCTCGAGGCACAACTGCGCGCTTTTGCGCAGGAGGCCAACCGCGCCGTCACCGACGAGCGGCAGCGCGCCGCGGACGAGGCCGCCCGTGCCGGGGCGGAGGCCTCCGGCGCTGCGGCGGAGGCCGCACGCGTTGCCGGAGAAGAACGTCAGAGGGCGGCGGAAGAAAAGCAGCAGGCGCTGAAGGAGGCGTCGGCCCGGGCCGAGGAAGAGAAGCAGGCCGCGGTGAAGGCCGCGTCCGAGGCGGCTGCGGCAGAGGTTCGCGCCCAGGCGGAAGCGCTCGTCGCCGACGTGCGGTCACAGGCCGAGACGCAGGTCGGGCAGATTCGCGCCGTGGCGCAGAAGCACGCCGAGGAATTGAAGCGCGCGGCCGAGACGCAGATCGCCGAGCTTCGGAAGGCGCTCGAAGAGCTGCGCGCGCAGGCGCAGCAGCAGCTCGATGCCGCACGCCGCATCGCGCAGGCGGAAATCGAGAAGGCGCACGCCGAAATCGACAAGGCGCGGGCGGAAACGGGCAAGGCGCACGCCGAAACCGAGAAGGCGCGGGCGGACGCGGAAGCCGCGCGAGCCGAAGCGGACGTGTCGCGGGCCGAAACGGAAGCCGTTCGGGCGCAGGCCAGGGAGGAAGTCGCGCGCGTCAACGCGGACATCGAGATGCGCCGGAAGGCCGCGGCGGCCGAAGCCGAGGAAGTGCTCATCGCCCGGCTGGCTGCGGCGCACACGGTCAGCGAACGCAAGGTCGCCGAGTCGATCGACCGCGCCTACACCGACAGCCATCAGATGGAGCTGTCCCGTGCGGCACGCCTGGCGGACGCGATTCGGAACCTGGACGAAGCACGCGGACTGTCCGAAGTACTGGAGAGGCTCGTTCAGTGTTCCGGGCACGAGGTCGATCGCGCGGCGGTGCTGCTCGTGAAGGGGGAGCGACTGATGGGATGGCGCCTCGCCGGCTTCGGGCCGGGTGGTCCTCCCGCCAAGTCAATCGATCTGGACATCGAAGAGGCGGGGCTTGCGGGCGCGGTGGTCGAAAGCGGGTTGCCCGCGTCGCGGCCGTCGGATGCGGCCGACGGTCCCGGACTGCCGTCATTTGCGGCAAGTTCCGGTGAACGTCACGCGATGGCGCTCCCGGTTCGTGTCGGCGGCGAGGTGGTCGCGGTGCTCTACGCCGATGCGCCGCGTGCCAAGGAGCCGTCGTCCGAAGCGCGCTGGCCGGCGGTTCTCGAAGTGCTGGTTCGGCACGCGAGCCGCGTGCTGGAGGCGATGACGGTGGAGCAGGCGGCGGGGTTGTCGCTGCCACGACCCATGGCACGTGGTTCGCACACGGTGGTCCCCGGCCCGGTCGAGCAGGCGGGCAACGGTGATGAAGATGCGGCGCGCCGCTATGCGCGCCTTCTGCTGTCGGAAATCCGGATGTATCACGAACCCATCGTCGACGCGGGACGCCGGTCGGGCGACCTGATGTCGCGCCTCCACGGCGAAATCGAGCGGGCGCGCCGGTTGTACGAGGCGCGCGTGCCGGAGTCGGTGCAGGCGCGGGCCGAATACTTCGATCAGGAGCTCGTTCGCACGCTGGCTGGCGGCGACCGGACGCTGCTCGGGAGCGCGTCGTGAAGACTGTCGTCTCGCTGTTCGCGCTCGCACTCGTCGTGTTCGCGGCGCGGGAGCTCCCGGCGCAGGAGCCGCAAGGTGCGGGCGCGCAGGTCGAGTCAACGGCTCCCGCCGCGGTGAACGAGCCCGCCCCGAGCAACGTCGAGGCGCCTGCCCCGAGTACCGTCGAGGGGCCTCTCCCGAGCACCGTCGCGGACGCCGCTGTCGCGCTGTTGCCGACGGCCCACCCGGCGCTTCCCGGACGAGTCGGTGAGTTCTGGTTCCTCCCGGAGAGCTTCGCGGCGGCGGGACGGCCCGAGACACCGGCCCAGAAGCTCGCCCGCGGCGCAAAGCTGATTGACAGCGGAGATTTTGCGGCGGGCCTGCCGCTCGTCACGTCCGCGGACGTATCGGGCAGTCCGCTCGCGTCCTACGCGCGCTACTACCGGGCCGTCGCGCTGGCAGGCCTCAATCGCCTGCCCGACGCGATTGTCTACCTCCAGGGACTCGCGGCCGACGCCACGGCGGGAGCGAGCGGGTACCTGTTTGGCGAAGCGGTTCCCCTGCGCCGCGCGGAGCTCGAGGTCGCCCGGCAGAACGCCGACAAGGCGCTCGACATGCTCGACGGCTTGAGCAAGCAGCGCGGGCTGACGTCGCCCGAGGACGTCTGGCTCCGCATCGGCCGGGCCGCGGAGGCGGCCGGCGATCGCAACAAGGCGATCGATGCGTACCACAAGGTGTATTACGAGTCGCCGCTCAGCCTGCAGGCGCTCGATGCGCAGTACCTCCTGGAGCATCTCGACACGTCTTCGCTCGCCGAACGATTCAAGCTCGAGCTCGCTCGCGCGGAGCGCATCTTCAACGCGCGGCGCTGGGCACAGGCGCGCGCCGGCTTCGAGCCGCTCGCGAACCTCGCCTCGGGAGACGACAAGGAACTGACCGCGCTCCGCCTCGCGGAGTGCGACTACTACCTCGATCGGTTCCGCGCGTCGCGCGATGCGCTGAGGCCGTACCTGAAGAGCGCGGCGCGCAAGGCCGAAGCGCGCTTCTTCTCGCTCACCGCCACGCGGGCGCTCGGCGACAACGACGCGTACCTCGTGGAAGCGCGCGCGCTCGTCGACGAGTTCCCCGACAGCACCTGGGCGGCCGAGACGCTCAACAACCTCGCCTCGCACTACATCATCCTGGACGACGATGCGGCGGCCGACGAGGTGTTCCGCGAGCTGTGGCGCCGGTTCCCCAACGGCCGGTACGCCGAGCGCGCGGCGTGGAAGATTGGCTGGTGGGCGTACAAGAACGGCCGCTTCGCCGACGCAGCCCGGGCCTTCGACAGCGGCGCCGCGGCGTTCCCCCGTTCGGACAACCGTCCCGCCTGGCTGTACTGGTCGGGTCGCGCCTACGATCAAACGGGGGAGACGGCGCGTGCCAACGAGCGCTACCGCCTCGAGGTGGCCGACTACGAGAACTCGTACTACGGCCGGATCGCGTCGAAGCTGCTCGACGCGCGCGACGCGACGGGTGTGACGGAACGCCGTCCAGGCGTTCCGGTAGACCACGTGGAGAACATCACGACTGCGCCGGTCACTGGTACGGCGCCGATCCCGACCGCCACCGTCATCCGCGAGCTGGTCGGCGTCGAGATGTACGACGCCGCGCTGAAGGAGCTGCAGTACGCGCAGCGCGCGTGGGGCGACACGCCGGCCATCGAGGCGACGATTGCCTGGATCCGGCACGAGCAGGCGCAGCACGAAACGGCGCCGGAGCGGTTCGATCACCTGCGCGGCGCGATCAACACCATGAAGCGCGCGTATCCGCAGTACCTCGCCGCCGGCGGCGAAGGGCTGCCGCCCGCGGTGCTCGAGGTGATCTACCCGCTCGACTACTGGCCGCTCATCGAGAAGTACTCGACGGCCAACGGCCTCGACCCGTACCTGATGGCCGCGCTCATCGCCCAGGAGTCCACCTTCACCGCGGACGTGCGCTCGGGCGCGAACGCCTACGGCCTGATGCAGCTCCTGCCGACGACGGGACGCCACTACGCGCAGCGGCTGCGCCTCGGGCCGTTCTCGACGGCGTCGCTGACCAGGCCGGAGACGAACATCCGGCTCGGGATGGCCTACTTCAAGGATCTCGTGGACCGCTTCGGCGGCGCGTACTTCGCGCTCGCCAGCTACAACGCCGGCGAGAGCCGCGTGTCGCAGTGGCTCTCCGAGCGTCCGGGCATGCCGCAGGACGAGTTCATCGACGACATCCCGTACCCCGAGACGCAGAACTACGTGAAGCGCATCCTCGGCACCGCCGAGGACTACCGCCGCCTGTACGGCGGAGGGCTGCTCGAACCGGGCAGCCTGAAAAAGGCGCCGCCCACCAGGACGATCCGCCCGACGACCGCCAGGCCAGCGAAGAAGGCGCCTGTCAGCAAGGCGTCCGCAAAGAAGCCGAAGACCAGCCGCAGGACGACCAAGACGCGCTGACCGCGAGCTCTTCTGATCGATGGACAATCTCCTCGACCTGACCAGCCGCGTCGAGGCGACCCATTTCTGGTTTCGAGGGTTCCGCCGGTTCGTCGCGCCC
>WNFK01208033.1_pt1 | contig 15268 bp, 14 predicted proteins | sample 5400281 | NCBI WGS metagenome assembly WNFK01 (sample SAMN13153350, study PRJNA577476) | soil metagenome | isolation source: 20 cm soil on Douglas fir-dominated hillslope | place: USA:California | collected 2013-09-17 | reverse complement strand
CGGCACCGGCCTGTGCGCGACGGGGCGCAGCAGCGCCTCCAACCGCTGGATCTTCGGATCGGGGACGGCTGTGGGGTCCCAGAGGTAGTCGTCAGACATGCATTTCTCCCAGCTGCTCCCGCAGGAGCCTGATTCCATGATGGAGGTACACCCGCACCGTGCCGTGGGTGAGTCCGAGCGTCCGAGCGATCTCTTCGCCCCCCATCTGCTCCACGAGCCGCAGGGTGAGTGGCTCGCGATAGCGCTCGGGGAGCGCGCGCAGCGCCCTCATCACGTCGTCCATCTCCAGCGCGTGCGCCGCCGTCGCTGGTGCAGGTCCGGACAGTTGATCCGATAGCTCCTGCGTGGGCTTCTCGGCCCGGTGGTGCATCCGCGCTTCGTTGCGCGCCAATGTCGCGATCCATCCGCCGAACGCCGCCGGCTCGCGCAGCGTGTGGAGCTGCCGCAACGCGCGGAAGAAGACGTCCTGCACGAGATCCGGGACGTCGTCCCGCTGCGCGCTCGCCAGCAGCACGCCGTGCACGAACCGCGCGTAGCGCTCGTACAGCGTGCCGAACGCGCCGCGGTCGCCGTCGCGGGCGGCCGAGACGAGCGCCGCCGTCTCGGCGGAGCCGGCGTCGGTGGTCGGAGTGGGATCGGCCAACCGGCTGACTCGCATAGGGAAAGGATGTCGACGCGGTGCCCGATGTTAACGCGCTAACATCGTCGCCGCCCGCTGCATCTCTCCTGCACGGACTTTCACCATGGAGCGTGGAGCATGACCAGTACCGTCTGGACTACCCTCGTCGCGATCTCGGCCGTCGGGCTCGCCGCCTTGCCCGTCCCCAGCCCGCGACCGGCAACGAGCGCGGAAGCACCTGTCATCGCGGGGGGCGCTCCCGACACCCTCGTCGCGAATCCTGGCGCCACGTCCATTGGCTGGAGGGGCACCGGCTTCGGAGGGCGGGCCGCGCGCGCCGGAACGGTGAAGCTGACGAGCGGCATGTTCGTCCTCCGCCACGAGAGGCTCACTAGTGGTGACTTCACGATTGACATGCGGAGCCTCGATCCCTCGCTGCGGATCGCCGACTTCTTCGACGTCGAGCGCTATCCGACGGCCGTGTTCGAATCCACCGGAGCGACTCGCGTCGGGCCGGCACGATGGCAGATCACGGGCAATCTCACGATGCGTGGAGTGACGAAGCCGATCGCGTTCGATACCGACGTCGCATGGCCGGGCCTCGGGCACATGGTCGCGACATCCACCTTCGCGATCGACCGCCGGCAGTGGGGCGTCGGCAACCGCGGCTCCGGCCTGGCCAACGATCTGGCGGACGACGGCATCCAGATCTCGCTGACGCTCGACGCCAGCCGGAAGCAGGCCAAAGTCGCGACCCGCTGACGACGGCGTGCGTGAGAGCAGGGGTCATGGCCACGCTTCTTGCCAAGCCGCGCCGCCATGACTCCTGCCAACACGGTCACCCACGCCATATGGCGCGTGCTCTGAGCCGGCCGCATCTTTCGTGTCAGCACCTTCTCGCGACATCAGATGCGTTCCGTTCCCCGACTACTGATCGCGGCGTTCCTCGCCGCCTGCGCTCGACCGGCGCCCGAGGCGCCGGTCCCGACGCCTTCGAGCACGGCTCCGCGCGCCATCGCCGTCTATCGCGCGATCGCCGAATCGATCTACGTGCGCAGCACCGGCCGCATCGTCGCCGTCGCTACCGTCTCGCTCGACGGCGGGTGCAGCGAGATGGAATGCGCTGGCCTCGCGTCGCGCTGGGGAGTGGACCAGCTGTGGTGGGCACACGGCGACTCCGTCGAAGCGCGCGATGCCCGCTCCGACCTGCTCGCGCGCAGCGCGGCGGCGCTCGACATCCGTGCCGTCCCCCTCGGCCGCCCGATGCTGCTGGAGGCCGACCCGGGCGACGTCCCACCTCCCGAGGCGGACGGTCAGGAATGGTCGCGCTTTCGCGCCGCACACGCCGATGCGGCCGGAGCGGTACGCATGTCGCCCGTGGGGTTCAGCCGGTCCGGTCGCACCGCGGTCGCGTTCGTCGACTGGCGCTGCGGCCCGAGCTGCGGCCACACCGTCGGGGTGGCCCTCACCGCGACGAGCGACACCAGCTGGGCGATTGTCGACATGCTCCTCATGTCCTCTCGGCAGAGGCGGTAGCGCTCGGCGCACCGGCTTCACGCGTGCTGTGAGCCGCGTCACCGGCTCCTCGTCCGAGGCCCTGTTTCACTCGGCGCGGCGGTTCGTCTATGGGATGGCCAGCCCCCTCCCGAGGAGTCCTTTCCGTGCCGCCCGATTCACCTGCGCCATCCGCCGCCTGCACCCATGACCTGGGTCCGGGCACTTCCGTCTGTCTCCGCTGCCGTCAGGAGCGCCGCGATGCCGCGCGCGCACGCCAGCAGCGGATTTTCGCCCTGAGCGGTGTGGCCGCGTTGGGACTGCTCGGCGTCTACGTCCTGGGCGCCAGCGCGGCGAGTGCGTGGCGCGCCAAGTCGCCACTAGACACCCTGCGCGTGCCGGCCCGGGCGAGCGTGATCGCCTCGAGCGTGAGCGCCGGGGCCGATGTGAAGCAGCACGAAGCATCCGCGCTGGACGCGGCTCCCGCGCCGGCTCCCGCCATGACTCCCACACCGGCGTCGCCGGCGGCAACGCCGGTCGTCGCGCCATCGGCTACACCAATGCCCGCATCGCAGCCGCCGCTCGCGCTCATCGTGCGCGAAGGTCGCACCAACCTCCCCGACAGTCTCATCGTCGAGCGTGGCGGCGACAGCGTGGTTGGTGTACGGCGCCCGCGTCGACTCCGTGCTGCGCACCATTCCGGACGGCGGCATCGTGACTGGGGCGGACCTGCTCACGGAGCTGCCGAAGCGTGGCATCCACCTGAGGGTCGCAGATGGGTGGACGCTCGATCTCTGGCCCGAGACGCGGCCGGGCCAGGATGGACCGCTGGTGGTGAGCTATTGGGCACGCGTGACGAGGGACGGCGCGCTGCGCTGAGGAGGGCGATTCGGCCCATCGACCCGCGCTTCACGCCGCCCGTCCGACGAGGCGCGAGCGAAACACGCACCGTCCGCTTTTCAGTATTTCGCCAGGTAGTTGTCCAGCTCCCACTGCGTCACCTGCGTGATGTAGTCACGCCACTCCTGCCGCTTGGCTGCCAGAAAGTGCGACGTGATGTGCTCGCCGAGCGCGGACTTCACCACATCGTTCTTCTCCAGCTCGTCGCACGCCTCGCTCAGGTCGTGCGGCAGGTCGTCGATGCGCAGCCGCCGCTTCTCGCGGTGGCTCATCTCCCAGATGTTCTCGTTCACCGGCTCGCGGTAGTCGGCCTTGGTGCGGATGCCGTCCAGCCCCGCGGCGAGCATCACGGCGAGCGCGAGGTACGGGTTCGCCGCCGGATCCGGGACCCGGTGCTCCACGCGCGTGCCCAGCCCGCGCCGCTCGGGGATCCGCAGCATCGGTGACCGGTTGCGCATGCTCCACGCGACGTTCACCGGCGCCTCGTAGCCCGGCACCAGCCGCTTGTACGAGTTCACCAGCGGGTTCGTGATGGCGGTGGTGCCGCGGGCATGCCGCAGCAATCCGCCGATATAGTGCAGCGCGGTCTCGCTCAGCTCCCACTGCGCCTTCTCGTCCCAGAACGCATTGGACTTCCCCTTGAACAGCGACTGGTGCGTGTGCATGCCGCTGCCGTTCTGTCCGAAGATCGGCTTCGGCATGAACGACGCCGCGAGCCCGTACCGCTGCGCCACCACCTTCACGACGAATCGGAAGGTGGCGATGTTGTCGGCGGTCACGAGCGCGTCGGCGTACCGGAAGTCCACCTCGTGCTGGCCGTGCGCCACCTCGTGGTGCGCGGCCTCCACCTCGAACCCCATCTGTTCCAGGTCGTCCACGATCGAGCGGCGCGCCTCCTCGCCCAGATCCACCGGCGCGAGATCGAAATAGGCGCCGACGTCGTGGGTCTGCGTCGTCGTCTCCCCGTTCGGCCCGCGCTTGAACATGAAGAACTCGGCTTCCATCCCCGCGTTCATCGTGTAGCCCATCGCCGCGGCGTCGGCGATCACCCGCTTCAGCGCGCCGCGCGGATCGCCCGAGAAGGGGGAGCCGTCGGCGAGGTTGACGTCGCAGATGAGCCGCCCGACGCGCGACTCGGAGTCCCCCCACGGGAAGATCCGGAAGGTCGACAGGTCGGGCGCGAGGAGCATGTCGCTCTCCTCGATCCGCCCGAACCCCTCGATGCTCGATCCGTCGAACATGATGTCGCCGGCGAGCGCCTTCTCGAACTGGGAGGCTGGGATCTCGACGTTCTTGTTGACGCCGAGGATGTCGGTGAACTGCAGACGGAGAAAGCGGACGTTGAGCTTTTTCGTCAGCTCGAGAACGTCCTTCGCCGACGCGTTCTTCAGATCGGGGAGCAGGGCGCGGGATTGGGGCACGCGCGAATGCTCGTCGGACGCCGCGGCGCTGTCAATTCATCGTCCGCTCGGCTTCGGCACATCGCTTGCCCCACTTCCGTCTGGCTACCCCGAGACGCGGGACGGCGCTGACCCATGACCCATGGTGACGGACGATGAAGATCTCCGAGCTCATGACCAGGAATCCCTGCACCGTGACCCCGGACACGCCGGTGTCCGAGGCGGCGCGTCTCATGAAGGAGGAGGACGTGGGCATCGTGCCGGTGGTGGAACGGGTCGGCGGCGCGGAGACGCGCGGACGCCTCGTCGGCGTCGTCACCGACCGCGACATCACCATCCGCCACGTCGCGGAGAGGCACACCACGGACACGCCGGTACGTGACGTGATGTCGAGCGGTGTGAAGACCGCGAGTCCCGACGACAGCGTCGACACCGTGATGGCGCTGATGGGCCGCGAACAGGTGCGCCGCATCCCGATCGTCGACGACCGCGGCTCGCTCGTCGGCGTCGTCTCGCAGGCCGACCTCGCCCGCAAGGCGAGCGACCCGGCGAAGGTGGAGAAGACGCTGGAGCAGGTGAGCCAGCCGGGCGGAAGCCACCAGAACTGAAAGACCCGGGGGCCGGACGCCCGGAGGACGGGAGGATGGAGGACGGAGGACGGGCGTCCGGACCTCCGGACCTCCGGGCCTCCGGGCCTCTGTTTATCTTCCGCGGGTGACCTCTCCCTCCAGTACCCCTACCGCCTGCCCCTCCTGCGGCGCTGCCGGCAGCGGACGTTTCTGCTCGAGCTGCGGCACCGCGCTCGCCGGCGCCAGCTGCGGAACCTGCGCCGCCCCTATGACCGTCGGGGCGCGCTACTGCCACCGCTGCGGCACCCCCGCGGGGGCCACCGCGACCCGCAGCGCACAAGGGCTGGGTAACGCGATGCCATGGGCGGTCGCGGCGATCGCCCTCGTCGCCCTGATCGCCCTCGTCGCCGGCCAGCGCTTCGGCGCTCGCCCCACCGGCACCTCCGACGTGCTGGACGGCGCCAATGCCCAGGGATCGACGATCATCTCCGCGCCGGAGGCGGTCCCCGCCGGCGCCATGCCTCGCGCCCCCGACATCAGCCAGCTCACCCCCGCGCAGCGAGCCGAGCGATTGTACGACCGGATCATGCGCGAAGCCGAGGCAGGGAAGACGGAGAATGTGCGTGCCTTCCTGCCGATGGCCGTCAGCGCCTACGAGATGATCGCTCCGCTCAACCTCGATCAGCGCTACGATCTTGGCCGCATCGGCGAGGTCAGCGGCGACACGACGCTCGCCCGCGCCCAAGCCGACTCCATCCTCCGCGAACGCCCCACCCACCTGCTCGGGCTCATCCTCGGCGCGAAGGCCGCGCGGATGGTGGGCAATGAGCCGCACGCCCGCCAGTTCGACGTGCGCCTCGTGTCGGTGGAAGGCCGCGAGCGTTCCGCCGCGCTGCCGGAGTATCTGCTCCACAAGAACGAGATCGACTCGGCCCTGGCAGCGGCACGGGCGAAGAAATAGAAGCAGCGGGCCTTCCCGTTTAGAGTGGGAGTTTGGCAACAGTATACCGATACCATAGCGATAAAATAACGACAGTAATGCGCCGCCTCGGTCCGTGGCAGTTTAGGCTGCGCGCCTGCACGCTAGCGCGATTCGCCGGGCGTGCGGTGTCTCGCTCCAAGTTCGAGCCACGTCGCGCAATGCTCCAACGGCCGAGCGCCTAACGTCGCGCGCGGCGTGGTCGATACTGAGGATGCCTGTCTCCCTGAGCCCCCTCCATGCTGAGCAACTCCGCTCTCGCTGCCGTTCCGCCCCGCATTCCATTGCGACCCGAACCCGCGCTCGTTCCACGCACCAATGCACCGACACCGCCGCGTGTGCTCGTGGTGGACGACGAAGAGACGATCCGCACCGCGCTCGCCCGATTCCTCCGCTCCAGGGGATACGAGGTCGAGGTCGCGGAGTCGGGCATTGCCGCGCTCGTCATGCTGGAGCGCCAGCGGTTCGCGCTCATGGTGTGCGACGTTCGCATGCCCGGAATGACCGGCCTCGAGGTCGTCCCCGAAGCGCTCTCTCTCACGGCGCGATGGACTATCTCGTCAAGCCGATCGAGCTCATCGACCTCCAGCATGCAGTGGAGCGCTGCGCGCACCGCCGCCAGCTCGAGATCGAGCGGCGGCGCGTCGAGCAGCACATCCGGGAGGAGGTCGCGCTGCGCACCTCCGAGCTCGAGAAGGAGAAGGCGGCGCTGCATGCACTCACGATCGGCGTCGCCGAAACGCTTATCAACGCCATGGAGGCGAAGGACATCTATCTCCGCGGCCATTCGAGCCGGGTCGCGGACCAGGCGGCATCGATTGCCGAGACGATGGGACTCGACGCGGACATCGTCGAGAACGTGCGACTCGCCGGCCGCCTGCACGACGTCGGCAAGATCGGGATCCGCGAGGACATCTTGAACAAGCCCGGGTCGTTGACGCCCGAAGAGTTCGACCACGTGAAGGAGCACGTGCAGATGGGAATGGAGATCCTCACGCCGCTCAAGCACATTCCCACCGCGCTCGAGTACGTGCACGACCATCACGAGCACTGGGACGGGGGCGGCTATCCCCGGGGTCTCGCCGGCGAACAGATCACGATCGGCGGCCGGATTCTCGCAGCGTGTGACGCGTTCGACGCGCTCACGTCCCAGCGTGCCTTCCGCGAGGCGATGGATGCGCGAGAGACGATCGCCTATTTGGAGCAGAATGCGGTCGGCCGCCTGCTCGACCCCGAGGTGTTCGCCGCGCTCAAGGGGATCGTCCTGCGTCGGAAGACGCTGACCTTCATCGACGACCGGCACGCCTGACCGGGCCACGCCACGCGGCTAGCCGACGCGCTCGAGCTCCTGGAGCGCGTCGATCAGCTCGCCCGCGCCGAACGGCTTGGGAAGCAGCGGACAGCGCCAGCGCGCCACCACGTGCGCGGCGCCCGCGCTCCCGGCGTCGCCCGAGACGACGAGCGTGCGAGGCAGCAGTGCGGGAAACTCATAGCCCAGTTGTGCCAGCGGCCATCCGCCGCTCCCGTCCTTCATCTTGAGGTCGGTGACGACGAGCTGCACGCCGATCCCTTCGCGCAGCAGCGTCAGCGCGTCGCGACCGCTCTCGCTCTCGACGACCCGATAGCCTTCGCGCTCCAGGAAGCGGCGCAGCGCCGCGCGCATGGAGGCGTCGTCGTCGATCACCAGCACCACCGGTGGCCGGCCCGGGGACGGCGGGAGCGGTGGGAGCGGCGGGAGCGGCGGTGCGTTGGAGTGGTCGGCTGGCATGATCCGGCAGGCGGAGGAAGCCAGGAGTATCGGCCCCTCCCCTGCCAATGCCGAGCGCTCGAACTGTCCGACTGTCCGACCGTCCGACGGTCGACTAGTGCTTGTGCGACCGCGCGTGCGTGATCCAGCCCACCACCTCGGCCACGCGCTTGCCCTCCTGCCGCGCCGCCGCGAGGTCCGACTCGCCCGGCGGGCCGCCACCCGTGGTGGCCGTGGCGCCGTACGGGCTGCCTCCGGCGAACATCACCGCGTCGCTGTAGCCCGGCGGCACGAGGATCAGCCCGAGGTTGGCCATCGGCGTCATGATCGACCATAGCGTCGTCTCGTGCCCGCCTTGCCCCGTGGCCACCGAGGTGAACGCCGCGCCCACCTTGTTCACGAGCGCCCCCTTCTGCCAGAGCGGGCCGGTCTGGTCGAGCACGTGCTTCAACTCCGCTGCCATGATTCCGTATCGCGTCGGCGAACCGAGTATGAGGGCGTCGTAATCTGCCAACGTATTGACGTCGGAGAATGTCTGATACTTGGCCTTCAGCTTCTCTCGACTGCTCTTCCACTCGGGAATGGAGTCGATCACGCTCTGCGGCGCGAGATCATCGATACGACGAACGTCCACCTCGGAGAACCGCACCGCCTTCGCGCCCTCGACGATGGCGTCGGCAAGCGCGGCGGTATTGCCGGTGCGGCTGTAGAACAGGACGAGGATCTTGGGCATGAGCTGATGTCCGAGCGTGAGAGGATTGACGGCGACCAACTCCGCGCGCGCACGAGGCGTTCCCGCGCGGTGGTGACGAGTCGAGTGCGGAGCCACGCTCTCAGCATTTCTCCCCCGCGAAACGTATTATTCGCGATGCTGTCGTCTTCTCTCCTCCGCCCGCCGTGGCCACCGCACAATCCCCCGGCACCAACGCCGGGCGTGACACCCTGCACCTGTCCGTCGAGGACGCCGTCTCCATCGCTCTGCGCCAGAGCGACGAGGTCGGCCTCGCCGCCGCGCAGGTGGACGTCGCCGATGCACAGTACGGCGTGGCGCGCGCCAACGTGCTCCCGCAGCTGCGCGTCAACAGCGCGTATCTCCACGTCTACGAGAGCGCGCGCGGTCAGGCGGTGGGCGCGCAGTTCAACCAGCCCAACACCTACACGGCCAACGCGAACCTCACGCAGACGCTCTTCCAGGGCGGAAGGCTCGTCTCCGCCGCCCGCGCGGCGAACGAGCTGCGTGAGGCGGCGCGATTCGACGAGCGCGAGCTGCGCGCCGACGTCACCCTCCAGGTGCAGCGCTCGTATCTCCAGGCGCTGTTCGCCGATCGCATTGCCGAGCTGCAGCAGCGCAACCTCGCGCTCGCTACGAGTCGCGTGGCGCAGGTGGAGCAGTTCGAGCGAGCCGGCCAGGCGGCGCGCTACGATGTGCTGCGCGCCCGCGTCGAGCGCGCCAACATCGAGCCGCTCGCCATCCAGGCGCAGAGCGATCGCGAGCTCGCCCGCCTCGAGCTCAAGCGCGTGCTCAACCTCCCGATCGAGCGGCCCGTCGCGCTCGTCAGCCGTATCGACTCCGCCGCCGCGGTGGCACTCCTTGCCGCGCTCGGAGACACCACCGTCGTCGGCGAACGCGCTGCGGTCCGCTCGGCGGAGCTCAACCTCGCGGCACGACAGCTCGGCATTCGCGTGGCCCGCGCCGACTATTTTCCCACGCTCACCGCCTTCATCCAGACGGGGTATCAGGCCTTCCCGCCGCCCGGCCTGGGCTTTCCCACCTCGCGGGGACTCCTGTCGGAATTGAACTGCCCGCCCGGATCGGCTGCCACACTGCGCTGTCAGAACGGGGGATACTTCTCCGACCGCCAGGCGGGGCTCAACGTCTCGTTCCCCCTCTTCGACGGCTTTCGCGTGAAGTCCAACGTCGATCTCGCGAGAGCGCAGGCCCGCCTGGCCGAGCTCCAGCTCCAGCAGCAGCGCGAGGCGGTCTCGCTGGACGTCGCCCGGGCGCAGGCCGAGCTGCGGCGCTCGCGGGCCGTGTTCGCGGCCACGCAACAGAACTCGGCGGAGGCCGACGAGGCGTTCCGGCTCGCCACGTTGCGCTTCGCACGCGGACTCAGCACGCAGCTTGAGGTGTCCGACGCGCAGCTCGCGCTGCTGACGGCGCAGAGCACCGAGGCGCGCGCCACGTACGACCTCTTTCTCGCTTCGGCGGACCTGGCGCGCGCGCTCGGCCGGCCGATCCAGCTTTTGTCGACGGCGAGTGCGCCGTCGAACCCGCAATAGGTTCCCCGCCGTGACCCGCGACAGCAGCCTCGCTCCTTTCGTCCGCCCAGCGCCCCGCCCCCGTGCGCTCCTCGCGCTCGCGTGGCTCGCTGCTGCCGCCTGCTCCACCGACGGCGGAAGCTCCCAGGCAGCCGGCGCCCCGCCCGCCAGCGCGGCGGGTGCTCCGGCGCGCGGGGGGGCCGGCGGGCGCCCCGCCCCCTCCATCACCCTCGCCGCCACCGATGTCGCCACCGTGGCTCCCACGACGATCGAGGACGGCGTCGCGCTCACCGGCGACCTGAACCCGATCGAGACGGTGGACGTGCGCGCGCGGCTCGAAGGAGATCTCGTCGGCGTCTACGTGCGCGAAGGCGAGCAGGTGGGCGCCGGTCAGCTGCTGGCGCGCTTCGAGGCGAGCGAGCAGGAGAGCGGACGGAAGAGCGCCGAGGCCGACCGCGCCGCCGCGCAGTCCGACCTCGCGAACGCGGAGTGGAACCTCGAGCAGAACGCACAGCTCCTGAAGGCGGGCGCCATCGCGCAGCAGACGTACAAGAACTCGCAGCAGGCCGTCGCCTCGGCGCACGCCCGCGTCGCGGCGGCCGACGCTCGGCTGAGCGCAATGGGCAACCAGGCGCGCGACACCCGCGTCGTCGCCCCATCTTCCGGCATCGTGAGCAAGCGGGTGGTCGAGACGGGGGAGCATCTGGCCAAGGGAGCGGCGATGTTCACCATCGTGCGCAACGGCGTGCTGGAGCTCGCGGCGGCGGTGCCGGCGCGCCAGTCCACCGCGCTGCGTACGGGACAGATCGTGCACTTCGTCGCCGATGGCCGCCGGTTCGACGGCCGCGTCGCACGCGTGAGCCCCACGATCGATCCCGCAACGCGCGCCGTGACCGTGTACATCCAGGTGCCGAATCCCGGCGGTACGATCCGCGGTGGCACCTTCGCCACCGGACGCGTCGTGAGCCGCACCTTGAACAACGTGCTCGGCGTCCCCACCGCGGCACTGCGGCAGTCCGCGGAGGACGGTAAGCCCTTCGTCTACCGCATCGACGGCAAGACGATCAACGTCGCTCCCGTCCAGCTCGGGGCCGTGGACGAGCGGCTCGGCGTCGTGCAGGTCACCGACGGACTCCAGGCGGGTGAGCGCGTCATCGTCGGCAACGTCGGTACCCTCGGACGCGGCATGCAGGTGACGATCGCGGGCGAAGAGAAGGGCGGCCAGCGAAAGCAGTAGTCGGGGCGCCAGCCCCCACACCTCAGCAGAAGGCCCGAGCGATGTTTCTCTCCGACGTCTCCATCAAACGCCCAGTTTTCGCCACGATGATGATGGTGGCGCTCGTCGTGCTCGGCGTCATCAGCTACGACCGGCTGGCCATTGATGAGTACCCCGACATCACGTACCCCATCGTCGTCGCGCAGACGACGTATCCCGGTGCGTCCCCCGACGTGATGATGCGTGAGATCTCGAAGCCGATCGAGGAGGCGCTCAACACCGTCCAGGGCATCAAGGAGATCACGTCCACCTCGCTCGAGGGCGTGTCGATCGTCCGCCTGCAGTTCAACCTCGGCGTCGACGTGGCGGTGGCGCAGCAGGACGTGCAGGCCAAGGTGGCGGGCATCCGGCGTACGCTGCCGGAGGACATCCAGGACCCGATCATCCGGCACTTCGACCCCAACGACTCGCCGATCATGGCGATCGCCCTCACATCGAACGAGCGGCCGATCCGCGAGATCACCGACCTCGCGAACGAGGTCGTGCAGACGCGCCTCGAGTCGATTCCGGGGGTGGGTGGGGTGAACATCGTCGGCGGCAACGCGCGCCAGATCCGCATTCAGGTGGATCCGGTGGCCATGCAGGCCTATGGCCTTTCCCCGGCGCAGATCTCCACGGTGCTCGCGCTCGAGAACCAGGAAGTGCCGGCGGGCCGCATCGAGGGCGGCGTGACGGAGCGCCTCGTGCGCGTCACGGGACGCATCCTCGACCCGCTGTCGTTCGGCGCCATCCCCATCGCGGTGCGTGGGGGCACCCCGATTCGCATCAGCGACGTCGCCACCGTGGTGGACGGCTCCGAGAACCGCCGCACAGGGGCCGAGATCTTCAGCGACACCACGAGCGCGCCGGCGGTGTCGCTCGAGGTACTCAAGATTTCCGGCTCCAACACCGTGGAGGTCGCGGACGCGGTGAAGGCGATGGTGGGGGAGCTGGAAAAGCAGCTCCCCCAGGATATCAAGATGACGATCATCCGCGACGACTCGCGCCGCATCCGCGAGTCGCTCGCCGACGTGCAGCTCTCGATCGTGCTCGGCGCGATCCTCACGGTGATGATCATCTATCTCTTCCTGAACTCGTGGCGCTCCACTGTGATCACCGGGCTCACCCTGCCCATCTCGATCATCAGCGCCTTCTTCATCATGTGGGTGTTCAACTTCACCGTGAACACCATGACGCTGCTCGCCCTTTCACTGGCGATCGGCCTCCTGATCGACGACGCGATCGTCGTGCGCGAGAACATCGTGCGCCACCTGGAGATGGGCAAAAGCCACGACGACGCGGCCCGCGAGGGCACGAGCGAGATCGGTCTCGCCGTGATGTCTACCTCGTTCGCCGTCGTCGCCGTGTTCATTCCCGTGGCGTTCATGGGCGGTATCATCGGCAAGATCTTCTTCCAGTTCGGCGTCACCGTCGCCTTCGCCGTGCTGGTGTCGCTCTTCGTCAGCTTCACCCTCGACCCGATGCTGTCGAGCAAGTGGGCCGACCCCGAGGTGGAGCACGCCGTGAACGACGGCGGGGAGCACATGGCGGAGCAGCGGCAGAAGGCCAATCCCATCCGCCGCGTCGCCTTCGCCTTCAATGACTGGTTCGAGCGAACGGCCGACCATTACCCGAACTGGCTGGGCTGGGCGCTTGGCCACCGGCTCCTCGTCCTCGGAGTCGCCGACGAGTTCTCGGTAGCCTACCGCACCCCGCCGGGCTCGCGGCTGGACTACACGCTCGACAAGGGGCGGGAGATCGCCACCTTTCTGATGAAGCAGCCGGAGACCGACTTCGCCTATCTGTCCGTCGGCGGCGGCTTTCGCGGGACGCCCAATCAGGGAAACGTCTTCGTGGCGCTCAAGCACGGCCACGAGCGGTCGCTGTTCGCCATCCAGGCCGACCTCCGGGAGAAGCTTCGCGCGATTCCCGGCGTGCGCCCGCAGATCATGGGGCAGTCGTCGATCTTCGGCGGCCGACAGCAGCCGATCATCGTCAACGTGCAGGGGCCGGAGGCGTCGCGCCTGAAGATCGCCGCCGAGCGGACGCTGGAGGCGGTCAAGTCGGTCCCGGGGGTCGCGGAGCCCAACTCGAGCGAGGACGGCGACATCCCGCAGCTCGACGTCCGGGTCGATCGGCAGGAGGCGTGGCGCGCCGGCCTTGGGGTTGGCAGCGTCGCCGCCACCCTCCAGCCGCTCTTCAACGGCCAGCGCGCCACCACCTGGGAAGATCCGCAAGGCTTCTCGCACGACGTCGTCGTGATCTTCCCCGACTCGCTCCGCGGCTCGGCAGAAAACGTGTCGTCGCTTCCGGTGGCGAGCAGCTTCACCGACACGCGCAACGGACTGCCGTCGATGGTGCCGCTGTCGCAGGTCGCCGAGGTGCGGGCGGGGGTGGGACCGCAGCAGATCGAGCGGCGGATGCTGGAGCAGCAGGTCCAGATCCGGGCGGGCGTCCTGCCCGGCTATGCCATGGGCGACGTCGCCGACGCGGTGCAGAAGGCGATCGAGACAATCGGTCTGCCACCCGGCTACCACGCCGTGTTCACCGGCGACGTGCAGAACCTCGAGGAGACCAAAGGTTACGTGCTGAGCGCCCTGTTCCTGGCGGTGGTGTTCATCTACCTGATCCTCGCGTCGCTGTTCGGCTCCTTCCTCCAGCCGCTGGCGATCATGATCGCCCTGCCGCTGAGCTTCATCGGCGTGGCCCTGGCGCTCCTGTTCACGCGCGGCAACATGAACGTGATGACGATGATCGGGATCATCATGCTCATGGGGCTGGTGACGAAGAACGGCATCCTGCTGGTGGACTTCACCAACCAGCTCCGCGCCGAGGGGCAGGGGCGGGCGGCGGCGCTGCTGGCGGCCGGGCGGATCCGGCTGCGGCCGATCATCATGACCACGGTGGCGATGATCTTCGGCATGATGCCGCTGGCGCTGGCCCTCGGTGCCGGCGCCGAGGCGCGCGCGCCGATGGCACGCGCCGTGATCGGGGGGCTCATTACCTCCACCCTCCTCACCCTGTTCGTCGTGCCCGTGATGTACACCTTCCTCGACGACCTGGGGAGCTGGGTGAGCGCGCGGCTCACGGGCGTCCCGCACGACGTGCGGCCGGTCGCCGGCACCGGCGGCCCGATACCGGAGCCGGCGACGGGCGACTGATTTCGCTCCGCCTCCGGACGCGAAGCACGGGAGATGCGCGGAATCTGCTTGACGGATTCCGCGCATTGCCTTACAAGCTCACTGTGTGCGAGCGGTCCGCATGTCGTGACGGTGATGCCCGTGACGCATGGCGAGTGACGTCGCGGCACGGCGAGGAAGGCATACGTCGTGCAGCGGGGAGGCGCGGACCGCGCCGCGACTTCAAGATGACACGCAGGTCCGACTGTCCTATCTCTTCAGGAGGCGGTAATGCCGCGCGGTGACGAGTTGAACGAATCGCTACGCTTTTCAGATCGCGATGACGACGGCGACGATCTCGGTTACGGAAGTGGCGGGGGTGGCGGAGCCTCGTCGTACGACGACGACGACGAGGAGGACGGCGGCTGGACGACCCACAAGGACGACAGCGACGACCTCTGGGACAGCACTGACGACGCCGACGATGACGAGGAGGAAGGGCTTGGCACGGCCGTCGTGGAGGTGGACGAGGAGGACGACGAGAGCCCGCTCGTCGTGGCGCGCGTGCCCCGCTCGGGCGGGAGCGGCCGACCGATTGCGGGCGGCGGCGCCGGCCGGCCGGCTTCTGGCGCTGGCAATGCCGGCGGCGTGACGCCGTCCAAGCGTCCCGCCATCGCCGATCCGGGGAACCGGTCGTCGGTCGCGCGGGGCTCCGCCTTCGGCGGCGGTGCGTCGGGCAGCGCCGGCGTCGGCGGTAACCGGCCTTCCGCCGGCTCGAAGAACACGATGAGCGGCGCGAAGAAGACCTCTGGCGGCGCGAAGAAGAGCTCTGCCGGGGCCAAGAAGAGCTCGACCAAGAAGGTCTCGGCGAAGCGATCGTCGGCCAAGAAGCCCTCGGCCAAGAAGTCGGGCGCGAAGAAGTCGTCG
>WNFK01180307.1_pt1 | contig 15273 bp, 13 predicted proteins | sample 5400281 | NCBI WGS metagenome assembly WNFK01 (sample SAMN13153350, study PRJNA577476) | soil metagenome | isolation source: 20 cm soil on Douglas fir-dominated hillslope | place: USA:California | collected 2013-09-17 | reverse complement strand
CATCGTCATGCCGGCGACGCCCCCGCGAGCGCCGAGCTCGACGGACACGCGCGAGATCGTCGCGTTGTCCGGCGCCTCGATGATGGTGACGAAATCGTATGGGCCCAGCACGGCGTACTGGGCGACGACGCGCGCGCCCATGCGCTGCACGTCGGCGTTGACCTTGCGGATCCAGCCGGGCCGCCCGCGGAGGACCTTGCGTCCCGACTCGGACAGCGTGCTCAGCATCACGTACATCGCCACGATGGCCCTCCTCCGCCGCTCACGCCCGGGTCAGCATATCAGACCGGTGATTCGCGGCTTGATGCTCTGAGGAACATATAGATCGACGAGAAATCCTTGCGCCCGAAGCCGTGGGACGACGCGAGCCGGAGCGCCTGCTGCGCCGCCGGCGCCACGAGCACCGGCACCCGCAGCTCGCGGGCGGCGTTGACGACGAGCCCGAGATCCTTCGCCATCAGGTCGGTGGTGAAGCCGGGCGCGTAGTCGCGGCTCGAGGGCGCCTTGCCCACGAGCCCGGGCACGGGATGCATGTGCTCCATCACCCAGGTGTTTCCCGACGACTTGGAGATGACGTCGGTCAACACCTTGGGATCGACGCCGAAGCCTTCGGCGATCCGGAACGCCTCGCTGACCGCGACTGCGGCGACCCCCGCGACCAGATTGTTGCAGAGCTTGGCCACCTCACCCGCGCCTACGGGCCCGACGTGGATGACGTTGGCGCCCATCGCCGCTAGCACCGGCCGTGCCTCCTCGAAGTCTCGCGCGTCGCCGCCGACCATGATGGCGAGCGTCCCGTCGGTTGCGCGCGGCACGCCACCGGACACCGGCGCGTCGATGAAGCGGGCACCGCGCTTGCCCACGGCGTCGGCGACTCGCCGCGACACGCTCGGATCGATCGTGGACATGTCGATGCACAGACGTCCGGCGCCCACGCCTTCGAGCACGCCCCCCTGGCCGAGATACACCGCCTCGACGTGCGAGGACGACGGGAGGATCGTGATCACCAGCTCGCTGTCCCTCGCGGCCGCGGCGGACGACGCGGCGCGAGTGGCGCCGGCCTTGACCGCGCCGGCCAGCGCGGCCTCGATCACGTCGTACGCGACGATCTGATGGCCGTGCTTCACGAGGTTTGCCAGCATCGGCTGGCCCATCGCGCCGACTCCGATGAATCCGATCTTCATGGAGAGACTCCTTCGTGGCTCCGCTGCGCCGGGTGGTGCGCGCCGGCTGCGGCGCGCCTTTCAACAGATGGTTTCGACAGGCCGCGAACGATGCCGCGCCCGAGCTATGATCGCGGGGTGCATCGAGCGCGTCAAGCCCCCCGGACCGTCGTCGGTCTGGTCCTCATCGCGCTCGCCGCGATCTCCTGGGGCACGAGCGGCTCGGTGATGACCGTGCTCGCCGAGCGCGCCGCGGCGAGCCCTCTGCTGGTCGGCGTCGCGCGCCTGTGGATCGCCGCGATCTTCCTGCTCGTCGCAACCGCGATGACCGCACGCGGTGTCGTCGTCGCGACGGGTGACCGCTGGCGCTGTCTCGCGATGGGCGCCTGCATGGCCGCCTACCAGGCCGCGTATTTCACGGCCGTCACGCTCGCGGGTATCGCCGTCGTCGCGCTCGTCGCGATTTGCTCGGCGCCGCTCATCATCGCGGCGCTCGCACCCTGGCTGCTCGGCGAGCGTCTTCCGCCGCGTGTGGGCGGCGCGCTCCTGCTCGGCGTGCTCGGCACCGCCCTGCTCGTGGCCGCGCCGGCCGGGACGCTCGACCTGTCGCCGCGATTTCTCGCCGGCGTCCTGCTCGCGTTCGTCGCGGGGCTCGCCTATGCGCTGTACGTGCTCGTGGCGAAGGCGGCGCTCAGACGCTCGGCGCCGCTTCCGGCAACGGCGCTCACCTTCACCATCGGCGCGCTTCTGTTGACGCCGGTCCTCGTGTGGACTTCCGCCCCGTTGACCCAGCTCGCGCTCGGCTGGCCCTGGCTCTTGTATCTGGGGGGCGTGGCGACGGCGGCCGCGTACGCGATCTACACGCTCGGTCTGCGGAGCGTGCCGGCCTCGGTCGCCGGTGTCACGACCCTGCTCGAGCCGTTGACGGCCACGATCCTCGGAGTGGCGCTCTTCGGCGAGCGGCTTGGCGCGGCCGGGGCCGTGGGCGCGTTGCTCCTGGTGACCGCGCTCGGGCTCCTGCTGGCCGACCGCGGACGATCTGGTTCGTAGGCGCGCCTCGGCCCGCGGCGCCTCCCGCGACGACCTGCGGCACGACTGCCGTCAGCGTCCGCTAGAGCGGCCGGATCGGGCGCGAAACGGCCCGACTGAAGGTGCAGTTCGGGACGACCGCCGAGTGCTTGCCCGGGCCGCCCGCGACGATCACCATCACGTCCTCGGGCGACGGCACCTGCGGCAAGAGCGCGTTGTCGTCGGTGACAGCGTTCATCCAGCGGGGCCAGTCCTGGATGCCCCACATGCCCCCGAGCTTCAACGTGCGCAGCGGCAGTCGGGCGTTCTCGAACACGAAGCGCTGGACGTCAGCCCGGCTCAGTCCGTCGCCGGCGACTGTCTTGGCGTGCTCGGGCCCCAGCACGATGAGCAGCTGGCTCTGCGAAAAGTACCAGCCGACGTTCGACCCGAGCGAGACGGCGGTATCGGCCACCGTCGCGAGAATGCCGGCGGCGGTCGTCGAGACGTGGTCGTTCACGTTGTGCGGCGGCTCGCCGCCGAAAACGGTGACGACGTTGTCCTCGTGGAGGGCACCCCAGGGCGACGCGTCCGCGCGCTCGGCGATGCAATAGGAGAATTTCGCCGGGCTCCCCTGGGTCGCCATGTCGTGGCGACCGGGCCAGGCGCCGCCGACGTTCAGCAAGATGAGCCGGATCGCGCGCCCGATCGTCGCGTTGGCGCGAAAGCCGGGACCGAAACATCCACTGCCGGAGTGCACGCCGAGCTCGGCGGCGATCGGTCCGTGGACGATCAGGAGCGGCGCGACCGAGTGCGTCGTTGCCTGCACGCCGTAGAGGTTGAACGATGGGTCGAGCATGGCCTCGACCGCGGCGACGATGAGCGGAAACGCCGCAGGCTCGCAGCCGGCCATCACCGCGTTCACCGCGACCTTCTCGAGCGTCGCGAGCCGCCAGAGCGGCGGCATCACGCCGAGCGAGCGCGCGCCGGGCGCGCCTCCCAGCATGGCCTGCACGCGCTCCTCGGTGGGTGGAATGATCGGCAGCCCATCGCACCATTGACGCTCGCAGAAGGCCGCGAGGACGGCCTCCGGCGTATCGGGTATTGTAACGGGGTCCGTGAGGCCGGCTTGGACCGCGGGTGGCCTGAGAGAGGTGCTTGCCGGCTCCGCACGTCCTATCTCACCCGTACCGATGCTCGCTTTGCCGAGGAGGCCTTTGATCTGGTCGACGGCCTGGCGGGCTCTTCGGGCGACGCCCTCGCTACGCTCGCCGCCGAGTGGATGCTCGATCGCGACCATGGAAAGGCCCGAGACGCCGAGCGCCCGCATCTCGCTCTGGGCGAGCCCCTGGAAGACCGTCGTGCCGATGACCGCACTCGGGGTTCCTGCCCTGGCCAGCTCGATGGCGTCGTGGAGACTCCACGATGTGCAGGACCCTCAGTCAGCCGAGCCGGCGAAGACGACGTCGCAGTCTTTCGCCAGGCCCGCGAGAATCTCCGGAGCGGCCGGTGTCGCGGCGTTCGCCTTGCGCCGCCGGATGATGGTCTTGACCCCGTGCTCGGCGGTGAGGATCGCGCCGATCTCGTCGGCGAGGCGATCGTGCGGCCGGCGAGCGATCCGGGCAACAGCGGCACGCGCAGCGTGTCGCCGGCAGCCACACCGACTGGGCTCAGAACTTTGATCTGGCTCATGACGTTCTCCGTGTGATCCCCGTCGATGCGGACTCGACGGGCTCGCGATTGACAGACCCCTCGGAGGCAGAATTTCCCCCGCCTCCAGCATGGGGCTATCTTAACTCAGTGGTCATCGCGCTCGACGTCGGGACCTCGTCCGCTCGGGCCGCGTTTTACGACGGTGAAGGTCGGCCGATCGAAGGGCGCTCCCACCAGGTCAAGTACACGCCGAGGCTCACGCCGGACGGCGGCGTGGAGCACGACCCGCACCAACTGCTGGAGGCGGTCGTCGCATGCCTGGACGCGATCCATCCCAATCGGCCTCCCGAGGAGACCCGAGGGGTCGGAGTGGCGACATTCTGGCATGGGCTTCTCGGCTTCGACGCGGGCGGGCGCCCGATCACTCCCGTGTATATGTGGGCGGATACTCGAAGCTTCGCCGAAGCCCAGGTGCTTCGGGCGGCGCTCGACGACGACGCGATGCACGCGCGCACGGGATGCCACCTGCACTCCTCGTACTGGCCTGCCAAGCTGCGGTGGCTCGTCCGTGAGCACCCGACCGAGTCCAGTCGCGTCGCACGATGGGGCTCATTCGGCGAATTCCTCGAGCTCAGCCTGTTCGGCGAGGCGAGGACGAGCGTCTCGATGGCGTCCGGGACCGGCCTCATCGACCAGACGACAGCTCGGTGGGACGTGGAGGCCATGGCGGCCGCCGAGGTGGACGAGCAGCGCTTCTTTCCCCTGTGTGATCGCGCCGAGCCTCGACACGGCCTGCGCGCTCCGTGGGCAAGCCGCTGGCCCGCGCTGCGCACCGCGAGCTGGTTCCCGGCCGTCGGCGACGGAGTCGCCAGCAACGTCGGATCGGACTGCGTCGATCCAACGCGGATTGCCCTGAACGTGGGCACGTCGGCGGCGCTCAGGGTCGTGACCCGGGATCAGCCCCCCCTTCCCCGCGGGCTCTGGAGCTACCGGGTCGATCGGAAACACGCGATCCTGGGAGGCGCGACCTCTGAAGGCGGTAACATCTATGCGTGGTGCCGTGGCGTGCTGCAGCTCGGGAGCGACGAAGAGGTCGAGATGGCTCTGGCCGCATTGCCACCGGACGGCCACGGCCTCACGGTTCTCCCGCACCTGGCGGGGGAGCGGGCGCCGGGATGGCGCGACGGGCGCCGGGGAGCGATCAGCGGCCTGCGCCTGGACACGCGCGGCATCGAGATCGTCCGCGCGGCGCTAGAGTCGGTGGCGCTTCGGCTCGCCGCGGTGTACGACCTCCTGGCGCCCTGCACGTCGCCCGGACATACCATCGTTGCCTCGGGGGCGGCGCTCGGGCACTCGCGCGCCTGGACCCAGATCATCGCGGATGCAATCGGCCACCCAATCACGTATTCCGTCGAGCCCGAGGCGACGAGTCGAGGGGCCGCGCTGCTCGCCCTGGAGGCACTCAGGGTTCTTCCGGATCTGTCATCAGCCCGCCAGCCCACCGGGGAGACCTTCGTGCCCAACACCGCCCATCACATTCGGTACCGACAAGCGCTCGAACGCCAGCGCCGGCTGGACGAGAGGGTATGATCTGATCATGGCCTCCGACGCTACCCTGACCGTCTGCGCGGATCCCGCGGCGCTCGCCGATACCGCCGCCAACCTCATCATCGACGTCGCGACCGAAGCCGTCCGGGAGCGCGGCCGATTCATGCTGTGCCTCGCCGGGGGCGAGACGCCGCGCAAAACCTACGAGCGCCTGGCGCTGCCCGCGTTCAGTGAGCGCGTGAGCTGGGACCGCACATGGGCGTTCTTCGGCGACGAGCGCGTCGTGCCACCGGCCCACGCCGAGTCGAACTACCGCATGGCGAATGAGACGCTCCTGTCGCGGGTACCCATTCCGCCCGCGCAGATTCTTCGGATGCGCGGCGAGGACGCCGACGCCGACCACGCCGCGGCGGCATACGCCACCGTGCTGAGCGAAGCGTTCGGCACGCGTCGCGGTGAGCTGCCGCGCTTCGATCTCGTGCTCCTCGGCCTGGGCGTCGACGGGCACACGGCGTCGTTGTTCCCGGGCTCTCCGGTGCTGCGTGAGGTGTTCCGCACCGTCGCGGCCGTCCACGTCTCGGCGGCGCAGATCCCGCAGCGTCTCACGCTCACGTTCCCGGTGCTCAACGCTGCGGCGCGCGTGATCTTCCTGGTCGCAGGCGCTGAGAAGGCGAAGATCGTGAAAGCCGTGCTCTCGGACCAGGCCCTGGTGCCGGCGGGAATGATCCGTCCCACTGAGGGCGAGCTCATCTGGCTGGCCGACCGGGCGGCGGCGGCGCTCCATCCGATCGGCGGGGCTCGCTAGCGATGCCCGCGATGTCCGACGAGCCATTCACGCTCGTCATCTTCGGCGCCTCGGGCGATCTGACGCGACGCAAGCTCGTCCCCGCCCTCTGGAGCCTCTACGCGGCGCGCACCTTGCCCGAGCCGTTCGCGATCATCGGCAGCGCGCGCAGCGAGGTGACCGACGACGAGTTTCGCAACCGCATGCGCGACGCCGTGCGCGAGTTCGCGCGCGTCAAGCCGCCGTCGGCCAATGTCTGGGATCGCTTCGCGGCGTCGCTGTCCTACGTCAGCGGCGACCCGGCCAATCCCGCGCTCTACGGCTCGCTCGAGCGCGCGCTGCGGGACATCGAGAAGGGCCGCCCCGGGCCCGCGAATCGTCTCTTCTATCTCGCGACGCCCCCGAGCCTCTACGAGAGCATCGTCGAGAACCTGGGCGCCTCCGGCCTGGCGCGCCCGCAGGGCGGCTGGACTCGCATCATCGTGGAGAAGCCGTTCGGGCATGACTACGAGAGCGCCCGCACCTTGAACAGCCGGCTCGGGCAGGTCTTTCTCGAGGAGCAGATCTACCGGATCGATCACTACCTCGGGAAAGAGACCGTCCAGAACCTCCTCGTGCTCCGTTTCGCCAACGGTATCTTCGAGCCCTTGTGGAATCGGAGCCACGTGGCCGAGGTCCAGATCACCGTCGCCGAGACGATCGGCGTCGAGACACGCGGCGCCTACTACGAGGAAGCGGGCGCGCTGCGAGATATGATGCAGAATCACCTGCTCCAGCTGCTGTGCCTCATCGCGCTCGAGCCGCCGGTGACCTTCGACGCCGGCCCGGTCCACGACGAGAAGAACAAGGTCATGCGCGCCATCCGGCCGATCGACCCGCGCAAGCTCGACGAGGTCGCGCTCCGCGGCCAGTACGGTCCCGGATTCGTCGGCGGCAAGCAGGGACCCGGCTACCGGCAGGAGAAAGGGGTCGCGCCGGACTCGAGGACCGAGACGTACGCGGCCCTTCGGCTCACGGTCGACAACTGGCGCTGGGCGGGCGTGCCCTTCTATCTGCGCACGGGCAAGCGTCTGGCCAAACGCGTGAGCGAGATCGCGATCCGCTTCCACCGCACCCCGCACATGATCTTCCACCGCGACCCGGCCGGCGGAGTCGATCCCAATGAGCTCGTGATCCGCATCCAGCCGGACGAGGGAGTTGCGCTGACGGTCGCCGCGAAGATGCCCGGTCCGGACCTCAAGCTCCTGCCCGTCGGGCTCGACTTTCGCTACGGGGAGGTCTTCGGCGCCGAGCCTCCGGAGGCGTACGAGCGCCTCCTGCTCGACGCAGTGCACGGCGATTCGACGCTGTACGCTCGATCCGATTGGGTCGAGCAGGCCTGGTCGCTGCTAGGCCCCGTACTGGATGCCTGGGCACACGACGGAGCGGCCGGGCCTTACCTGTACGAAGCGGGGACCTGGGGGCCGCCGGAGGCCGACTCATTCATCGCCCGCGACGGCGGGGCCTGGCGCACGCCGTAGCCGCTCGCTGCCGGATCGGGAGAGGGCGCGGCCGCCTCCCCCGATCCTGACCTTCGGCTACGCGGGCGCTGAGAGGCTTACTTCGTAGCTTGCTGTTGCGCGCGGCTGGCCGTCAGCTCGACGAACGTGTACCACCAGCCGTCGATCAAGTGAACCTCGAGCGAGCTTCCCGACTTCTCGTAGACCTGTGTGATGCCATGGTCCGCGGTGGACGTGCTGCTGACCGGACGCCAGCCATTTGCCTCCAAGGTGGTCCGCATCGCGACACTGAGGCTGTCGACCTCCAGCCGTCCGCGATAGACGAGCCGCGCGGCCTTCACCGAGGGCGATTCGATCACCGTGGACTTGCTGGGCTGATACGTCAGCCCCTTCGGCACCGGAATGTCTTCGAACTCGCTTCGAGCGGCCTTAGACGACGTGGTCGCGCATCCGGCCGTGAGCGCGAGGATGAGGAACGCGGCGAGTGTACGTTGAATACTCATGTTCGGAGCCTAGCAGGGGCCGCCGCAGCGTCACAAAGAAATTCGGCTCGAATCACTGCGAGAGAACGTTCTCGCGCCCGAGAATCAGCGGATTCTCACCGCTGCGGCGGATCGACGAAATGGTACCAGCGGTGATTTCGCGTCCAGCTCGCTCGGCTCGTGGATTCGGCCGTCAGCCGAGCACGGAGTAGCCGCCGTCCACCGGGATGGCGGTACCGGTGACGAAGTCGGAGGCGGCGCTCGCCAGGAACACCGCGACGCCAGCCATGTCCTCGAGGGTCCCCCAGCGTCCGGCGGGAGTGCGCCTGAGCACGTTGTCGTGGAGCTCCGTAACCTGGCGCCGCGCACCGCGGGTCAGCTCGGTGTCGATCCACCCGGGAAGCACGGCATTCACCTGGATGTTGTCCCTGGCCCAGGCAGTCGCAAGCGACTTGGTCAGCTGGACCAGGCCGCCCTTGCTCGGACCGTACGCGGGCGAGAACGAGACGCCGAAGATGGACATCATCGAGCCGATGTTGATGATCTTGCCGCCCCCGGCCGTCTTCATCGGCGCGTACGCCGCCCGCGAGCACAGAAAGGCGCTGGTCAAGTTGGTATCGAGGACGTGATGCCACTCGGCGAGCGTGTAGTCCTGGGGCTGCTTGCGGACGTTGGTCCCCGCGTTGTTCACGAGGATGTCGAGACGACCGCACCGGTCGATCGTGGATTTGATCAGCGCACTGACCGACGCCTCGTCCGCCACGTCGACGGCGATCGAGAGCGGCTGGCCGCCGAGCTTCTCGAGCGCGCGCACGGCCGCGTCGGACTTCGTCTGGTTGCGGGCGGCCACAACCACGCGAGCGCCCGCGCTCGCCAGCCCCTGGGCCATGCCCAGGCCGATACCGCCGTTACCACCGGTGACGATCGCGACTTTGCCCTTGAGATCGAACATGAATGCCTCCGGGGCTGCATCTTACCCGAAGTCGTGAGACGGAACGTGGTGGCCGAGCGCCGGAAGCCCCTGGGCACGGCGCGCGCGCACGGAGATGACGCCGTCTTGCCGCTGCGCGATCCCGTCGACCAGGAGATAGGGCTCGGACACCAGCGCCAGGCGATGCCGCGCGAAGATGGGCGGCGTCACGATCACGTTCGCGATCCCGGTCTCGTCCTCGAGGGACAGGAAGACGAAGCCCTTCGCGGTGCCCGGACGCTGGCGGACGATGACGCTCCCCGCCACCTGGACCTTCGCGCCGTCCTGCACCGCGGAGAGCTCCCGCGCGCTCAGCACGCCGCGGGTCCGGAGCGCCGCGCGGCGCAACGCCATCGGATGGCGCCCGAGCGTCACGCTGGTGCCGGCGTAGTCGGCGGCGAGCCGCTCGACGTCGGTCATGTCGCTCAGTGGGCTCGGCTCGCGCGGCGGATCCGCGAACAACGGTCCGGGATGCGGCGCCGCCACCGTCCAGAGATTCGTCCGGCGTGTGCCGCCGAGAGGGGCCAGCGCTCCGATGGCCGCGAGGGTCTCCAGCTCGTCACGGTCGAGCTGAGCGCGGCGAGCGAGATCGTGGGTCGAGCCGAACGCGCGCACCTCGCGCGCCTCGACGATCGCGCGGCCCACCCGCTCGCGCAGTCCTCGGACGTACCGTAAGCCCATCCGCATCGCCGGGCCGCCGCGGTCGGTCGGCTCGATCGTGCACAGCCACTGCGAGCGCGTGACATCGATCGGCAGGATGCGCAGCCCGTGTCGCTGCGCGTCCTTCACGATGGTCGCCGGGTGATAGAACCCCATCGGCTGGTTGTTGAGCAGCGCCGCGTAGAACGCCGCCGAGTGGAAAACCATAGAGCGCGAACGCGGTGATCGCGTGGACGATCTCCTCGGCGGCGGTGCCGTGGATTCCCTGGCGCGCCATGCCCGCGCGCAGCTTCGTCTCGACCTCGGCCATGAGGCGCTCGCTCCGCTTGAAGCCGAACGCACGCCGCAGCTCCTCCGCCTCCGTCGCCGTGAATCCGGCGGTCACCATCGCCATCTTCAGGAGCTGCTCCTGGAACAGCGGCACGCCGAGCGTGCGTCGAAGGATCGGCTCGAGGCTCGGATGCGCATACGTCACGGGCTCGCGGCCGCGCCGGCGTCGAATATAGGGATGCACCATGTCGCCCACGATCGGGCCGGGGCGGATGATCGCCACCTGCACGACGAGGTCGTAGAAGCGTTCGGGCCGGACGCGCGGGAGCGTCGCCATCTGGGCGCGGCTCTCGACCTGGAACACGCCGATCGTGTCGGCCTCTTGTAAGCTCCGGTACACGGCGGGATCATCCGGCGGCAGCTGCGCCAGATCGACCGAGCCGCCCGTCTCGCGCACCAGGGTCAGCGAATCCTGGAGCACCGACATCATCCCCAACCCGAGGAGATCCACCTTCACGATGCCGAGCCCTGCGCAGTCGTCCTTGTCCCACTGGACGACGACCCGACCCGGCATCGTCGCGGGCTCGATGGGCACGACGTCGTCGAGCCGGCCCGCGGCGATCACCATCCCGCCCGAGTGCTGGCCGAGGTGGCGCGGCAAATCCTGGATCCGCGTCCAGAGCGTGGCGAAGCGGCGGATGCGCGGCGAGGTCGGATCGCAGCCGGCCTCGGGCAGATGCTTGGTCAGGAGCTCCTCCGGATCCTGGTAGCCCCAGTTGGCGACGAGCTTCGCGAGCCGATCGCGCATGTCGCTCGGAAGCCCGAGCGCCTGGCCCACCTCGCGCGCCGCGCTCCGACCTCGGTACGTGATCACGTTGGCGGTCATCCCCGCGCCGAGCCGTCCGTATCGACGGTAGACGTGCTGGATCACCGCTTCACGCCGCTCGCCGCTCGGGAGATCCAGATCGATATCGGGCCATTCGCCGCGCGCTTCGCTGAGGAATCGTTCGAACAAGAGCTCCATCCCGCCGGGATCCACCGCCGTGATCCCGAGCGCGTAGCAGACCGCGCTGTTGGCCGCCGAGCCGCGTCCCTGGACCAGGATGTCGTGAGTGCGGCAGTGCTCGACGATGTCCCAGACGATCAGGAAATAGCCCGCGAGGTCGAGCCGGCCGATGAGCTCGAGCTCGTGCGCGACCTGGTGCCGCGCGCGCACGGCGAGCGTGCCCTCGCCGTAGCGCGCCCGCACGCCGTGCTCGGTCAGCTCCCGCAGGTATCCCAGCGGAGTCTGGCCGGGCGGAAGCGGGAACTCCGGGAAGCGATATCCCAGGTCCTTCAAGGTGAAGGCGAGCCTCAGGGCGAGCTCGCCGGTATTGTCGAGGGCATCGGGCAAGTCCCGGAACAGCTCGGTCATCGCGTGAGCACTCTTCAGCGAGCGCTCGCCGTTCGCCAGGAGCCGGCGGCCGGCGTGATCGAGATCGGTCTTCTCGCGGATGCAGGTGAAGACGTCGGCCAGCGGGCGCCCCTCGGGACGCGCGAAGAGCGGCTGGTTGGACGCGACCAGCGGCACGCGGGCCGAGCGGGCGAGCGTCACCAGCCGCTGGAGCACCTGTTCCTGCTCGCGCGAATACTGGCGTTGCACTTCGACGAAAGGCGGCGAGCCTCAGCGCCAGCGGGCCGCGTGCGCCGCCGGTGAGACACACCAGCCCCGCGGTGCTCGGCTCGAGGTGTTCCAGGGCGAGTGACGCCGATCCTTTTGGGGCTCCGAGCTTCATCCGCGTGATCAGGCGGCACAGGTTCTGGTAGCCCTCGCGATCTTCCACGAGCAGCGGAAGGCGTGAGCCGTCGGCCAAGGTGAGCTCGCTGCCGACGATCGGCTTCACGCCCGCTGTCACCGCGGCGCGAGCCAGCCGGGCCGCGCCGTAGACGCCGTCGCGGTCCACCAGGGCGATCGCGGACATGTCGAGGCGCGCGGCCTCGGCGGCGAACGCCTCCTGATGCTCGGCGCCTTCGAGGAACGAGAACGCCGACTGCGCGTGCAGCTCGATGAACACGAATCAGTCGTAGAAGCCGTCGAGATCCCAGTGGCCCGCGAGGCGATCGCGGACGAGCCGGCACAGCGCACCGTCATCCAGCACCACATCCCACTCGTCCCGCGCCCAGGCCTGGTGGTCCCACCACTCGCCCGACCCTCGCCATGGACCGGCGGAGGCCATGACGAGCCGCGACTCCACGCGCACCGGACGCTCGCCCGCGATCTCGACCTCCACGCGCCGCGCCGGCCGCATCCTTCGCAGCGCGAGCCGCCGCCCAGCCTGGGGGGACTCTTCGCCGCGGCCACCGGACGCTGCGGCATCGCTCGGCGGCGAAAACGCGAGCATCGTGAAGGCATCGGAGCGGTGCGAATCGAGGAGCACGGGCGATCCCAGATTGTCGGCGCCGACGAGAGCCGCGAGGCGGGCGAGCACCGTGACGAGATCGCGAGGAGCAGGCGCGGGCGGTTGCCAGAGCCCTCCCTGCCCCTCTCGAGTCCGGATCGGATGGGCGCTGATCGTGACTCGCGTCACCGCCGCTGGTGGTGGATGCGCTTCGAGGTCGAGGACGGCCAAGGTGAGCATCGGCTTGACCTCGCTCATCGGGTACGCGAGCGAGACGTCTCGCGCATGATGGCCGCCGGAGGCGAGGCCGAGCCGGATCTCGAGCGAATCGGCGACGAGCGACACCGCCGTGAGTCGCCGGCAGAGCCGCTCCAGCACGGTCTCGAGCACCCCGGCGAGGACGCCGAGCGAGTCGATCTCCCACTCGAGCCCCTGCGCTTCTTCCCAGAACGGCGGCGGCGTCCACGGACGAAATGGATCGCGGTCGAGACCGAGCGCCAGATCGTGAGCGCGGAGCCCGGCCGGTCCCAGGCGCGCGGCCAGGCCTTCGCGAGGCAGCGCGGCCAGCTCGCCGAGCGTCCGGACTCCCCACCGTCCGAGCGTCGCCGTGAAATCCGGAGCAAGATCGAGCGCGGCGATGGAAATCTTCGCGAGCATCGCGCGCTCGTGTCCGAAGGGAATGATGGTCACCGCTCCCGATCCCGTCGACGCCGCGATCCGCGCGGCGGTCCGGCTCGCCGCGAGCCCGATGCGCGGGATCAGCCCGATGGCTCGCATCTGATGCACGAGACGTCGTCCGATCGTCGCGGGATCGCCGATGAGCCGCTCGAGCCCGACCGTATCGATGTACGCGAGCCCCGCTCCTCCGTCCTCGATCCGTGGCGAAACGGCCAGCGCCGCCTCCAGCAGCGCGTGACGCGCCGACGCGACGTGTTCCTCGACCCGCAGCCGCGTGACCAGCATCGGGCAGCGGGCCCGCGCTTCCGTCTCGGTCATGCCCGGGCGCACGCCTTGCTCGCGTGCGGCGGCGTTCGCCTCGATGGTCGTCATGATCCTGGCCGTCGGAGCGCCGGCGCGCCCGACGTTCGGGCGATCGACTCGGGGATTGAGAATCGCCAGCGGACGCTCGCGGAGCGCGGGCTCGCACCGCTCGACGGCCGCCGCGTCGAAATGCTCGACCAGGATGCACGCGAACCGGCTCACGCGCTCCACCAGCTCGACGGCTGCCGTCCGGGCGCACCGCCGCGAGCGCGGAGCACGCGCGTCGTCGTGCGTACGCGCGCGAGCCGCGTGGGGGCGGGCCCCGGCCCGGCCCACTCGATCCCCTCTCGGAGCGTCTCGACGGCCAGCGCCGCGCTCGCTCCGGTGAGACGGCGACGACCGACGATCAGCAGGGCAACGCCGGTCCGCCGCACCGCGAACTTCAGCCGAAACGCCATGGTCGTCGTCAGGCGTGGCACCCGCTCGCCCAGATCCAGCGCGACCAGCGCGAATCCCGGACAGCGAACGAGCATGTCAGCGGCGCGAAGCGCCACCTCACGATTGCTTCCACAACGAACCCACAGGAGACGGCGGAGGTCCATTCCGGCCGACGCGGCCGATCCCGGGTCGAAGATCTCCTCGGTGTCGACGAGCGCCGCGGTCTCACCTCGGTCCACGACCTCGCCCAGACACGCGAGCAGATGGCTGGTGCGACCGGACGAGAGCCCGCCGACGATCTCGGTGATCTCGCCTCGAATCGGCGCCAGGCGGTCGCCCATGCCGAAATGCTAATCACGTGACGAGTACTGGGCAAGACGAAGATGTAGGGGAACGATCGGGAACGCGCCACTAGATAGTGGGGATCAGCCCGGACGGACGCGATCGGCTAGAATGCGAGCCCAGGAGGGGCCAATGGAACTTCGCAGCGTGAAAGCCGTCGTGACCGGAGGCGCTTCGGGGCTCGGGCGCGCCACTGCCGAACGTCTCCTCGCGGCTGGAGCCACCGTCGCATTGCTCGACCGCCCGGCATCGCCCGGCGCCGAAACCGCAAAAGCCATGGGCCAGCGCGCGATCTTCACCCCCGCGGACGTCACGAACGCCGACGAGGTGAGCGCGGCTCTCCAGACCGCCGGTGCCCAGCTCGGCGGCATCAACGTGCTCGTCAACTGCGCCGGCATCGGCACCGCGATGAAGACCGTCGGCAAATCAGGCCCCGCGAAGCTCGAAGAATTCACCCGCGTCATCCAGGTGAACCTCATCGGAACCTTCAACTGCATCCGCCTCACCGCCGCGCTCATGGCCAAGAACGCTCCCGGCCCCGAAGGCGAGCGAGGCGTCGTGATCAACACCGCCTCGGTCGCGGCCTTCGATGGTCAGATCGGCCAGGCCGCTTACTCCGCTTCGAAGGGCGGCATCGTCGGCATGACCTTGCCGGTCGCGCGCGATCTCGCCGAGCTCGGCATTCGCGTCGTGACGATCGCCCCCGGGATCTTCGACACGCCGCTCCTGTCCACCCTGCCCGATCCGATCCGCGTGTCGCTCGGCAAACAGGTGCCGTTCCCGCAGCGCCTCGGCCGGCCACCCGAATTCGCCGCCCTGGCGGCGCACATCATCGAGAATTCAATGCTGAACGGCGAAACCATTCGCCTCGACGGCGCGATCCGGATGCAGCCCCGGTAGTGCGAGCCGCAGGCCGTCGCGGGGCTGGGGCCCCGCCGATCGAGGCGAGCAATTCAGATACGACACGCGTCGGCGTAGAAAGCTCCATACCCGCCGGAGCTCCCGAGCCCGGCGCGATCGATCGGTCTGCCCACCGTGCGCCGCTCCGTGTGATCGAGCGGCCGCGAATCGCGTTCCGCGGCTGGTCGCGTCTGTCG
>WNFK01172379.1_pt1 | contig 15289 bp, 18 predicted proteins | sample 5400281 | NCBI WGS metagenome assembly WNFK01 (sample SAMN13153350, study PRJNA577476) | soil metagenome | isolation source: 20 cm soil on Douglas fir-dominated hillslope | place: USA:California | collected 2013-09-17 | reverse complement strand
CTCTTTAAGACCTCGCTCATGGCTGCGCTGGTTGCCGGTTTAATGGCATTCGCTGCGTCAGCCACCAGGGCGGATACGGTCACTTTCACCACGACAGGTACCTTTACCGGTCTAAGCGCCGGGGGAGTCGCAACTGGGAATGGCACTTCCGTCGCGAACGCTACTTTTACAGGTATGGCCGGCACGATCGTTATCAGATTCAGTGGTGCGAGCCAATCCATCGCTGTGCCACCGCAAAATGGGGCGGTCAGTTTGGGTATCTTTACAACAGCGATGACAGGTAATGGAGCCAGCGGCGCCGGCACCCTTACGCTAACGATCAATCAGACTAGTCCCACCGGCGGCAACAGCTCTTTCACCGGCAACCTGAACGCCACGTTTATATTCTCAGGCGTACCAGGTGGCGGTGGCACTGTGGTATTCAGCCCCGCAAGCGTCACTATTGGAGCTGTTACCTACACACTTTCGAGAAGCTACGGTAGCAACAATTCCAGAACCAACCAGCATGCTGCTGCTCGGCTCTGGACTGATCGGTTTGGCAGGCGCGGCGAGACGCAAGTTTCGCGGTAGCAAGTAGAACCGAAGCTGTTTTAACAGAGGTGACTCAGTAGCGTTCTAAAATGCAGATCAGCCGCCCGTGGAAAACCACGGGCGGCCGAGGAAACAGATAGATGTCCGAACCAATGATTCTTCCCTTGGACGTCACTGGAAAGATTTATGCTCTCCAGGATGAAAAAGGGAACACAATAGGAACCGGCACGCGGGAGGTTTGCGAGGTGTTGCTATACATCATCACCAAGTCAGCCTCGCCCAGCGGGTCGGGAAGAATGAATGGACCAGTCCCGCACCGACCCAATGTGCGGGCGGCTATGACGATATAGCCTCCGGGTCGGGCAGTGTTAGTCTGACAATTGATCTAGCGCCGCTGCCTGACCTCATCGTTTATCATGCCGACGGGAGATCGGACGATGAGCTCAGTGCAAATTAAGGGATTTGCTACAACCTGTCTCTGCTCATTAGTACATGAGCTACTTTCATTTCCACGTGCTCAGATGGCAGCTAAGCATGCGCGGGAAATAGTCCTCTTCCAGACGTCGACAACCTTCACGATCCCCGGAAATGCCTCGCATCTTCGCCTGCTGACAGCGTCTTCGTTAATCAGGCAAGGGGTCGGAATGTGATCGGATCTTTACCAGCGGGTTCAACCAGTGTGGGTAAGCGATTATTGCCATCAGTCCCTGTGCTAAACAAGCACGACTGGCCATCACGAGAGCAAGAGGTGTTTCCTCTCTCGCTATGGCAGGCTCCCGTTCTCTAAATTGTTTTCGTGGATGCCAAAGCAGTGCGTCCCTACTCCGCTGCCAAAGCTCCGGTGCGCACCGTGAAGCAAAGCCGATTTGGAAAACTGAAAAAAGTCTCAGGTAGGTTGAGACAAATGTGGGTCGGTCGAGATAACACCTTGGCAAAGGAAGCGCCAATGCCCCGTCTTCTAATCGTTGACGATGAAGAATCGATCTGTTTTTCAATGAGCGAGTACTTCTCGTTGCATGGTTACAAGGTCGATACCGCTCGAGAGATGGAGGAAGCGGAAAAGCTAATTGGGGCGACGGATTACAAGGTAGTAATTCAAGACCTCCGACTCAGCACCACTCGCAACCCCGGCGGTCTCGACATCATCAGGATGATTCGAGACCAATATCCTCAAACAAGAATCGTAGTTCTTACGGCTTACGGCTCGGCTGAGATGGAAGATGAAGCGCTACGTAGCGGTGCGGACGCATTCCTCAGAAAGCCAAAGCCTCTATCGCAAGTCGCGCAGGTCATACAAGGACTCCTCGAGTCGCCTACAAAGCAAGCCGCACGACCGGCCTAATTATCATTCCCCGTCATCCACTGACCTCAAACGTGTTCCTGGACCCCGGAACGATCCCTTCGAACCTTAACGGTATACGCCTGAACCGATTTTAACGTTTACCGCTTCCCCTTCTGTCTAACACGGCGACTAGATCTCTGGTTCTCGAATCGTGTTGCGTAGCGTCCCGTGCGCTCGAGATCGTGGATTGTGTAGCCCGTATCGAATATTTCGCTGTCAGGCTTTGCCTGGTCAAAGCTGTAGTCGAAAATCCTGCCGTCGGTGCGAATGTACACCGACCCGCGCTGGTTCTTCCCGTATTGTTTCTCTGTTAGCAGCGCATATAGATGATGAATTCTTCCTAGCGTTCCGGTGGGGTGACAAGGAATGAATTCATCTCCATTTGGAAGACGATAAATATTCTCTTCCAGGAGAATCATTCGTCCATAACGTTGTAAGCGGGGAATAAACCCGCTGGGCAAACCAAATCTTTGTCTTGGAGTTCGGACCTTTAAACGTCGCTTCCCGGTTTTCATAGGTCTCGACGTTTTTACTGTCGACGAGGGATGGCTTTCGACTTTTTGGTGCTTGGCTCGCCTGTGAGAGACGCATCATTGAGCGGGAGTTCTTCCAAGGAAAAATTTCTCAACTTGAATGCGTCTCACAAATGAGTCGGTTGCCCTCAGGCACGGTCCCGATAGATTGAGCGTAACTCAGGCGGGTTGGGCCGCCGCTTCTTTGGCCTCTCGTGGCTTCCAAACCGCCAGGATTATTCCCGCGATCGCACAAGCAACGAATTGATAGCCAATACTTAGAAAGAACAGTCCCAGCTTTCTCTCTTCAAATATCACCGTCGGCAGCTGAGTGGTTGCGATAAACCCAAGCCATAACCAGAAAGCGGTTTGAACGCCGTCCAGCGCACTCTTTGCCTTTGTAAACTGAACAAAGTGCGCAAGGATGTAAACGAGGAGAAGAGACGACAGGAAAGCTATGATGTATCGTTTCGTGTTATTTTGGTTCTCCATTTGTTGAAGCTTTTCAGGGCCCCAGCCAATAAACTCAATAAACTTGTTGGCAAAGATCAGGCCGTACCAAAGGCCACCGATGATGAAGTGGGCTATCGCCGCGACAATCACTGCCGGGTAGTTGATTTTCATAGGTTTCTCCTTTGAGTGGGGCTATTGAACAAGACGGACATTGCTACTCGAAACGGAGTTCGTCTTTCGAGAAATGCCGGATCAGCTTGGGTTGAACTAGTCTGTCAGAAAAGGCCAGGACGTTTTCGCGCGGATTCTATACTGTAGTGACTATTTGTCAATGTTATTGTCGGCCTGAAAGAGAGCTTCTGATTGTGTGCAGTTTTGCCGAGAGAAGCGTTGCCGCTCGATTACCAAACCGAGTAGCGGGACAGAGCTGAGATCAAGCTGAACTTAGACCTGAATGAGCAGGATACTTCATGATTAGAAAACTAAAGTCAGGTAAATATCGTCTTTACTCGCGCAAAAAGGATCCGAAGACCGGGAAACGGAAAAATCTGGGGACCTTTGAAACGCGCGCTGCCGCGGAAAAGCACGAGCGAGCAGTTCAATACTTCAAGAGAAAGTAGCTTCATTTTCGATCGGGGTTCAGTGAAAATCATGTGAAGGAGCCGCGGCCACTTTGAACGAAAGTGGTTGTACACGTTTAGCTTTTACCGAGACAACATTATCCTGGTTTTGTAGCGTGCCATCGATTAATAGAAAAGGATGATCTACCAGGACAAGACGGTTTTGATCGAAAAGCTGCGGCGTGATGATTACATTACTAACTCCGGTCTCATCTTCGAGTGTTAGGAACACAAATCCTTTTGCGGTACCTGGACGCTGACGAACAATGACCCATCCGGCCAGACGCACTGAACTACCATCTCCTATCTTACCCACATCTATTGCTCTTAAGGCCCCAAGCTTATTCAACTCCTCGCGATGATAGGCAACTGGATGTTTACCAATAGTCAGGCCCGTGCCGCGAAAGTCTGCATCAATGCGCTCAGGCAAAGTCATAGGCAGCAATGGCGAGTTTCCATCCTGCTCCAAAAGCCCTTCGTATAAAGCACCGGCTGCTCGGGCGACACGTTCAACCTGCCACAAAGCATCACGACGATTTGTACCTTTTATATCCGACTGCCCAGCGTTGAGTGTCTTTTGATTTGGCAATGACTTTTGTGCTTTGGATTTCGGGTTTTGAGGAGCCTGAATAAAGTTCAAAGCTCCTACTGCCGCCAGCTTTCTCATCTCATCTTTTCGAAGTTCAGGCACGCGGTTCCTCAAGTCATCAATGCCGGCAAAGTGGTGTATTGTTCGTTCCCGCACAATCGCTTGTCCAGCCTGTTCACTGAGACCCTTTATGTATCTCAGTCCGAGACGAAGAAGAAGGTTTCGGGTAGCGGGTGCTGGATAGCGATCATCGTCGTCTCTCTGCGTCTCATTGTCTCCTGGCACCTGACACCCGGCACCTGGCACCTCCTTCTCGATCGTGCATAACCAATCCGACCGGGTGATATCGACGGGCAGAACCTTCAATCCGTGCCGTTGGGCATCCTTAATGAGGGTAAATGGCTGATAAAAACCCATTGGTTGGTTATTCAAAATCGCAGCCGTAAATGCTGCCAGGTAATTACACTTTAAATAGGCACTCGCGTAGGCAATTAACGCGAAACTTGCCGCGTGCGATTCCGGAAAACCATAAAGCGCAAAAGAGGTGGACTTTGCTCGACAAACCATTGCGCTGCATACCACGACGCAGTTTGATTTCAATTTCCTTCATGCGCGCTTCGGAGCGCTTGAAACCAAAAGCGCGTCGCAATTCTTCCGCCTCACCGCCGGAAAAGTCGGCGCAAATCATGGCCATCTTCAATAGTTGCTCTTGAAATAGTGGCACTCCCAGCGTGCGTTTCAAGACGGGCTCCAGCAACGGATGCGGATAGCTAACCGCCTCCCGGCCCTGCCGGCGCTTGAGGTAGGGATGGACCATGTTTCCCACAATAGGACCCGGGCGAATGATGGCAACCTGGACTACGATGTCGTAAAACTTCTGCGGCCGTAGACGTGGCAGGCAAGACATCTGCGCTCGGCTTTCAACCTGAAACATACCAATGGTATCGGCCTTTTGCAGTGCTGCATACACCGGCTTGTCGTCTGGAGGAAGATGAGCCAGATCGATCTCTTCTCCATAAGAGTCGCGAATCAACTGAATCGAATCTTCCAGGACCGCCATCATTCCCAAGCCAAGCAAGTCCACCTTGATAAGACCCAAATCAGCACAGTCTTCTTTATCCCATTGAACTACTACCCGGCCAGGCATGGCCGCCGGCTCAAGCGGGACAACAGAATCCAATTGGCCCTGACAAATAACCATGCCACCCGAGTGTTGACCCAGATGGCGAGGAAGATCTTGCACCATTTGATAAAGCTGAAAGAATTTTTTTATCCGCGGATTGCGTAAGTCGAGACCGGCATCACGAAATTGACGTTCCGAAGAATCTTTGGGATCTTTCCACTCCCAGGTGTGCACTAAACTCGAAAGACGCGAGAGCGTTTCCTCATCAAAACCCAGCGCCTTGCCAACTTCACGTGCGGCAGAGCGCCCACGATAAGTGATGACATTTGCAGTCATCGCTGCTCCCAGCTTTCCGTAACGTTTGTAAACGTATTGAATAGCTTTTTCCCGCTGATCGCCGCTCGGCAGATCGAGATCTATATCTGGCCACTCCCCTCGTTCTTCGGAAAGGAAACGTTCGAAGAGCAGCTCCATGCCAATAGGATCTATGGCCGTAATACCTAGCGAATAACAGACTGCGCTATTTGCTGCGGAACCACGTCCTTGGATCAGAATTCCTTCTTGACGGCAAAACTGAACAATGTCCCAAACAATTAGAAAATAACCTTCGAGTTTGAGCTTTTCGATCAAAGCCAGCTCGCGCTCAATTTGCGAGCGAGCTCGCTCGTAAGCTGAAGAATCCTTGCCAGACAGGTAGCGCAAGCGCGCGCCTTCTTCCGTCCGTTTGCGTAGAAAGGACGTCATTGTTTCACCGAAGGGGACGGGATACTTCGGGAATTCGTAACCTAGATCGGCCAACGTAAACTCCAACCGCGATGAGAGTGTGCACGTATTGGCAATTGCCTCGGGTAAATCTGAAAAGAGCTTTATCATTGTGGCGGCAGACTTCAGATATCGTTCTGAATTTTGAGCAAGTAATCTGCCGGCAGTTTCGAGACGCACATGATTACGTATGCAACTGAAGACGTCAGCTACCTCGCGCTGGATAGGTCTCGCATGATTCACACCATTAGTGGCAAGCAACGGGAGACTCGCCCGCCTGGCAATATCAATCACCACTTGATTGTCTGCTTCTTCTTCACGATTAAAATGGCGTTGCAGCTCGGCGTACACATTTCCCTTGCCGAAAACATCAACCAGCCAATGGGCCGTCCTCTGCTTTTTCTCCCGGTCTCCTCCCGTTAGCGGACCATCGCGACTACCTGTCAAACAAATCAAGCCTTCCGCGTAGGCTGCCAATTCATCGGGCGTGACTGCGCATTCGCCAGGCTTTGCATGTTTTGAGACGCGCAACTTCATCAATGTGATTAGCCGGCAAAGATTTTGATAACCCCCACGGTCGCGAACCAACACTGGAATTGAGAAGACCGTCTTTGGACTTTCGCCTTTGGCCTTTGGTTTTTGGACAGTTATTTCCGCCCCAATATGAGCCTTGATTTCATTTTTCTTCGCCGCCAGATGAAAACGCGGCGCGCCATAAACTCCATCACGATCCAATAAAGCCATAGCTGGCATTTCCACCTGCTGACAGGCAGCAATCAATTCTTCGGGCACCGAAGCACCCTCCAAAAAACTGAATGCCGATCTGGCGTGTAATTCAACGTACTCAGACATTGTCCTTTAGTCGTAACTACCTTCCACAAACCACACTCCATTACTCAATTCACGATAAATGCGATAAAGGACTGGATGGTTCGCCTGCTCCTGACTCCTCTTAATCCCCGTAGTTGGCTCAAGCGCCACATCCCACTCATCTCTCGCCCAGTAGTCAGTACGCCACCAATCACCTGTCGTTCTCCATGGCCCAGCCAAACTCACAACTCTTCCGTAGACACTCCTTTGTTTATTCCAGGCGCTGACCTGCGTGGGACAGCCCTGGTTAGCTTGCACCATAGCGCGCAATGGTGGGCGAAACATTCGGAAACCAATAGTCGATTGCCGATTGCCGATTGCTGATTGCTGATTGGGCGACCGACCACCGCGTTTCCTAAAGTCAGGTTTGCCTTTGAGTACAAACCGTTTCATACGAAAAGCGTCGGGTCGATGCGTATCGATTAATTCAGGTGAGCCGATATTTTCTCCGCCGACGAGTTTCGCAAGCCTTGCCAAAGTAAGTTCGAGTTTCTCCGGTTCGGGAGCCAAAGGAGTAAACAGTCCGTTTTGTAGTACGCGCGGTTTTACAGGCTCACAAGTAATTGAAATGGCTTTTATTGCCGCTTGCGGTGGGTGCATCTCTGTATCGAGCAACAACAACTTCAAAAACACTTTGTGGTCACGCATTGGATACGGGAGGTTCAAGCTACGCTCAAGTTGGGTCTGATCTTCCAGCTTCAACTGCACCAGCAATTCATTCGTTGCTAATGCATAAGCGTTCAGAGTTGCGCAGAGTTGATTCAAGAGCCGCGCAAAAATAAAAGCGAGCGGCTCTAGTTCGTCTAGCGCGTGCTCGAGCTCAATTGAATTTGCAAAAACGGGTGCTGGTTGTTTGAGTTTTAAGTGTCGCTGAGTTTTGCCACCGGCAAGTTGTTGTAGCTGTATTCCTTCTGATCCTAAACGTTCGGAAACTCCGGTGATGGGAAGGGATGCAAAATCACGAAATGTACGAACGCCCCATAGCCGTAGAGTTTCAAAGATTTCTTCTGCGTTTTTTTTCTCAATATTAACCAAAGAATGGTCGAGGGCCGGCACAGGAAAGTCGCCCAGGCAAGTGAATTCTTCACCTGTTGAAATATAGGTTATGCCTTTGAGAAGTTTGGCAGCATGTATGGCCGTATCGGGATTCGACGCGATAGCGACATTTACCTGACAACCTATGCCGCCCTCTTCCGCGGATTTGCTTGCGCGAAACGCCACTTCATTTGCCAACTCATAAGCAGAGCCAAAGAGCAGTTCGCAACCTTCGACATCGATAACCACTGTGTCTGGTTTGGTCTCTTCCACTAGAGGTGAAAAGGCATAAGCAAAATCCGCCAGAGACAGGCTCTCCTTGATATTTTGACTATAAATACAAGCAAACATATGCAACCTGGGAAACGCCTTCGACTCCAAGGGAGAACGAACGCATGCCGAAGATTAGCGAAAATCTGCGAATACTGTCAAGGCGATTGGCTGCAATCATCGCGACGGCTATGCCGCCTGATGTGGGGCGGTGGAATGGCTTCTCGCTAAATATCGATTCTGATCTGCGTTATCTGCGTTAATCTGTGGCGAATCTCAAAAAACAGTTCCCGCGCAAAATCGAACTTCATTCAGATCATAGTGGAGAGGTCTGCGACGATTAATCCTTATAGAATTGATTTGTAAAAGGTTTGCATGCGTAACCCGTTGTGGGCCAGGCATGAATCTGAATATCTGATTTTCAGTTGGCCAGACAGTTCCTTTTTGCAAAAAACTCCCACCTTCCGCCAGTTCCCGATCAGCTGTTCTTGACCACTCGGCAAACCCATTTAACTCCAATGTAAGTGAGGCGCAAGAGCGCACACAGGATTCTTCCGCCATCACAATTATGGCCGTAGCGGTGTTTTCCACTGTGCGCCGGAAGCGATACCACCAAGACGATATAATCCGGCGCACATCTTTTCCCGCTACGTCGCCCAAGTCCAGGACCATCAGTCCAAACCCACCTGCATGTAACAAAAAGTCAGTAGCTTTAAAAGCGTGTTCAATATTTGCGGCACAACGGATCCAGAGCAAGCGATCCAAATCTATTCCTGTCACTGCAGCTGCCGACGGTGCGAAAACATCGCTAGCATCTATCAGTGCGCATATTTCGTCGTGCGTAGTGGCATGGGCGAGCATTGAAAGCATAAGGCTGGTCCGGCCGGAAGATGCAGGCCCGAACATTTCAGTAATTGCACCGCGGGGGATGCCACCGACCAATGCGTCAACTTCGGCAACACCGGTAGAGAGTGTTTCTGCAGACGTTTTTTCATGAAGCTTGAGTGCATTGCCAAAACGCCCGGCAATTTCAGATTCGATTTCGGCTTTTGAAATTGCTGCTCTCATGATTTATAACCTCTTAACTCTTACAGTCAGGTGGAACAAATGCCTACAAAGTCTTCGCCCAAATCTCAAAAAAGCCCGGCAGAAAGTTTAATTCCCCCGCGACCAACGTTAGCAACTCTCAAAGAAGCTGCTGCCAGCTGCCGTGCCTGCGATCTCTGGAAAAAAGGAACGCAAACTGTTTTCGGCGAAGGCCGTCGACGATCAAAGGTTATGTTCGTTGGCGAACAGCCCGGCAACGAGGAGGATCTCACCGGCAAACCTTTTGTAGGCCCGGCTGGCCGACTGTTTGATGACGCACTGGGAGAAGCCGGCATCGATCGGAACCAAACCTATGTCACCAATGTCGTCAAACATTTCAAATGGGAGCCTCGCGGCAAACGTCGTATCCATAAAAAACCTAACGCACAAGAGATCGCCGCCTGTCGTCCCTGGCTGCAAGCCGAGATCGATGTAATCAAACCGGAAGTAATCGTGGCTCTGGGGGCCACGGCAGCCCAGGCTCTCTTTGGTCCGCAATTTCGGGTAACAAAACAACGCGGTCAATTTCTCGAATCAGCACTTGCCCCGTATGTAATGGCCACTGTTCATCCTTCCTCGATTCTCCGTGCTCCGGATGATGAAGCGCGTCGTCTCGAACATCGCCGCTTTGTTGATGACCTCAAAAAACTCGCACGCGTGATTAAGTAACCTGGATTTCCCTGAATTTCAGACCAACAAATCCGTTGGGCAAAATACCTCTTGACGTCACGGTTTTCTTGTTCGAGAATGTTCGCTAGATTTTCGGTTGTCAACGAAAATGTCGGGTTGTGCTGAAAGGAGATTCCTGTCATGCCGGTTACGGCCAAACAACGACGCGTCTATGACTTCATCCGACGTTATATAGAATCCAATCAAGAGCCACCTACAATTGCGGAGATCGGAAGACAGTTTCAGATGAGTTCATCGGCAAGTGTCCACGGAATCCTTTCAGCCCTCGAGCGTGAAGGACTGATCAAACGTATTCCCAATGTCAGCCGCGGAATCGAAGTGGTGGAGCAGCCGAGGAATGGCGATGACAATGAGATTCCCCTGCTTGGTATAGTCGCGGCAGGCCAACCCATCGAAGCCATTCTCACGCACGACACTGTGCCGGTCCCGAAAGATATGCAGGGACGTGGACGCACCTATGCTCTGCGGGTGCGCGGCGATTCAATGATAGAAGAAAACATACAGGATGGAGACATCATCATCGTCGCCTCACAAAAGACAGCGGAAAACGGTCAGGTGGTTGTAGCCTTGATTGATGGAAACTATGCCACAGTGAAGAAGTTTTATCGCGAGCCGGATTTCATCCGCCTCGAGCCGGCCAATCCGCAGTTCAAACCAATTTTTATAAAAACGCCCGAGCGCATTCAGATTCAAGGCGTCGTTCGTGGTTTGATTCGCAAGTATGATCACGGATTGGCGTTGCAGAGCTAACAGCCGCCAAAGAATACATAACGCACAAACCAGATGACTCAATCGCCACAAAGTGAGGTTGAATTCCTTGGCTTCGCCCTGAGCGACTGCACAGTCAACCTAAACCACGCCGCTGCAAAATACTTGCGAGCGGTTCATCGCACGGCGCTCGAGTTGGCCGTGCAAAATCAATTCGGCGCGGAAGTCGGTGGGTTTTGGCTGATGGCGGAGCACATTGAGCAATTGCGAAAGCTGCCTCAGTATTATTCGAGCGGTGAAGCTCCGCTTGTCCGATGCGCAATCGAGGCCTACCTTGGAAGCGCTAAAACCTCACATCAAAATACAGTTCGCAAGGTCCCAACGCAGGCGAAAGCCTTCTCCGTTTGAAGATGACAGAGTTTTTGTAGTCAATCCCACAGCACTTGCTCGATGGGGAAACTAAGAGATTTACTCGCCTGACTCTTCAGACCAGAACCGGGGCTTCCTTTTTTCTCCGCAGGACCACTAAACCAATCCCCGCCATGATCATCGCCCCACCAACCAGAGTGCGCCAGTTTAGCTCTTCATTTAGTACTAGCACCCCCAGCGTAACAGCAACAACCGGAGTGACCAGAGCAATTAGCATTGTATTCGTCACGTCCATGTTCTGAATAAGCCAGTAGTACAAGAGAAACGCGATGACGGAACCCACGATAGCTAGATAAAACAAAGCGGCGACAGCCATCCCCGTCCAATGAAAACGGAACGGATTGCCTTCCAACGGTATACCAAGTAGCAATAGAGGTATGAGTCCAAATAGCATCTGCCCAGCCGCCAGTATCGCCGGATCGAGATTCTTACCTCGCCCCTTCACCAGGACATTGGAGTAAGCTGCCGATGCTGAGCCGAGCACCAGAGCTGCACTTCCCGCTAGCGCTCGGGGACCCGCTACACTCAATTGGTTTGAAAAGATCACGGCAACACCGGTTATTCCCATGACGATCCCAATAACCCTCGGGAGATTCATCCTCTCGCCCGGAAGGTAGAAGTGGGCAATGACGAGTCCAAACACCGGAATCGTGGCTTGCAACAGCGCGGCAAGTCCAGACGAGATGTATTGCTCGCCCCAGAACAGCAAACCATAGTTAACGCAAAAGGCAAGAACTCCGGTGCTGGCTAGCAGTACCCAATCACTACGCTTGCGAGGTAAAGACAACCGGCGGACGGCAACAAGGGAAAAGAGAATAGCGGAGGCAATTACAAATCTGATACCCGCAAAGGTAAATGGCGGCAGGTCTTCGAGCCCAAGCTTGATAAACAGCCACGTCGAGCCCCAGATGAGGCAGAGTAAAAGCCAGACGAGGCGTGCTTTCATAGTTTCTGTCCGACAAACTTTCAGTTTGCCATTGCTTTAATCACATCAAAGAACGACAAACTGAAGTTCGTCGGACAAGTAGGTGTCTAGCCTTTCCTCACGAGGGTGGGTTCGAAAGCTTGATTATCCCAAAGACAGCCCCTTGCGGATCCTGGATGACGGCGAAACGTCCGGTTCCCGGGATATCACTCGGCGGGACAATGGTCTTCCCACCAAGCTCCGTGGCCTTCTGGGCCTTGGCATCGCAATCGTCAACCGCAAAGTAAACCAGCCAATTCGGAGGGATGTTGCCCATCTCCGGTGATGGTTTATACATGCCACCAGCCGGCTGGTCGCCATTCATAAAAGAGGTATAGGTCATTGGTCCCATTTGTTGAACGTTTTTGCCCCAACCAAACACTTTTGAATAAAAGTCCCCCGCGGTGGCGGTGTCACCGGTTGCCAGTTCATTCCAGCAAAATGAATTTGGCACATTGTGGATTCCAGCTCCCTTGTGAGTACCCGCCTGCCATAGAGCGAAAACCGCGCCCGTCGGGTCCTTAACTACCGCCATGCGACCAACAGTAAAAACGTCGAACGGTTCTTTCATCAAAGTTCCGCCGGCATCCTTGATCTTCTGCGCCGTTTCATCCGCGTTGGTAACAGATACGTAGCTCATCCAATTTGGTGGAACTCCCTGCGACGTCATCTCGCTCGTGAGCTGATAAAGGGCTCCAACGTCTTTGTCGCCTAACTTGAGCATTGTATAGACCTGGTCAGGTCCGATAGGGTTATCGGTGAATCCCCAGCCGAAGAGTTTAGTATAAAAGTTCTTCGCCTGCGGACTGTTGCTCGTCCCAAGCTCCACCCAGCAAAATGTACCGGGCTTGTAATCTGCACTTTCTTGCATTCGTGCTTCAGTCATTTCTCAATCCTCCCTAATAGTCAACAGGACAAAACGGTTCGGCCCATTCGATACCGCAAACACCGATGAGCCGGGGGAGACTACATCTAGACCACCTTTCAGGGTTTGGCCTTCAATCAGGCTTTGCTCGTGGAAATTTCATATCAATCTATCACTTCGTTCCCCACAACAGAAAGTCGCTCCACCGTGTGGGAAATCTCAGTCGGGAGTTTTCCGCACAACGGAGACGGCGAGGTTAGTAGGAATTGGTATTCTTACGTTCGGTTGCCCACTTGAAGTTTCAAGGTTTTGTCATACGACTACGATGAAGCGGAGCGAAAGTAGGATGGTCGTCCGAGTTTGCCCGGGGAAAGTGCAATCCACAAACGAAAAGCGCTGCCTCCAGCAAGCTGAAAGCAGCGCAATCCGTTTTCCTATAAATCGCCGAAGCTTTCTATAGGATGGCAGCCCAGCATGTACACGCAAGAGCTGCCAAATTTATATCCCGACTATCAACTGGCGGTCAGTTTGATCTCCGGTCAGCACACGATTTGTTTTCACAATTCTCGCATTCTTGCGAATGCGGTGCCTTTAGGTTTTTGTTTTGGTGGCTTTTCCTCCACCGCCGATTACGCTCCGGCAACGAAGCTCAACTTACGCTGAACAACTTCGCCCCCTCTGGCGGGTCCTTGCCTAAGGGTGCTACTCGTTTTGATCCGAGTAGCTCGAGAAAGTCTCGCAACTCTCTCTAGCTGAGCCTTTCGGCTCCGACTCGGGCGTCAATAGGGTCAACAGCCGCCTGTTTACTCTCTCTCTCGGGCGTCACCGCCCGATCGCCGTCCCTTTGTCGGTCTCGAAAGCCGCGACCTTCGTGACAGGGGGGTTATACTCCTAGGCGTATTTTAGATCAATTCTTTATGTGTTTTATTTTTTGGTTCGTGTGAAATAAATTTTCATTAGGTCTTCATCAAGATTCCTCCCTATTTCATATCCTTCTGCAAATTCGCCAACGTCGACACGATGCGCTGCCTCACTACTTCAATCTCTTCCTCGCCCCCATACTTGCTGCGCGGCCAAAAAAAACCTTTCAACCCGTCTTTTTTCCGACGCGGAACGATGTGTACATGGAAATGCGGAACACTCTGGCTGACGCGATTGTTCATCGCCACTAAAGTCCCCTCGGCACCCATCGCCGCCTCGATTCCCCGAGAAAGAAGCTGTACGTTTTCAAAGAAAGGACCAATCAAGGTCGACGGCAGGTCGGTCAATGTTTCAAGGTGTTCTTTCGGGATCAACAAAGTGTGTCCAGGAAAGAGTGGGCGGTGATCGAGAAATGCCAACGAAATTTCGTCTTCAAAAACCACAGTTGCCTTAAGCTCGCCTGACGTGATTCTGCAGAACAGACAACTGTTGTCGACACTCACAAAACACCGCCTCTTCCGAGGGTTCTCAATTCGCCTCGCCAAGAACCTCATCAAATCCTGGTCTTATGAAGTCTCTCGCATCTGGAAACTCTCTTTCCGTGGTTTGTCGCAACTGCTCAAGCCGTAGAATCAACGGGATCACCTGGGCAGCCTTCTCTGGCAAGCATAACTGAATTGAGCGCCAGGCGTTGATAGACCGATCTATTCCAACTAAAGCCACTTTTGCCGACCCGTCGGAATCTTTCGGGTACGATTCATCGGGCCCCCATTCCGTCGGATCTTCTTCACGGCTTCGCGACGATAGAGATCTCATCGTCTTCACCGCGATCTGATACTGATACCAGTGGATCACGTCGCTCGCGTCCTGAAACTGCTCAGGCAGCGCCTGGTCGATTTCGTCGGGCGCAGCGTCGCTCGATGTGATTGTTTGCGACAAGTCGTTAAACCATTCGGTAACAGCGCTGGCGTATTCCTTTCCAGCCAAAGCAAGTCGATGACGAGCAGCGTCCGTGTGACGTTTCTCCCTTTGGGCTTCACGTTCTAAGTCGATCTCGGTTAAGTCGACGCCCGCTTCTTCAGCCCACGATGCAATCATCTCCCGGGCTTCCTGAAAGATCGACCCGAGTTTTCGCCAAAACGCTTCGTTAGTGATGTCATGGCTTTGCGGCGATTCGTCTTCGTCTTCTTTCTCTGTCGCATAGACCAGACAACGTGAGGTGAGCGGACAACGTTCGCACCAACGATCGCAATAGTTGTAAATGCCGGAGATGAGATCTGGATTACCGGCCAATTCGGTGAGGCTTCTTCGCATGATTTGTCTCCTTGATGAGGATTTAAGGTGGACGCATTCTAAGGTAATATCGGCGCAAATGTCAGCAAATGTTAGAAGACAATTTCGAATAATCTTGATTCGACTGTCAAATTGGCGATCCTTGTTTTTGGTCCTCCTGCTCGGGTGTGGAACACAAGTATCTGCCCAGCAATCACAGGAGCAAGGTCGCGAGTCTCTCAACTAT
>WNFK01242674.1_pt1 | contig 15291 bp, 17 predicted proteins | sample 5400281 | NCBI WGS metagenome assembly WNFK01 (sample SAMN13153350, study PRJNA577476) | soil metagenome | isolation source: 20 cm soil on Douglas fir-dominated hillslope | place: USA:California | collected 2013-09-17 | reverse complement strand
AACGGAACCTGGTCGCGGCCCGCAACGGAGGCCAGGTGATCAAGTCCACCTCGGAGCGGGGCGGGCAGTGGCGCGCCGAGAAGCTCATCGACGAGCAGGCGACGCCGAGCGGCTGGGCATCCGCGGACGGCTCCCTGCCCCAGGAGATCATCGTCCGGCTTCCCGCCCCGTCGCGCTTCAATACGCTGGTCTTCAACCTGGACAGCGGCGCTCCCGATGGAGAGTGGGCGCGGGACGTCGCGATCTACACCGCCGACCCCTTCCCGACCATGGGGGGATGGAAGCTGGTGACCACCGTGAGCCTCGCCCGGCAGACCACGGACCAGACGTTCACCGTCACTCCGACGGACGGGCGGTTCGTCCGCCTGCTGATCACGGCGGCGCACGCGCCGGACGCGCCGCGCGTCAGCCTCGCCCGGTTCAAACTCTTCCTGCGCTGAGGGCCGCCGGCGGCGTGCGCGTCAGCGCGTGAACGGGGCCAGGTAGGTCAGGCCGTACTTGGCGAGGATGTCCTGGATGGTCCGGTCGGCGAGCAGCTGATCGAGGACCTGATTGACGGCATCGCGCAGGGGCTGGTCGGCATTGACCAGACGCACGGCGACGTTCCACTGAAGCTCGGGATCGCGCACATAGCCGTCGGCGACCTTCACCGCCGCGTCAGGATGTTCCTTGAGGAACCAGCCCAGATATGGATCGGTGACCATTCCGGCCGCGACCTCGCCCTTGACCACCGCCTCGATGATCTCGGTTTGGTCCCGGTAGGCGGTGATCCCGATCCCGTGGGTCTGCAACAGGTAGTGCGGCCACGAAGTGTACTCCACGCCGACCTTGCCCGACTTCACGTCCTCCACGCGATGCACCGCGCTGTTGGCCCGCGGCACCAGCAGCACGTAGCCGCTCCCCGCATAGGCGTTGGTCAGCAGGCCGCCACGCGCCGGCGGTGCCTTGTCCTCGATCAGCGGGACCACCGCGCCGATGATCGCATCGCAGCTCGCGCGCCGCGCATGCCGCGTGAACACGATCCAGTCGGGGATCACCTTGACTCCCAGGACCTTGGCGATCGCGTCCGCGATCTCGAGCTGGAAGCCCGGCTGGGCGCGGTCCTGGCTGGAGAACGGCAGCGCAGCGGGATGCGCGCACACCCGCAGCCACCCTCGCTCCTTGACCTCGGCCAGCGACGCGGCGTCGACCTCGAGAGGGAGGAGCCAGGCGGTGATCACCACGACACACGCGGCAGCCGAGAGTCCGTATCGAGACATTTTCACTTGTCCTCCGCGTTCGACAGAGACAGGACGTAGGCGACCAGCTTCCAGATGTTCTCCCTGGGCATGGTGGCCTCGAAGCCCGGCATGCCGTTCGGCGACCCCTTGCTGATGCGCGCGTAGACGTAAGAGCGCTCGAGCTTCGACCCCCGCAGCTTCGGCGCTCGGGACGGCCCGCCGTCCTTGCCGTGGCAATAGGCGGTGCAGCTCTGCCGGAAGAGCTGGGCCCCTTCGCCGACGACCTTCGAATCGGTCAGGTCGAAGGGCGGAGCACCGGTGTTCGCGCCTTGAGCAAACCCGGGGGAGTGATCGACGAGCCAGCCGATCCCCACCCCGGCGAACAGCATCGCGGCCGTCAACCCGCCGATGAGCTTGGAGGCTCGCATGGAGAACCGGTTCAAATGATACACCGCGGCGGGACCATCGGACTGTCCCGCCGCGGTGCGCGGAGTCGACTACCTTACTTGAGCGTGAAGACGAAGATCGCGCTGCCCGCCGGGAAGTGCTCGACCTCGGGCCACAGGGCCGGGTAGAGACCCAGGACCAGCGAGCCGAGGCCGCTGGGCACCGCGATGTACTGCTTGCCATTCACCGAGTAGCTGATCGGGCCGCCCCGATGGCCGGACCCCGTGCGGAAGTTCCAGAGCTCCGCGCCGCTGTCGCCGTCGTACGCGCGCACCACCCCTTCGAGGTCGCCGAGGAACACCAGCTCGCCGGCGGTGGACAGCACGCTGCCGATGGGCGGGTACTTGTGGTGGACCGTCCACTTGCGCTCGCCGGTCACGGGATCGCGCGCGTCCAGGTGCCCGTACGCTTCACCGCCCGGCGGGTGCTTCGCCACCTGGTCGCCACCGAAGAAGAGGCCGGCCGCGGGCTCCGTGACCGGCGTCTGCTTCTCGACCGTGACTTCCTCGCAGACCTCCATCGCGGTGTTGTACCAGAGCTTGCTCTTCGGGCTGTAGGAGCCCGAGTTCCAGCTCCGCCCGCCCGCGATCCAGGGGCAGATGAAGGTCGGCTTGCCCACTTCCCGCGGAGGATTCCGACCGATCAGCTCGCCGGTCTTGGGATCGATGCTCTTCACGAAGTTGTAGGTGTGGGTCATCGGCCACACGTTGTGGACCTTGCCGTTGGTCCGGTCGAGGACGAAGACGAAGCCGCTCTTGTTCTGGTGGACGAGCAGCTTCTTCCCATCGCGATCCATCACCAGGCTCTCGCCCAGACCCGAGTCGTAGTCCCAGTCGTCGTGCGGGATCTCCTGGTAGTACCACTTGAGCTGGCCGGTGTCGGGATCGAGGGCGATCACGGACGACGTGTAGAGGTTGTCGCCGGGCCGCGCGCCGCCCCAGTCGTAGTCAGGCGCGGGGTTCGCGGTGCCCCAGTACACGAGGTTGAGCGCCGGATCGTACGACCCGGTCATCCACCCGCCGCCGCCCCCGAACTTCCCCGACTCGCCCCCCCAGCTCTTCGGATCGTTCTTGATCGTGTTGAACTCCCACGCCTTCTCCCCGTTGATTGACCACCAGCGGCGCGCCCGTGAAGTTGCAGCTGCACTTCTTCGTGTCGAGGAGGGTCGTGACCCACGCTTCCTTGCCCGTCTTCATGTTGAGCGCGATGACCCGGCCGTCGAGCGTCCCGAAGTAGACGTTGCCATGCCCGGCGGCGAGGCCCCGGTTGTAGGGCTGGAAGAACAGCGTGGTGACCACGGGGTCGAGCTTGGCGTAGTAGTGCCAGATCTCCTTGCCGGTCGCCCCGTCCAGCGCGAACACGCGGTTGTTGGACGCGATGTAGTACATGACGCCGTCGATCACGAGGGGGGTGGATTCCAGGCCTTGAAGGACCACGCCCGACTGATGCACCCACGCCACCTGCAGGTCCTTCACGTTCGTCTTGTTGATCTGCGCGAGCGGGCTGTAGCGGTAGCCGTCGTACGTGCGGTGGTACATCGGCCAGTTGTTCGGATCGTCCGACGTGAGTCGGGACGCGCCCACTTGGGCATCAGCGACGCCTGCGAACAGTGCAGAAGCGACCAGGAGCACCACGGTGAGTGCTGTGAATCGAGACGTCCTCGTCCGCATGGTCTCACTCCTTTTCCCGGGGGGTGGCGCCAGCGCCATGAATCTTCGCCCATCGCCGATGCGAAGACCAGACAATTGGCTTTTATACGAGAGCCATTGTGGCACTGTCAATAGCGCATGATCGGCGGGGGGCGCGACGCGAGCATGGCGGGGCCGGCGGGAAAGGGGGAGCGCGCCTGGGCCTGGAGCCGCGTCGGTCTCGCCTCTCGTCCAACCCTTAGTTCTGTCGCGGGATGACGCGGGCGAGAGAAGGCCACGGCGTAGCCGCCTGGGCCAAGGGCGCGCTGGCCGCGATCGTCCTCGCCGGGCTGCTCCAGGCGTGCGGGCGCGCCCCGGACCCTCCCCCACCGATCGATCTGCCCCCCGGCTTCACGGCCGATGTCTTCGCGGCCGGCCTGGGTCCGCCCCGCGCGCTGGCCGTCGACCCCGCCGGCACGCTGATCGTCTCGATCCCCAGCCAGGGCAAGGTCGTGGCGCTGGCCGATCGGGGCGCCGGCCAGTCGGTGAGGGCGGTGACGGTGGTCGAAGGCCTCCATCTGCCGCACGGGCTCGCCTTTCGACACGGCGACCTGTACGTCGCCGAAACCGGCCGCATCCTGCACTTCCGCTACGACGCGAAGACGCTGGCCGCACGCGATCCGGTCGTGGTGGTGGCCGACCTGCCGGTCGGCGCGCACCACTGGACCCGGGGAATCGCGTTCGGTCCGGACGGGGCCTTCTACGTCAGCGTCGGGTCGTCGTGTGACGTCTGCCGGGAGGAGGATCGCCGCCGGGCCTCGATCATGCGCTACCAGGCGGATGGCTCCGGCGGGCGGCAATTCGCCTCCGGCCTCCGCAACCCGGTAGGGCTCGCGTTCCATCCGCAGAGCGGCGTCCTGTGGACGACGGTGAACGAGCGTGACTGGCGGCGCGGCGGTGCCCCTCCCGACTACGTCACCGAGGTGCGCCCTGGCGGCGCCTATGGCTGGCCCGACTGTTACGCCGAAGGGAGCACCTTCGTGGGGGATCCGGAGCTGCCGGACCGGCGCGGCTGCGGGGGGCTCACGCTGCCCACCTTCGAAGTGCCGGCGCACTCGGCCCCGCTTGGGCTGGCCTTCTATTCGGGCACTGCCTTCCCCGCGCCCTACCGGGATAGCCTCTTCGTCGCCATGCACGGGTCCCGCCCGGAGCTGCTCCCGGCCGGCTACAAGCTGGTCCGTGTCGTCTTCCGGGGCGGCCGGCCGGTCGAGGTCGAGGACTTCGCGACCGGCTGGCGCCGCGACAACCGCGTGTGGGGACGTCCAGTCGACATCGTCGCCGGCCACGACGGCGCGCTGTACGTCTCCGACGATCACGGAGGTCGAATCGTCCGCATCACATTCCGAGCGCGCTGAGGGGCCCGTCCAAGTAGTCCCCGCCGGGCTATAATGTGGGGTCCATGGACGCGCCCCTCGCCGGTCTTCTCGTCGCCGATCTCACCCAGAACGTCGCGGGCCCCTTCTGCGCGCAGATCCTGGGGGACATGGGCGCGGAGGTGGTGAAGATCGAGCGCACCGGCCGCGGCGACGACGCCCGCGCGTGGGCGCCACCCTACTGGGGCCACGAGAGCGCCACCTTCATGAGCGTCAACCGTAGCAAGCGGAGCCTCGCGGTGGACCTCAAGTCGCGCGAGGGCCTCGCCATCGTGGAGCGCCTGGTCACGCGCGCCGACGTCTTCGTGCAGTCGCTGCGCGCGGGCGCGGTGGAGGAGCTGGGGCTGGGCTGGGAGCAGGCGCGCGCGCTGAATCCCCGCCTGGTGTACTGCTCGGTCACCGCCTTCGGGACGGAAGGCCCGCTGCGCGACCGGCCGGGCTACGACCCGCTCATGCAGGCCATGTCCGGCATCATGTCCGTTACCGGCCATCCGGATCAGCCGCCCGCGCGCGTGCCCGTCTCCGTGGTGGACATGGGCACTGGCATGTGGGCGGCCACCGCCATCCTCGCCGCCCTGCGCGAGCGTGACCGCACCGGGCAGGGTGTGCACGTCACCACCGCCCTCTTCGACACCGCGCTCGCGTGGACCGCGTTTCAGATGAGCCAGTACCTGGCCACCGGCGAGGTGCCACTCCCGCAGGGCTCGGGCACCGCCATGATCTGCCCCTACGAGGCCTTCCCCGCCCGCGACGCCTGGGTGATGATCGCGGCCGGGTCGGACGCGCTCTTCACGCGCTGCTGCGAGGCGCTCGAGGTGCCCGCGCTCGCGGAGGATCCGCGCTTCCGTGACAATCCCACGCGCGTCGCCAACCGCAAGGCCCTCATCGAGGCGCTCTCGGCGGCGACCCGCGCGCTCGACTCCGCGGACGTGCTGGATCGCCTCCAGGGGGCGGGCGTTCCCTCGGCGCCCATCAACACGCTCGACCGCATCGTGGCGGAGGCGCAGACCGAGGCCAGCGGCATGCTGGTGTCCGTCAAGCATCCCCGCCTCCCCGACTACCGGGCGCTGGGCTTGCCCATTCGCTGGGACGGCGAGCGGCCGCCCATCACCCGGGTGCCGCCGCTCCTGGGTGAGCACACCGCCGAGGTCCTCGCCGAGCTCGGCTTCGCGCCCGACGCCATCGAGGATCTCGCGAGGCGCCATGTCGTCGGACTATAAGACCCTCAACGTCGCGCGCTCGACCGACGGCTACGTGGTCACCGTCGAGCTCAACCGTCCCGAGGCGCTCAATGCCATGAACACGGCGATGGGACGCGATCTCCTGGCGTGCTTCGAGGCGCTGCAGTGGGACCGCGAGGCGCGGGCGGTGGTCTTCACCGGCGCCGGCACCAAGGCCTTCTGTGTGGGCGGCGACCTCAAGGAGCGCGAGGGCATGACGGACGAGGCCTGGCGCGCCCAGCACGTGATCTTCGAGGAGGGCGCCTTCAAGGTGCTGCACTGCCCGGTACCGGTCATCGCCGCGGTGGAGGGCTTCGCCATGGGCGGAGGCTGCGAGCTGGCCGTGCTCTCCGACTTCGTGGTGGCGGCCGAGACCGCGGTGTTCGCGGTGCCCGAGGTGACGCGTGGGATCTTTCCCGGCATCGGCGGCACCCAGCTCCTGCCGCGCATCCTGGGCGCGCCGCTGGCCAAGGAGATGATCTTCACCGGGCGGCGCGTGGGGGCCCAGGAGGCGAAGGCGGCCGGGCTCGTCAACCATCTGGTGCCGGCGGGGCAGGCGCGGGCCAAGGCCCTGGAGATCGCCGCCACCATCGCCGACAACGGACCCTTCGCGGTGCGCCAGGCCAAGAAGGCCATCGCCTGGGGCAGCGAGACCGACCTCGAAACCGCGCTCCGGCTGGCCATCGAGGCGTACAACAATACCGTCACCACCGAGGACCGCCTCGAGGGGGTGCGGGCCTTCAACGAGAAGCGGAAGCCGCGCTTCACGGGACGCTGACCATGGCTGACCCCATCCGCCGTCTGCGCGGCTCGGCCGCCGGCTGGAACCGCGGCTCCGTCTACCGCGACCTCGTGTGGACGGTGGCCACCGCCGCCGACCGCAGCCAGGGCGTGCGAGGTCAGACGCAGCAGTGCCTCGCCGCGCTGGACAAGGGCCTCGCCGAGGGCGGCTCCGACCGCACCCGCATCCTGTCGGCGCAGATCTTCCTGGCCGACATGGCCACCAAGGACGAGATGGACGCGGTGTGGAACGCCTGGATCGGGCCCGACCCGGAGCACTGGCCGCAGCGGGCCTGCGTGGGCGCGCCGCTCGCCGACGGCTGTCTCGTCGAGATCATCTTCACCGCGGCCAGGACCTGAGGGCCGACGGAGGCACGCGATGACCAAGGACATGACCTTCACCCTCACCGACGAGCAGCGCGCCCTCAAGGCCGCGGTGGCCGACCTCTGCAAGCAGTACCCGCCGGAGTACTGGCGCGACCTGGATGGGCGGCGCGAATACCCGGAGCGGTTCGTCGACGGGAAGGCGCGCTCATCCTGGAGGAGATCAACCGCTCGGGCGGCAACGGGGGCGCCTGCCACGCGCAGATGTACATCATGGGCACCGTGCTGCGCCATGGCTCCGAGGCGCAGAAGCGGGGCTACCTGCCCAAGATCGCCACCGGCGAGCTGCGGCTCCAGGCCTTCGGCGTCACCGAGCCCAATGCCGGCTCGGACACCACCAAGCTCCAGACCACCGCGATCAGAAAAAACGACCGCTACGTGGTGAACGGGCAAAAGATGTTCATCTCGCGGGTGCTTCAGTCCGACCTCATGCTCCTCCTCGCCCGCACCACTCCGGTGGACCAGGTGAAGAAGAAGACGGACGGGCTGAGCGTTTTCCTCATCGACATCCGGCCGCTCAAGGGCAAGGGGCTCGAGGTGCGCCCCCTCAAGATGATGATGAACCACTCCACCAACGCGCTCTTCTTCGACAACATGGAGATCCCCGCCGACAGCCTCATCGGCCAGGAGGGCAAGGGCTTCTCCTACATCCTCGACGGGATGAACGCGGAGCGCATCCTGGTGGCCTCGGACTCGCTGGGCGACGCGCGCTGGTTCATCGAGAAGGCGGTGGCGTACGCCGGCCAGCGGGTGATCTTCGGCAAGCCCATCGGGGCCAACCAGGGCGTGCAGTTCCCCATCGCCAAGGCGCACATGGCCATCGAGGCCGCCGATCTCATGCGCACCAAGGCGGCCAAGATGTTCGACGCGGGCATCCCCTGCGGGCCCGAGGCCAACATGGCGAAGTATCTCTGCTCCGAGGCGGCCATCCAGGCGGGGGACGCCTGCCTCGACTGCCACGGCGGCTACGGGTTCGCCGAGGAGTACGACATCGAGCGCAAGTTCCGCGAGTCGCGGCTCTACCGCACCGCGCCCATCAACAACAACCTCGTGGCGGCCTACGTGGGTGAGCACGTGCTCGGGATGCCCCGATCGTACTAGACGGGGAGACGGCGGCGTGACTCTCGAGGCGGTCGACCGCATCAGCGTGACCACGGTGGTGGACAACTCCGTGGACATTCTGCGCGCCGACGAGAAGGTGGCGCGGCGCTGGACCAGCGCGAGGGCGCGACGGTTCTCGACGCTCCGGGCCGAGCACGGGCTCGCGCACTGGGTGGAGGTGGCGCGAGGCCGCGAGTCGGCGCGGCTGGCCTTCGACTGGGGGCTCACCGGCGAGACCTACACCCACAACCTGCGCGAGCTGGGCCTCGACCCGGCCGGGCTCGACGCGCTCGCCCTCAGCCACGGCCACCAGGACCACTGGGGCGGGCTGCGCGGCTTTCTCGGCGAGGGCCGGCGCGCGATGAAGAGCGCCCTCCCCTTCTACGGGGGATCCGACCACTTCCTCCCGCGCTATAGCGAGATGAAGGGCGAGCGCGTCTACTTCGGCCGACTCGACCGCGAGGAGCTGGAGCGACAGGACCTCGACGTGCGGGTGGTGGCCAAGCCCACCGTGCTCCCCGAGGGCCTCATGCTCTCGGGCGAGATGCACGAGACCGCGCCCGGCGAGACCATCCCCGCGTCCCTCAAGGTCGAGCGCGACGGCGCGGTGGTGCAGGACACCTTCATCGGCGAGCAGACTCTTATCGGCCACGTGCGGGGCCGCGGACTCGTGGTGGTGACCTCGTGCTCCCATCGCGGCATCGTGGGCATCTGCCGCCACGCGACGCGGGTAAGCGGGGTGCCGAAGATCCACGCCGTGATCGGCGGCTTTCACCTGAGCGGGTGGCTCGTCCCGCAGCACTGCACCGGGATGGAGGCCTTCATCGCCATCGGCAACCACCTCCCGGCCGAGATGGTGGTGTCCTCCGTGGGCAGCACCTTCACCTTCGAGGCCTGAGGGCATGCTGGGGCCGGTGATCGAGGGCGAGCGCATCCGGCTGGAGCCGCCGCGCCCCGAGTACCTGCCCGCGTATATCCGCTGGTTCGCGGACATGGAGGTGACGCAGTACCTCCTCTTCCGCTACCCCCTCACCGAGAAGGGCGAGGCGGAGTGGCTGGAGCAGACCGCCAAGGATCAGAGCAACGTGCTCTGGGCCATCGTGGCCCGGACGAGCGGCCGCCTGGTCGGCAACACCGCGCTCGAGAAGATCAACTGGCGGGACCGCCGCGCGGAGAGCGGCATCGTGATCGGCGAGAAGGACGAGTGGGGCAAGGGCTATGCCGGCGAGGCCATGCGGCTCCGCACCCGCTACGCCTTCCGGGAGCTCGCGCTCAACAAGGTGGTCACCACCGTGTACGGGGGCAACGAGGCGAGCCGTCGGGCCCTGGAGCGGGCGGGCTACCGGCAGTGCGGGACCTACCGGCGCCACGTGCTCATCGACGGACAATGGCACGATGTCTGGATCGGGGAGATCTTGCGGGACGACTGGGAAGCCCAGGAGGGGCACGCATGAAGCTGCCGCAGCGGGTGACGCTTTGTGAAGTGGGGACGCGCGACGGGTTCCAGATCGAGCCGGACTGGATTCCCACCGATCTCAAGGTCGAGGTGGTGGACCGGCTCTCCGCCACGGGCGTGCCGCGCATCGAGGTGACGTCCTTCGTATCGCCCAAGGCCATCCCCGCGCTGCGCGACGCGGAGGAGGTCATGGCCCGCATCCAGCGGAGACCCGGCACGCGCTTCTCGGCGCTGGTGCCGAACGACAAGGGCGCGGTGCGCGCGGTGGACGCGCGCGTGGACGAGATCCACACCGTGGTGTCGGCCAGCGAGAGCCACAACCTCGCCAACGTGAACATGTCCATCGCGGAGTCGCTGGTGAAGTTGCGCGCCACCATGGAGGTGGCGCATCGGGCCGGCGTCCCCGTCTACTCCGGCATCTCCTGCTCCTTCGGCTGCCCCTTCGAGACGGAGGTGCCCCTGCCGAAGCTCGAGGCGGTGGTCAAGGCCCTCGTCGACATGGGCGCCCGCGGCATCGGGCTCGCCGACACCACCGGCATGGCCAATCCGGCCCAGGTCGGCCGCGTCCTCGATCACCTGATGCCCCGCTTCCCGGGCATGGAGTGGACGCTCCACACGCATGACACGCGCGCCATGGCCATCCCGAACATCCTGGCCGCCATGGAGCGCGGGGTCACCTGCTTCGACGCCTCCATCGGCGGGCTCGGCGGCTGCCCCTTCGCCCCCTCGACGCCTATATCGCGGCCTCGCGCCGGGTGCAAGAGGTGGTGGGTCATCCCCTGCCGGGCCAGATCGTGAAGGCCGGCAAGTGGGACCGCCGCTATCCGCTGCCCGACGGCGTCGAGGCCAAGCTCGCGGGCACGCGCGCATGAGCCGACCCAAGCCCCTGGCGAAGAAGGTCGCGCGCATGCTCCGCCTCATGGATCACGCGGTCACCGAGTGGTCGCTGCCCGTGATCGGGGTGGAGAAGGGCCGCGTGCTGCGCCGCCTCATCGCCGAGCACGCGCCCACCCGCGCCCTCGAGGTGGGCTCCCTCTTCGGCTATTCCGCCCTGCTCATCGCGGGCAGCCTGCCGCGGGGGGGAAAGCTCACGTGCGTGGAGCAGAATCCCTACCTCGCCAAGTTCGTCGACCGGAACGCCGCCGAGGCGGGACTGGGCGACCGGGTGAGGGTGGTGGTGGGCGACGCCCTCCGCGTGCTCCCCATGCTGCGGGGCCCGGTAGATTTCATGCTCATCGACGCCAAGAAGGAAGACTACCTCGACTATCTCCGCGCGGTGGAGTCGCGGCTCACCCGCGGGGCGCTGGTGGTGGCGGACAACACGGGGATGTACCGCCGCGACGTGAAGCCCTACCTCTCCCATGTCCGCGGCGACGGCCGCTACCAGAGTCGCGAGCACGACTTCGGCTTCGACTGCATGGAAGTCTCGGTCTTCCTCGGCTAGCGCCCCGTGTTCGGCGAGCGCCACGATCCGGAGTTCCTCAAGCATCTCTTCGACCGTACGGAGATACTCCGCAAGCCGATGTCCGGCATCATCACCGGCTACCACGTGCTGCCCTATATCCTGGTGGGCCCCCAGGAGGACCGGCCCGCGCACTCGGTGGAGATCCGCGGCAAGATCAAGGTCTCGCCCCGCCTGGTCCTCGCGCCGGGGCGCGCCGGCCAGACCTACGGCGATCTCTTCAAGGACACCGAGCTGATGGACCAGACCCTGGTGGCGCGGGTCTTCTCCTTCGCCTACTCCTCGCGCCACCAGGTGACGCTCGAGAGCGAGGACCTGACCATCCAGCGCACCGACCGCGAGCCGCAGGCCCAGGTGGAACGGGCCCTGGACGAGCTGTCGCAGCGCGAGGTCATCAATACCGGCGTCATTCTCTCGCCCAACGTGCGCTTCTACCCGGTCTCCCTCGACCGGTTCATCACCGAGATCCTGGATCAGGAGTTCCGCCCCTCCTGACCGGGCGATCATGCGCATCACCACGCTGACCCCCGCGGAGACGCTCCTCGCCGAGCCCGCCCTCGTCGCCCTGCTCCGCGACGCGGTGGACTCGGGGGCCTCCATCGGCTTCCTGCCGCCGCTCGCGGAGGCGGAGGCGGTCGAGTACTGGCGCTCGGTGGGCGCGGCCGTCGCGGAGGGCTCGCGCGTGCTCTTCGCCGCCCGCGACCCCGCCGGCGAGGTGGTCGGCAGCGCCCAGCTGGAGCTGGCCCGGCGCGCCAATGGCCGGCACCGTGCCGAGGTCGCGAAGGTGATGGTGCATCGGCGCGCGCGCCGGCAAGGGGTGGGGCGCGACCTCATGCTCGCGGCGGAGACGGAGGCGCGGCGGCTCGGCCGCAGCACGCTCGTGCTCGACACCCGCCAGGGCGACCCCTCGGAGATCCTCTATCGCTCGCTGGGCTGGGAGCCCGCCGGCCAGATCCCGCGCTATGCTCGGAGCGCGGACGGGACCCTTCACACCACCGCGTTCTACTTCAAGCTCCTCGAGGCCTGATGCGCGCGTACCTCGTCTCGCGCCTCGGCCAGACCCTCCTCGTCGTCTTCCTCTCGCTCACCGCCGTCTTCTTCCTCGCGCGGCTCGGGGGCGACCCGGTGCTCCTTTTCCTCCCCATGGACATCCAGGCGAAGGACCTCAACGAGTTCCGGCAGCGCCTGGGGTTCAACGATCCCCTGCCGGTGCAGTATGCGCGCTTCATGTCCGGCGCCCTCCGCGGGGACTTCGGCGAGTCGCTCCGCTACAAGCAGGATGCGCTCGGCCTCGTCCTCGAGCGGCTGCCCGCCACGCTCCGCCTGGGCGGCGCCGCGCTGCTCCTCACCTTCTGCCTCGCCATCCCGGTCGGCGTGGTCTCGGCGATGAAGCGCGGCTCCGTCTGGGACTATCTCGGCATGGGGGGCGCGGTGCTGGGCCAGGCCATCCCCGGCTTCTGGCTGGGCCTCATGCTCATCTATCTCTTCTCGGTCCCCTCCACTACGTGATGCCCGTCCTCGTGCTCGGCGCCTTCTACGCCGCCCGCATGGCCCGCCTCACCCGCTCGTCCGTGCTCGACATCCTGGGGGAGGACTTCATCCTCACCGCGCGTGCGAAGGGGCTGGCCGAGCTCGTGGTGGTGGGCAAGCACACGCTCAAGAACGCGGCCATTCCCATCGTGACCCTGGCCGGGCTCGAGACGGGCCAGCTCCTGGGCGGCGCCGTCATCACCGAGACCATCTTCGCGTGGCCGGGGGTGGGCCGGCTCACCGTGCAGGCCCTCCTCAACCGGGACTTCCCCCTGGTGCTGGCGGCGGTGTTCATCGCCTCGCTCACCTACACCCTTCTCAATCTCGTGGTCGATCTCCTCTACGGCTGGATCGACCCGCGGACCCGAAAATCTTGATCACGCTGGTTCGAATTCGCCGCAATGGCCTCGGTATCATCGGCCTGGTCCTGGCCGGCGCCGCCATCCTGGCCGCCTTCGCGGCGCCGCTGCTGGCGCCCCACGATCCGCTCAACGCCGACTTCACCCAGAGCCTCAAGCCGCCGGGGACGGCGGGGCATCCCTGGGGCACCGACCAGCTCGGCCGCGATCTCCTCTCGCGGGTGATCTACGGCGCCCGCATCGCGCTCTTCATCGGGCTCTGCACCGTGCTGCTCACCGCGGTGGTGGGCGGTGTCCTCGGCCTCCTCGCCGGCTACTTCGGCGGCTGGCCGGGCGCGGTGCTCATGCGGCTGGTCGACGTCCAGCTGTCCTTCCCCTTCATCTTCCTCGCCCTCACCATCAACGCCATCGTGGGGCTGGGGCTGCGCAACATCATCATCAGCCTGGCTGCCGCGGGCTGGGTCGTGTATGCTCGCGTGGTCCGGGGGGAGGTCCTGTCGGTGAAGCAGCGCGAGTACGTGCACGCGGCGGCGGCGCTGGGCATGGGGCGGGGCCGGATCCTGTTCCGCCACGTCCTCCCCAACGTGCTGCCCTCGATCATCATCGTCGCGAGTCTCCAGTTCTCGCAGTTCATCGTGGCCGAGGCGGCGATCTCGTTCCTCGGCTTCGGCGTGCAGCCCCCGACACCGGCGTGGGGAAGCATGCTCTCGGAGAGCCGCGACCATCTCTACGTGGCCTGGTGGCTGGCCGCCTTTCCGGGCGCGGCGCTGGCCGTGACCGCGCTCGGCATCAACCTGGTGGGGGACTGGCTCCGCGACGTGCTGGACCCCAAGCTCCGCGCCTGAGGGCGCCACCCCGGAGGAGGATTCTCATGCTCAACCGAATCGGACGGCGGCCGGCTCTGGTCGCCCTCGCCCTCGGCCTCGCCCTCTTCGCCGGTGGGCCCGCCGGCGCGCAGGACCGGGCGCGCAGCAAGGAAGTGGTGGTGGCGCTGGCGGCGGAGCCGCGCTCGCTGCTGCCCAACACCATCGTGGACTGGACCACCAACAACCAGCTCGAGCACATGTACGACCGCCTGGTGGACCGCGACGCCAAGAGCTACAAGCCCGCGCCCATGCTCGCCACCGGGTGGAAAGTGGTGAACGACACCACCTGGGAGTTCACGCTCAAGCAGGGGGTGAAGTTCCACAACGGCGAGCCGTTCAACGCGCAGTCCGTCAAGGCGACCATGGACTACATCATGGACCCCGCCAGCAAGACCCACTACGCGCCGCGCTGGTCACAGGTGAAGGAAGTCCAGATCGTCAACGACTACACCGTGCGCTTCGTCACCGAGAAGCCGTGGCCCGGCCTCATCGACCGCATGGCCGCCACCGACTTCCTCCCCATGCCGCCCAAAGCGCTCAAGGAAGGGGGGGTGGCCGCGCTGGCCGCCAAGCCCATCGGCACCGGGCCCTTCAAGTTCGTCCAGTGGGTGCGGGACGAGAAGCTCGTGCTGGAGCGGAACCCCGACTACTGGCAGGGAGCGGCCGCCGTCAGCCGCGTGACCTTCCGCTACATCCCCGAGTTCAGCGCGCGGCTGGCCGCGCTGCTCGCGGGCGAGATCGACATCATGAAGGACGTGCCGCCGCTGAACGTCGACCAGGTGGACAAGAGCGGCAAGGCCAAGGTGCGGGGTGCGGCGGGCCATCCACCGCGCGGTCAACGTGGACGAGCTGATCGCGCAGGTGCTCCGCGGCCGGGCCACCAAGATGTGGGGGCCGCTGTCGCCGCTCAACGTGGACTATTCCCCGAAGGGGGAGTGCATCAAGTACGATCCGGCGCGCGCCCAGGCGCTCCTGAAGGACGCGGGACAGGACCCGGCCAAGCTCCAGCTCACGCTGGACACGCCGTCCGGCCGCTATCCGCTGGACAAGGACATCTCGCTGGCCATCGCGTCCCAGCTCGGCCGCATCGGGATCAAGGTCAACGTGGTGGTGAACGAGTGGGGCACCCACCTCGACAAGATCAAGAACCGGACCACCGGCGACATGTTCTTCCTCGGGTGGGGACCGGCCCTGGAAGCTCAGGGCACCATCGAGCAGCTCTTCCAGGCCAAGCCGACCTACTCGTCGTTCGGCAACAACGCGGCCATCGATGCCAAGATCGCCCAGGCGGTGACCATCGTGGATCCCAGGAAGCGGCTGGAGGCCTGGGCCGAGCTGCAGCAGCTGGTGCGCGACGAGGTGCCGTGGGTGTTCCTCTGGCAACAGCACGACCTCTACGGCGTGG
>WNFK01257120.1_pt1 | contig 15303 bp, 16 predicted proteins | sample 5400281 | NCBI WGS metagenome assembly WNFK01 (sample SAMN13153350, study PRJNA577476) | soil metagenome | isolation source: 20 cm soil on Douglas fir-dominated hillslope | place: USA:California | collected 2013-09-17 | reverse complement strand
CTTTCGCGTGACCGGTTCGGATTCCGGGGTCTACCCGCCCGCGTCGACGCTGCTCGAAAATCTCGGCATTTCCTGCTTCAACACTTTTGATGCGGCGCATTTGCAGCCGGCGCCTGACCTTGTGGTGATCGGAAATATCATCGCGCGGGGGAATCCGGAGCTGGAGGAAGTGCTGGATCGAAAGATTTCCTATCGCTCGATGCCGGAAATTCTGGAGGAAGTATTTCTCCCCGAAAGACATTCCATTGTTGTCAGCGGAACGCATGGCAAAACCACTACGACGGCGATGCTGGCTTGGATTTTCCACACCGCGGGGAAGCGGCCGAATTTTCTTGTGGGGGGCGTGGCGGAAAACTTTGGAAAGAGTTACGGGCTTGGCGGCGGGGAAGAGTTCATTCTTGAAGGTGACGAGTATGAAACGGCGTTCTGGGACCGCGGACCCAAGTTTTTTCACTATCATCCCGATGATCTGATCATTACGTCCCTCGAATACGACCACGCCGACATCTACCCTGATTTTGATACTTATCAGTTGGCTTTCCGCCGTCTGGTCAATCTTGTTCCCAGACGCGGAAGAGTGGTCATCTGGGGCGACGCGGAAGATTCGGGCCCGGCCTTGCAGCGCGCGGCGGAAAAGGCTTTCTGCCCAGTTGAAACGTACGGATTCAACGGCAGTAGTGATTGGGTGGCGAGCGGTTTCGCCATCGATGGCGAGATCATGCGCTTTCGTGTCGCGCATCGGAGGAAGCCGTTTGGAGAATTTGCGCTGGCCGCCACGGGGCGCCACAACGTCTTAAACGCCATGGCGGCACTCATCGTTGCGCAGGGACGCGGCATCCCAGCCGAGGAGATCGCCAAGGCGCTCGCGACGTTTCGCAGTGTGAAGCGCCGGATGGATGTGCGAGGCGAAATCGGGGGAGTATTGGTGGTCGACGATTTCGCGCATCACCCCACGGCTGTGAAAGCCACGATCGAGGCTGCGCGCGGCCGCTGGCCCGGACGCCGGCTCTGGGCCATTCTAGAGCCGCGGTCAAATTCCATGCGCCGCAAAGTGTTTCAGGATGCCCTGCCGAAAGCGCTTGCCCTTGGCGACCGCGTCATTCTTGGCGGCGTTTTTCGCGCCCAGCAATTGGCCGGCGAGAATCGCCTGGACCCCGAGACCGTTGCGGAAAGTGTCCGTGAGCTCGGCAAAGACGCCCGCGTGTTTGCGAGTTCGGACGCCATCGCGGAGCATCTTGCGGCCGAAGCCAAGCCAGGGGATCTCCTTCTCATCATGTCCAACGGCAGCTTTGACGGCTTGTGCGAAAAACTTCTGAAGAAACTCGGCACGGCTGTTCAACTTGCAGGCGAGGCGAAAACTCGGTGACATTTCAATTTCTCCGGAACACCAGACCGATTCCGACGATCTGCTTCATTTTATTTCTACTCGCAGTAGGGTCTCCTGGTAGCGCCACCATCCGCTACGAAGTGTGGCTTGCGCATCCGGAACAGCATCTCTTCCACGTGACAATGACCATTCCCGATGTCACGAACGAAGTCACCGTGCAAATGGCGGCTTGGAACGCCCTCTACCATGTTAAGGATTTCAGCAGCCACGTGCGGCAGGTCGAAGCATTCATCGGTTCCGAGATAACGCCGATCGAGAAGCTTGATAAGCAAACGTGGCGCATCACAGGGAAGGGAACGATCCGGGTTCATTACGCTGCGTATTGGGATGAGCCGGGTCCGTTCGCGTCGCAGCTGAATAGTGAGCACGCTTTCATCAATCCGGCGATGATCCTTTTGTACGTTCCTGAACGGCGCGGAGAGGCGGTGCGCCTTGAGATGCCAGACGTCCCCGAACAATGGCAAGCGGCCGGTCCGTCCATTCAACTTATTGAATCAATGGGCGGGGCTCGAAATTTTGGCGGCGCGCGATGTTTCAGCTGGCCGGATTTAAGCCCGAGATCTGGGTTGTGATCCATGGAGATAACTGGAGCAGGAAACGCGTGGAAGAAGACCTGAGGCGAATTTGTAAGTACGAATTGAAACTCATGGATGGAGCACCGTTTGAGCGCTACACGTTCATTCTCCACGTCGGCAAGGGAGCAGGTGGCGGAGGCATGGAGCACGCAAACTCCACTGCAATCGGCGTCTATTCGGATGAATACCTGCCGAGCGTCGCGGCCCACGAATTCTTTCATCTCTGGAATGTGAAGCGCATCCGGCCGATATCGCTGGACCCCGTGGACGATACGAAAGAGCAATACACGCGGGCTTTGTGGTTTGCTGAGGGTGTGACGAATACGTACGGTTCGTACACGCTCTTGCGCAGCGGAATTTGGAGCAAAGAACAATTCTACGCGGACCTCGGCGAGCAGATTACCGAGTTGGAAGTCCGCCCCGCCAACCGCTGGCAGAGCGCGGAGCAATCCAGCCTCGATGCCTGGCTGGAAAAATATCCTCTCTACAATCAGCCGGAGTATAGCGTCTCGTATTACACCAAAGGGCAGGTGCTGGGAAACTTGCTCGACATTCTCATTCGCGATCGCACCGGCAACGAAAAGAGCCTGGACGATGTCTTGCGCTTGATGAATACGAATTTTGCGAAGCTGGGAAAAACGTATCGAGACAGTCTGGACGTCCGGCTGACCGCGGAGACCATCGCCAGCAGCTCGTTCGAGGAGTTTTTCCGGAAATACGTGGCGGGGACGGACCCCTTTCCTTATCAGCAGATTCTGGCACTGGCAGGCTTGACTCTGCGAACCGTGGAGCGCCGGAAACCGGCGCTTGGTTTCTCATTGGAGCACGAGCAGAGCGGTCCCTTCGTCGTGAGCACGGTCGATTCCGAAGGGCCCGCGGCCCATGCCGGCTTGCGTCCGGGGGATGTCGTCCTCAACTGGAATGGTGATGAGGTGCCCAAGCGCGTGGAACACTGGCTCCAGGAGCAAAAGGCGGGCGATCTGCTGAAGCTGCGGGTTCGCCGGGATGACAAGGATATTTCGTTCGAATTCCGGCTCGGCGAGATCAAGGAGACTCTCTACCAGGTTATCGAGGATTCGCACGCTGATGAAAAGGCGCGCGGCGTTCGCAAGGGGATGCTTCGCGGCGAGACCAGCGCGGTCGCCATTCGTTAACGATGAGGAAGATTCCACGTTCCGCTTGACCAGCGGCGCGGGATTCGAGAAAGTTTTGCCTGCCCATGCTCCGGACTCTTTTCATTGGCATCTTTTTATCCCTTTACATCCTGGTCGTCGGGCCGCCGCTGCTCGTCTACACCGTGATCACTCGTAATCCTGATCCGATTTACTGGGCAGGCATAAAGGGTGTGATGTTCTTTGTCAGGGCCGTCGGAGTGCGGGTTCGCGTCCGGGGCCTCGAGCGCATCCCTCCGGGCGTTTGCCTTTTTGTCGCGAATCACACGAGCTCAGCCGATGCGCCCGCGGTTGTTGGCGCCATCCCTCGAAGGATCGCCATTCTTCTGAAAGAATCGCTTTTCAAATGGCCCATCGTGGGACAAGCCTTTTTGGCGGCACGGTTCATCCCCGTCAATCGAAGCGCCCGCGAGTCGGCGATTTCCAGCGTGGAAAAGGCAACGGAGGCTCTCAAGGCCGGGCAATCGTTTTTGATCTATCCCGAAGGCACGCGCAGTCCGGATGGCCGTTTGCAGGAGTTCAAGAAAGGCGCGGTTGTGCTGGCGATTAAAGCGGGCGTGCCGATTGTGCCAGTGGCCTGCTCGGGCGCTCACCGCGTCATGGAAAAAGGCTCACTAGTCATTCACCCGGGCGAGATCATCGTCGAATTTCTCGAGCCGATTGATACTTCCAAGTATTCGTTAGATGAGCGGGATGTCCTGAACGAACACGTGCGCGACGTCATGGCCGCGGGCCTGCCCCCCGACCAGCGCCCAATTGGTTTTCCAGGTGCCAACGCCGAAGCCGATGCTTCCTGATTGGCGAGCGGTACCGCGTTTTCAGCGTGACTTCAGCTTCTCTATTTCCGCTTCCAGTTCGCGAACATGCTTTTGCAGGTCGGGCAGCCGATTCAGCGCGGCCATGGATTTCAGCCATTGACGATTCTCGACCGCTGGCTAACCGGAGAAGAGCGAGCGCGAAGGCACATCGGTGGGAACGCCGCTCTGCGCTGTGATGACTGTCCCGTCGCCAACGGTCAGATGTCCGGCCGTGCCAACCTGTCCGGCTAAAATGCAGTCGCGGCCGACTCTCGTGGAGCCAGCCAGGCCGACCTGCCCGCAGAGCATGGTGTTGGACCCCACCTGCGAGGCGTGGCCAATCAAGACCAGGTCATCCAGTTTGGTGCCTCGGCCTATGCGCGTTTCTCCAACCGTGGCGCGATCCACGCAGGCGTTCGCCTGCACTTCGACGTCGTCCTCAAGCACTGCCGGGCCGGACTGTGCCATCTTGTACCAGCTGCCATCCTTCTGTTTCGCGAAACCTAGCCCATCTCCGCCGATCACCACTCCGTTTTGCAGAATCACACGATTCCCGAGGCGGCAAAATTCGCGCACCACGGCGTGCGCATGGGAAAAGAAATCATCGCCGATCATTGCGCCGCGATAGATGGTTACGAAGCTGTGAAGCATGGCATTGCGGCCGATTTCGACGTCCTCGTCCACGTAACAGTACGGTCCGATATGCGCGCCTTCGCCAATCCTGGCGCTTTTGGCGATGATCGCCGTCGGATGAATCCCCGGCGCATAACGCGGCGGCTGATAAAAGAGCTCAAGCGCGTGGGCAAACGCGAGATAGGGATTTGATGAGCGCAACGCGGCAACGGCGGGCAAGGTCGCATGTCGATCCAGCGCAATTCCTTCTTCGACAAGAACCGCCGAGGCGCGTGTCGTCTTCAATAGTGGAAAGTAGCGCCGATTCGCAAGGAAAGTAATCTGCCCCGCTTCGGCATGCTCGATTCCGGCTACCCCGCGAATCTCGATTTCGGGAGAGCCTTCCAATCGGCATCCCAATTTCTGCGCAACATCAGAAAGTTTCATGGAAAGGGCTCCTCAATTCTTTGCTGGGCTGTGTGCGAGTCTGGCACAGGCCAAAGAGGGAAGTACAGCGGGTCTGAAAGCCTACTCGTTGAAAAGGCGGGGCTGAGAAGCCGCGGTAGCAGCAGCGGCCGGCTTCCGGCGCGCCACGCCTACGACCCCGAGAACGGTCACTTCGGTGAGCGCGGCGCGGGGAACGAAGATGCGGTCCGTGGAAGAGTTCAGGTCCGGCGATGTGATTTGCAACCCGTTATCCAGCAGCGACAGCAAATCATTGGGCACAACGCCTTCCAGTGTTTCTCCGTCGTTATAACGAAGCTTCACCCACAATCCGTCCAGCTTTGGCCGGCTAAGAAATGCCTTGCGCTCCGGTTCGAACGCGTCGGAAAACTCGCGCACGAAGTAGATCGAGCGGACGCGATCCAGCGGTACCTCAACGTGCTCCCCCTCCGGCGTCAGTAGGTCGATGGGATCGGCCTGACCTAACCGTATAGGGTTCAAATAGCCGCGCAAGGGCTTCTTGTCGGCAAGCACAACGATAACCTTCTTGTGCGTTGAGGCTGGGGCTTTATTCTTCAAATTTCGGCGTTTCCCGGTCTGGATGGCCCAAATTTGCCAATCGTCAAAATGTATGTTATGTTAAGCACGTTTTTCCTGTCAACTTATTGTTTTCATTAGGGTTAGGGCCCCGGAGCACCGCCCTTTGACCGATAAAAAGAGCATCCTCAAATCGGCCTCGATTATCTCCCTGGTTACGATTGTCAGCCGCGTTCTCGGCTACGTCCGCGACCAGCGCATCACCCTCTTGCTGGGCACTTCCTTTGCTGCCGACGCCTACGTTCTTGCTTATCGTATACCCAATCTGTTCCGCCGCCTCGTCGCCGAAGGTTCGATGACCGCCTCCTTCATCCCGGTCTTCACCTCTTACATGCGGGAGAAGTCCAAGGAAGAGGTTTGGGACTTTGCCAACCGTCTGTTTTGGACCCTTTCCCTCGTCGTTGCCGTCATCACCATTCTAGGGATGGTTTTCTCTCCCGCGGTTGTTCAATTGTTTTCCGGCGAAAATGTGGCCCGCGCTCAAGCCGTTGATCTCAACCGTATCATCTTTCCGTATCTGTTTTTTATCGCCCTGGCAGCGCTGGCCATGGGCATTCTCAACTGTTTTCACGTTTTCGGTTTGCCCGCCGCCACTCCCGTGCTTCTGAATGTCGCGACCATTCTGTTTTCGGTGGGTATCGTCTATCGATATTTTAGGGACCCCGCGACGTCTCTCGCCATCGGTGTTCTCGTTGGGGGGGTCCTGCAATTCTTGATTCAGGTGCCTTCTCTTGTCCGGCGGGGCATGAAGTTCACTTTCGGCATCTCTTTCTCCCATCCCGCAATTCGAGACGTGGCCCGGCTGATGATCCCGCGGCTTTTCGGAATCGGCATCGGCCAGATCAATCTCCTAATTGACACGCGGTTTGCCACCGCCGGTCGCATGCCTCCCGGAAGCCTCGCCGCGCTTTACGTAGCCGACCGCGTGATGGAGCTGGTGCTGGGCGGCTACGCCATTGCCGTCGCCACGGCCATTCTGCCTATGATGTCTCATCAGGCGGCTGCCAAGGATTATGAGTCGCTCAAGAAAACGCTCTCGTTTTCTGTTCGCATCGTGGCCTTCATCACCATTCCGGCGGCTCTCGGCTTGATGATCCTGCGCGAACCGATCATCCGTGTGCTCTTCCAGCACGGCCAGTTCGTAGCGGAATCCACTCGCTTGACCGCCCGCGCTCTTCTCTATTACGCCGTCGGGCTTCCCGCCCTGGCCTCGGTCAAGTTGATCGTCCCGGCGTTCTATTCGACGCGGGATACCAAGACGCCGGTCATCATTGCTTCCATCTCACTTTTTCTGAATATCGTTCTGAACATCGTCTTTCTGCAATTTCTCTTCAAGCGCGTCCAGAACGGCGGTCCGGCGCTGGCAACCGCCCTGGCTACTTTCTTTGATTTCTTCGCGCTGTTCATCATTTTCCGCCTGCGCTACGGCCCGCTCGGAACCTTGGATATCTTCCGTTCCTTTGCAAAGATTTCCTTGTGCGCCGGGATTATGGGCGTCGCCTGCTGGTTCGGGAATTACTACACCGGTTTCGCTCTGCACTCGCGGTTCTTCGTGCAGTTTCTCGTTTTTGCCGCCCTGATCATCGGAGCGACAGCGCTTTATCTCGCCCTCGCTTGGCTCTTCCGTTGCCATGAAATCGAGGAAGTCTATGGCATTGCCACGCGGCGCACTGCTGGCGCCACGAACGGATACGTGGAGCCCTGATGGAAATTACGGCAACCATTTCGTCATTTTTGACCCATGTGCGGGTGGAGAAGGGGCTGTCCTCCAACACCGTATCCGCGTATCGTCGCGATCTCGTAAAATTCGATGAATTTGCCCGCAAACGCAAGCTCAGTCTCGAGGCCGTTAGCCGTGATGATCTCGTCGATTTCCTCGCGGGGCTTTATCGTCAGAAGCTCGAGAGCAAGACCGTGGCCCGTCACCTGGTCACGCTGCGCAACTTTTTCCGTTTTGCTCAGATCCAGGACCTGATTTCCGAAGACCCCTCGGTGAATCTCGATTCGCCGAAGATCCGGCGTTCGTTGCCGGACTATCTCCGCCTCGAGGAAGTCGAGCGCCTGCTCTCCCAGCCCGATGTGAAAACTCCAATTGGCTTGCGGGACCGCGCTATGCTCGAAGTTCTATACTCGACCGGCTTGCGTGTATCGGAACTCACTGGGCTGCGCGTCACCGATCTCGATGCCAAGGTGGGCTGTGTTCGTTGCATCGGCAAGGGCGACAAGGAACGAATTGTTCCCGCTGGCAAAAAGGCGCTCGCCGTCGTCGAAAAGTATCTCCGCGACGCCCGGCCGAAGCTGCTCGGCAAAGTCGCCGGCAGTCCGGCGTTGTTCGTGAATCGCCGCGGCGCGCCATTGAGCCGCGTCGGCGTGTGGAAGATACTCTCGGCCTACGGACGGCAAGCGGGCATGCGTATGGCTCTTACGCCGCACATGCTGCGGCACAGTTTTGCCACGCACTTGCTCGAGCGCGGAGCGGACCTCCGGTCCGTTCAGCTCATGCTCGGGCATGCAGATATTTCGACCACTCAGATTTACACTCACGTCGTCGAGGAGCGGTTGAAGCAGATTTACAAGGCGCATCACCCGCGTGCATAGCGCGGCCGGCCAGGGAAACTCATTGCGGGTGCCTCCGTGTCGGTCAGCGCGGACACCCTGACGTAGAAGGAGCGCAATGCCAGACTATATGTTTTTGTTGGAAAGCCGGCTCTCGCCGGAACAGCGCGCCGTGATGTTGCGCGTGCAGGAACTCTCCGCCGCACTTGGATTCAATGTGTATCTCACGGGCGGAACCGTCCGCGATCTCGTTACCGGTGCCTCGCTGCGCGATCTCGATTTCACGGTGGAGGGCAATCCCTCGAAGATCGCGCACGAACTTGAGAAGGGTGGCGCCAGGATCATCTCCGAGGATGAAAAGCTTCGCCATGTCGAAGTGCTCTTCGCCGGCGACTGCGAGGGCAGCATTTCGGCCGCCCGCGACGACCATTATGTTCGCCCAGGGACGCGGCCCGAGATTCGCTGGTCCACCATCATGGAAGATCTGCGCCGCCGCGATTTCTCCCTCAACGCGATTGCCATTTCGCTGAACCCCGCCTCGCGCGGCTTGCTCCTCGATCCCACAAACGGCTTGTCCGATATCGAGCGCGCCGAGGTGCGTGCGCTCACCATTCACAGCTTCACGAACCAGCCGGTCCGTTTGTTGCGTGTCTTGCGCTTTGCGGCGCGCATGGGCTTCAAGATGGAGCAGCGCACCCAGGAATGGTTTGACCTGGCCATCGAGCGCAATCTGCAGCACACCATCGCTCCGGAAGATGCCGGGGGTGAGCTGCGCGCCCTTGCCCGCGAGGAACGCCCCTCCGTCGTGTTGAAGGCTTGGGAAGAGCACGACCTTCTCGAAGCCGTCAATCCCGTGCTGGCGAAAAAACATCCGGCTTACGACGCTATCGGCCGCCTGATGAAGGTGCGCGAGGATCTGTTCACCGCGGGCTTCCGTCCGCGTCTCGCCGCTCCGATGCTCCTCGCGATTCTGGGACGCTTGAAGGACCGGGAACTGGCTAACGTCCTCGCTAAAGCCGGATTCCGCTCAGCCGAATCGGAAGCCGCGCTCGGTTTTGAAGAGGAATCGTTCGAAGCCCAGAAGGAGTTAGTCGGACGCAAGATGAATGCTCCTGCCGATGCTTTCCGGTTCCTAGAAAAACTTCCGCTCGATCAGCTCGCGTATCTGATGGCCGAATCCAATAATTCGGGCGCCCTTTCGAAAATTCGGGCCTTTCTGAACAAGTGGCGCCCGGTTCGCAACGCTCTTCCGGTTGTGGCTGCCGAGCTCGAAGCGCTTGGCATGCCGCGCGGGACAAAGTTCGATCAAGTAGTGGAACAGGTCTTCGCTATGCAGCTCACCGGCCGCGGGAAGACCAAGGAAGAGAGAGAAAAAATTCTGAGGAAGCTCAGCGGCATCAAGGAACCGCCCAAAAAGAAAGAGAAGGAAAAGAAACCGTCAAAGGGCGCTGACAAGGCTCACGCCGCTGCGGCCATGGGCGACGCCGCCCATAAGAAGCACGCCGCCGCAAAAATCGAGGCGACGAAGCAGGCGGCCAAGGGGAAACCTTCTCCGCCGAAGCCCCACGCGAAGCACGCGGCACCGGCGTCTCACGGCAAGACTGCGGCCTCCGGCAAGAAGAGTCACGCGCGCAAGTAACGCGTTGGTTCGTAGTAGGCCGTCACCCGACAAAAACGTCGACTACTATATTTTCATCGGCACCGATCTCGGATAGTTGTTGTAAAATCGCTATATCGTTCCCTGTAGCCTCAACGAGTACAATTACCTGATTTACGATTTCGACTTATTCTTGCCAGTGGTAAACTGTCATTTCGAGATCAAGAATTCCGGCCCAGAGGAGCATGCAGATTATGAAGCCGATGCGATGCCTTCATCGGCCATCGTCGAGGACGGTGATGAATCGTAAGGTGGGGGCCGTTCTGGTCGTGGTTGGACTTTTGTTGGGCGTGGATTCCCTTTGGGCGCACCATGGGAATGCACCGTTTGATATGACGCATACCGTGAGGATGCAAGGGACGGTTAAGGATTTCCAGTGGATCAACCCACATGCCCTTATTCATGCGGACTTGAAAGACGAGAACGGTAAGGTTGCGAACTGGGCGCTGGAGTTAGGGAGTCTGGGGATGCTAAGTCGGTTTGGATGGAGCCGGAATACGGTGAAGCGCGGGGACCAGGTGACTGCTGAGGGCTTTCGGGCTAAAGACGGCTCGCCTTATATGTGTTTGGTAAGCATCGACCTTCCCAACGGTCAGTCAATGCGGGGGTCTCCATAGAAACGCCCGACATGCTGCCATTCTGCAGGTGGCTGGAACAGACTTCGGTGGGGGCTGGCATAAGGGAATCGCTGTGGCTGTTTCCGGCGATTGAGACCCTGCATCTGCTTGGGATGGCGGCGCTGGTGGGGACTATCGCAGTTTTTGATTTGCGCCTTCTGGGGTGGATGTTGCGGCGGGAGCGGGTTTCGGTGCTGGCTGGGCGGCTGCTTCCCTGGTCTTGGGCGGGATTTGCGGTGCAGGTGGTTACAGGAGCACTGCTGTTTGCGTCGGAAGCGGTGAAGGTATATACCAATCCCGCGTTTCGAGTGAAGATGTTATTGATATTTTTGGCTGGCGTGCATGCGCAGATTTTCCATTGGACCGTCTATCGGGATGTGGCGACTTGGGATGATAGCGGGGTCTTGCCTGCGGGGGCGAAGGTTGCGGGTTTCGTTTCGATCCTGTTATGGGTTGGCATTGTTGCGGCGGGACGGTTTATCGGATTCGTGTGACTTTGCTGGACTCGCCTTGCCAGCCGTCCACCAAATGAGTGAAATCGCCTGATCTCGTCAACCATCCACCTTGCACGTACATGATTTGAACGCGATGACTTCTGGATGGTCGGCCAAATCGGAAGTCATCGTGGGAGCCGACTTCCCACCGCGTAGAGGGGATGTATAGTCGGGTGCTCTGAAATCGCGCCCTGCTGCTGCGGATTTTCTTGCGTTTTTCCTTTCTGAGGGTCTCTTAGTATGCGGAGCATATCGACTTTTTCCGTATCCTGTTAGAATTGAGTTCCATGGGTCAGCCGCGATTTGTTCACCTTCACGTTCATACGGATTACAGCCTGCTCGATGGAGCTTGCGAAACCTCCGAGCTCCTGGATGAAGCGTCTCGCCAGAAAATGCCGGCCGTGGCTATCACCGACCATGGCAATCTCTTCGCCGCCGCCAATTTCTTCTATGAAGCCAGCAAGCGCGACGTCAAGCCCATCATCGGCTGCGAAGTCTACGTCGCCAAGGGCAGCCGCCATGACCGCGGCGAAAAAACCAATGGGGGCAACGGCCAGGATCGCGGCGACGCCGAACCCGGAATGCGTAGCTCGAATCATCTCGTGCTCCTCTGCGAATCGCTCGAGGGTTATCACAACTTAATCAAGCTGGTCTCCGCCGGTTTCCTCGAAGGCTTCTACTACCGCCCCCGCATTGACTATGACTTGCTTGCCAAACACAGCAAAGGCTTGATCGCGCTCTCGGCCTGTCTTCGCGGCCCGGTGACCGAAGCGGTCGTGGAACAGAAATACGATCAAGCGCGCGAGAATGCTTACCGTTTGCGCGATGTGTTCGGCAAAGGCAATTTCTTCCTCGAAATTCAGGATCAAGGGTTGCCGGTCGAAAAAGATGTCAACCGCGAACTGGTCCGTCTTTCGAAAGAAACCGGTATACCGCTCGTCGCCACCAACGATTGTCATTACCTTCATCACGAAGACGCTCACGCTCAGGAAGTGCTGCTCTGCATCCAGACCGGCAAGACCATGAGCGACACCAATCGAATGAAGTTCCAGACCGACCAGTTTTACTTCAAGTCTGCTGTGGAGATGGCCCAGGTTTTCGGCGAGATTCCTGAAGCGCTGAGCCGCACCATGGACATCGCTTCGCGCTGCAACGTCAAAGTGGAGCGCATCGCGAATCCCTTTCCGGAGTTCAAAGTCCCGGAAGGGCATAACTCCGCGAGCTATTTTGAATCGGTGGTGCGTCAGGGGTTTGCCGCTCGCGTCCCGCAGCTTGAGCGCCAGGCGCAGCAGGGCTTTCTGCGGAATTCACTGGCCGAGTACGAGCGCCGACTCACCTCCGAAATCGAAATGATCAAGAAGATGCGTTACGAGGGCTACTTCTTGATCGTCTGGGATTTTATTCACTACGCGCGCGCGCAAGACGTCCCTGTCGGACCTGGGCGCGGTTCGGCGGCGGAACCTGCTCTTCGAGCGTTTCCTGAACCCCGAGCGCGTCTCCATGCCCGATATCGACATCGACTTCTGCATGCGGCGGCGCGGCCAGCTGATCGAATACGTGACGCAAAAGTATGGTCGCGAAAATGTCGCGCAGATCATCACTTTTGGAACCATGGCGGCGAAAGCCGCGGTGAAGGACGTTGGCCGCGCCATGGACATTCCTTACGGCGAAGTGGATCGCCTCGCCAAGCTCATACCCACGACCCTCGGCATCGAATTGAAAAACGCTTTGGAAGAAGCTCCGCAACTCAAAGCCGCCATTAACAGCGATGAGCGGCTCAAGGATTTGATGGCTGTGGCGCTGCGTCTCGAAGGTTTGTCGCGGCACGCTTCCACGCACGCGGCGGGCGTAGTGATTTCGCCGAGGCCGCTCACGGACATCGTTCCGCTTTATAAGTCAAACCGCGATGAAATCACCACGCAATACGATATGAACGCGCTCGAGCGCATCGGCCTGCTGAAAATGGATTTTCTTGGCCTGACGACGCTCACGGTGCTTCACGATACCGTTCGAATGATCGAGCAGAGCCGTAGCGCGAACATCGACATAGATAATCTCGCCCTGGACGACGCCGAGACCTACAAACTCTTCGCTCGCGGAGAAACCACCGCCATCTTCCAGTTCGAATCCCACGGCATGCGGGACATTCTCCGCCGCTACCAGCCCACCCGCATCGAAGATCTCACCGCGCTCAACGCGCTTTACCGCCCCGGCCCCATCCAGGGCGGCATGATCGACGATTCTTGATGAAACGTACGGCGTCATCCTGTATCAGGAACAGGTGATGCAAATCGCCAATCTCCTGGCGAGTTTTTCACTCGGGGAAGCGGACATCCTTCGCCGCGCGATGGGAAAGAAGAAGAAGGAGGAGATGGCCGCGCAGCGCGCCAAGTTCATGGGCGGATGCGCTGCCAACAAAATCCCGGAGAAAAAAGCCGAGCGCATCTTTAACCTGATGGAGGAGTTTGCAGGCTATGGCTTCAACAAGTCACACTCCTGTGCCTACGCACTGCTCGCTTATCAGACGGCTTATCTGAAAACGCATTATCCCGTCGAATTCATGGCCGCGCTCCTGACCTCGGAAGCCGGCAACACCGAGAAAGTCGTGAAATACAAGGATGTCCGCTTCCCCGAGTGAAAAACTCGCCAGGAGATTGGCGATTTGCATCACCTGTTCCTGATACAGGATGACGCCGTACGTTTCATCAAGAATGTTGGCGAGAACACCGCCAAGGCGATTCGTGAATCGCGGCTGAGTCAAGGAGAGTTCAAATCCCTTTACGATTTCTGCGAACGTATCGAATCGCGCTTCCTGAACAAACGCGTGTTTGAAAGCCTCATTAAGTCGGGCGCCGTCGATTCGCTCGGTCCGCGGGAATCCATGCTGGCCTCTGTGGATGATGCCGTCGCCGCCTTGCAGCGCGCTTCCCGAACGCGCGAGTCCGGCCAGCACGGGTTGTTCGGAACCGCCGCTGCCCCCGCGCCGATGCCGTTCGAATTGCGTGAGGCCGCGCCCTGGAGCGAGGAAGAACGCCTCGCCAGTGAATACGCCATGCTCGGATTTTACGTTTCCGGCCATCCGCTGGCGAAATACGCTTCCCGCCTGATGGACCTGAAAACGGTTTCTCTCGACCAGGTCGAAGAGCAGAGGAACGGAAAAGAAATCACCGTTGCCGCGTTGATTGTCGGTACGCGTCCCATGCGTTCGAAAAAAGGCGCGCGCTGGGGCATCTTCACGATTCAGGATATGACCGGCGTTCAGGAACTCCTCGCTTTTCCGGAGAGCTTTGCTCGCCTCGAACAGGTTTTGAAGCCGGGCAATCCGCTTCTCTTGAAAGTTCGCGTGCAGGTGGAGGAAGCGGGCACGCGGCTTTCACTGCAGGAAGCGCGTCGGCTCGAGGAAATGGCGGAGCGGGCCGTCTCCGGCGAGCTTCGCGTTCGAATCGAAATACAGTCCCTGAGCGAAGATGCTCTCGACCGTTTGGAAGATTTGTTTGCCGCTTCGCCGGGATCGTGCCAGGTCGTGTTCGAATTGTGCTCCCCGGACGGCTCCATGGCCGTGCTGCAAGCGCAACAGCGCGTGAAAAACACGCCCGAATTGGTGGAAGCAGTCCGTGAAATTTGTGGCCACCCCGCCGTTCGAATGGTGCCGGAATGAGGCCAAAAGAAAAAACCAAAGCCGCCGCTCCGCCCCCGGCCCGTTCGAAAGAGAGCGACCGCCAAAAAGAAATCGAGCGCTTGGAAAAAGATGTCGAGGAATTGCGCCACCTGGCCGGGAACGCGGATGCCGACGCGGAACTGCAACGCGTCCGCGACCAGGTCGGGGAATTGCGCCGCGAGTTTTACACCCATATGGGGCCGTGGCAGCGCGCGCAGATCGCGCGTCACCAGCAGCGTCCGTACACCCTGGATTTTATCGGTTTGCTGTTTACGGATTTTATCGAGCTGCACGGGGATCGTGGTTATGCCGACGACAAGGCGATCATCACGGGATTGGGAAAATTTCACGGGCGTCCCGTGGCTATCATCGGCCATCAAAAGGGGCGCGACACGAAGCAGCGTCTGGTCCGAAATTTCGGGCAGCCGAAGCCCGAGGGTTACCGGAAAGCGCTACGCATAATGCAACTCGCGGCGAAGTTCGGTCGGCCGATCCTTACTCTTATCGATACGCCAGGGGCTTACCCGGGGATCGATGCGGAAGAACGGGGCCAGGGCGAAGCGATTGCGCGAAATCTTCGAGAGATGGCACGGCTGCCGGTGCCGGTGATCGTCACCGTGACGGGCGAAGGTGGCTCGGGCGGGGCGTTGGCCATTGCGGTCGGCGATCGCGTCAACATTCTTGAGAACAGTTTTTATTCGGTGATTTCGCCGGAGGGTTGCGCTTCGATTATTTGG
>WNFK01174996.1_pt1 | contig 15314 bp, 13 predicted proteins | sample 5400281 | NCBI WGS metagenome assembly WNFK01 (sample SAMN13153350, study PRJNA577476) | soil metagenome | isolation source: 20 cm soil on Douglas fir-dominated hillslope | place: USA:California | collected 2013-09-17 | reverse complement strand
ATCGGATCCCTGACCCAGATGGCGCACATCCGACTCGGAAAGCGAAGCGAAAAGCGCTGGGCGATGCTCAAGGATCTGGTTCCGCTGGCCCGACTCGATGACCTGGTCTTCGGAGGCTGGGATCCGATCCCGGACGACGCCTACACCGCCGCCGCCAAGGCCAAGGTGCTCTCGCCCGAGCACCTCGCTCAGCTCAAGCCCTCGCTCTCGCAGATCAAGCCGATGGCCGCGGTGTTCGACAGGAACGTGGTCAAGCGCCTCGAAGGCGCCAACGTGAAGAAGGGCACCAAGCGCGAGCTCGCGAACCAGTTGATCCAGGACATCCGCGGCTTCATGGACAAAAACAAGTGCTCGCGCGCCGTGATGGTCTGGTGCGCGTCCACCGAGGCGTACCAGGAAGCCGGACCCGAGCACCAGAGCATCGCGGCCTTCGAAAAGGCGCTCGACACGGACCATCCGAACATCTACCCGTCCCAGCTCTACGCCTACGCGGCGATCATGAGCGGGGTGCCCTACATGAATGGCGCGCCCAACATGTCCTGCGACTTTCCGGCCCTGCTGGATCTGGCCGAGAAGCGCGGCGTAGCCATCGGCGGCAAGGACTTCAAGACCGGGCAGACGTTGATGAAGACCATCATCGCCCCCGGCCTGAAGGCGCGCATGCTGGGGATGGAGGGCTGGTTCTCCACCAACATCCTCGGAAACCGCGACGGCGAGGTGCTGGACGATCCCGCGAACTTCAAGACCAAGGAAGTCTCGAAGCTGTCGGTGCTGGAGCAGATCCTCGAGCCGGAGCGGTACCCGGAGCTCTACAGCGACCTGCAGCACAAGGTGTCGATCCATTACTACAAGCCCCGCGGCGACAACAAAGAGGGGTGGGACAACATCGACATCGTCGGGTGGATGGGCTACCCGATGCAGATCAAGGTGAACTTCCTCTGCCGCGACTCGATCCTCGCCGCGCCCATCGTGCTCGACCTGGCGCTGTTCGGGGACCTGGCCGCCCGGGCCGGGATGAAGGGCATCCAGGAGTGGCTCAGCTTCTACTTCAAGAGCCCGCAGCACGCCGCCAGCGTCTACCCCGAGCACGACCTGTTCGTGCAGAAGGTGCGCCTGGAGAACAACCTCCGGTATCTGGTGGGCGAAGAGTTGATCAACTACCTCGGCTCGGATTACACGAACGAGTAGATGCTGGCACTCCTGCTCGTGCTCGCGCAGGCCGCCCCCCAGAAGGCGCTCACGCTGCGCGAGTTGCAGGAGCGCGCCCGCCAGAACGACCCGCGCGCGATGCAGGCGGCGGCGCAGCTCGAGAACGTCCAGGGCAAGAAGGACGAGGCGAGCTGGGCGTTCTTCCCCAACTTCAGCACCACGGGGTACATCGCCGGGCCCGTCAACGAGCGCAAGCTCCTCGGCGGCGACCTCGATCCGAATCCGACGAACCCCGCGGACCTCACGCCGGGCAGCCTCGGATCGGGCTGGTTCCACGGGACCCAGGGAGTCACCGCCCACATCGACGTTCAGGCTGTCCTGCCCTTCTGGACGTTCGGAAAGCTCACCGCCGCCAAGAAGGCCTTGGGGCACCTGGTCGGCTCGACCGAGGCGTTGCTGCAGCGGGCGCGCGACCAGGCCGCCTACGACGTGGCCCGCGCCTACTGGGGCTACCAGACCTCCCGCAACGCCGAGGCGTCCGCGCAGAAGATCCGCGACCGCCTCAAGGAGGCGCAGCAGACGGCGCAGAAGCTGATGGCGCAGAAGAGCGATCAGATCAGCAAGGCGGATGCGCTCAAGCTCGACTACCTGGCGGAGGAGATCGAGGCGACGCTGGCCGCGACCCTGAAGAACCGCGCGCTGACGATCACGGGACTGCGGCTCCTGGTGGGCGTGCCGCCGGGCGAGGACCTTCCGATCGCGCAGCAGGAACTGCCCGACGTTCCGGTCGCGCCGAACGCCGACGATCTCCTGCGCCGGGCGCTCGAAGAGCGGCCCGAGACCCGCGCCGCGAACGAGGGCGTCTCCGGCAGACAGGCGATGGTCGATCTGGCGCGGGCAAAGCTGTGGCCGGACTTCGGCCTGGTGGGCGGCTTCGCGTTCACCACCACGACCAACGCGGACAACCCGCCCTCTCCGTTCGTGAGCAACCCCTACCACACGTCCAGCGGGTACATCGCCCTGGGCATGCAGGGCACGTTCGACATTCCGCAGAAGCTCGCGCGCCTGCGCCAGGCGGAGGCGGACCTGCACGAGGCGATCGCGATGCAGGTGGGAGCCCAGCAGCTGGTGCGGCTGGACGTCCAGCAGGCCCTCGGCGACCTGGCGGAAGCGCGCGTCCGGGTGGACCGATACAGCAAGGAAACGCAGATCGGAAAACAGCTCGCGACCCAGGCCGGAGTGGCGTTCGATACCGGTCTCGGCGAGGCGCGCGAGTTCCTCGAAGGCACCCTGCTCTACGCGCGCGCCGACGGCGAGCGGCTGAGGGCCCTCTACGAAGCGCAGCTCGCCTGGGCCGCGCTGGAGAAGGCTGCCGGAGGGCGGCTGTCTCCGTAGATTGAAGGTCGCCAGGAACCGGCGCGTCCAAGCGCGAGGAGGCATTCGTGAGGTCCATCGCCGTCGCCCTGATCGTCGCCGCCGTGCAGCATGGATCCGCCAGCGCGGCGGTGCAGAAGACGCAGGAGAAGGTCCGGACTTCGCTGAATGCCTGGTTCAAGAGCCAGGGCGCGACGCGCACCAAAGCCCGCGAGCAGGCACGCAAGGCGGTGGCCGAGCTGATCGATTTCGACGCCCTGGCCAAGTCCACGCTGGGCTCCAAGTGGGACGAGATCCCGCCCAAGGACCGGAGCCGCTACACGGCCGCCCTGCGGGGAGCGATGGAAGCGAACTACCTGGTGAAGATGCGCCAGGGCAAGAGCAGCGACGTCGAGCAGATCCGCGTCGAGCTCCTCGGAGAGGAGCCACAGGGCAGCGCCACCCTGGTCCACACCAAGGTGCACTCCGGAGACGACACGGCCGCGATCGATTACGCGATGGTGAAAGGCCCCAAGGGCTGGCGCGCGGTGGACGTGATCACCGAAGGGGTCTCGCTGGCCGAGACCTACCAGGAGCAGGTGGGAAAGCTGCTGCAGAAGAAGAGCTTGAACGACGTGATCGCCACCTTGGACAAGAAGCGCAAGCAGCTCGATGAGGAGCTCGACAAGCCGGCCCCGCAGGCCGGAGCCACGGCCGAGCAGAAGTAGGACCGGTGGTCCGCGCGTCCGGCCGGCGGTAGACTGCGGTCATGTACCGCTATTTCGCCTACGGATCCGCGCTCTCGAAGCGACACATCGGCGAGTGGGCCGCGGAGCACGGCGTGGACGCGCGGCTGTTCGCCCGCGGCGCGCCTGCGGTGCTGAAAGGCTACCGGCTGGTGTTCGACGTGGAGAGCCGCTTCTGGGGCGGGCGCGTGGCCAACCTGGCCAAGGAAGACGAGGGCGAGGTCCACGGCGTGCTCTTCGAGATTCCTCCGCCGGCGAAGGAAGCGGTCCTGCGCAAGGAAGGGGTCTCGACGGGACTGTCGGAGGAGATCGACGTCTCCGTGGAGGTGGAGGGGAAGACGGCGGCGGCCAAAGCGTTCGTGGCACGCCCGGAGAAGCGCGGGGAGGAGGGGCCGGCCAGCGGGCGGCTGCTCGCGTATCTGATCGAGGGGGCGCAAGAGCGCGGGCTGCCGGAGCATTGGGTCGAGCACTTGCGCGCGCAGCAGGCGGAGAAGCCTCGACCGCCGCCGGGCCCGGTCGGGCTCAAGGTGGAGCCGAAACGCTAGCCGGCGTCAGGCGTAGCCCCACCTGCGGCGCAGCGTCCACTCCGCGCCCACCACCAGGCAGAGCAGCAAGAGCACCTTCCAGCTGTCCCACAGGGGCCTGCTGGTGCGCTGGCCCACCTCGATCCGTTCGGGATCTCGCCAGGGCAGCGTCGCCAGCGCGTCTCCGCTCTCGAGCGTGCGCCCCTTGGTGGCGCTGGCCACGGCCTGGAGGATGTCGGGCCGCGGCGCCGCTTCGATCAGCTCCCGGGAAGCCGGGGCCACCACGAACGCGTCCTCCGCCTCGCCGATGACGGTGCCGTCCGCGCGCTTCGCGGTGGCGACCGCCTTGTAGGCGCCGGGCGGCAAGGGAGGCAGCACGATGCGCGCGTTTCCGTCCGGCCCGGCCATCGCGGCGCCGGTGGGCCGCGGCGCGGGGTCCGTGGCCGAGGAGGTCACGACGGCGATCTGGGCGCCGGCCGCCGCGCCGTAGTCGCTGCCGCGAACCTGGACGTCCAGGGCCGGCGCGTCGCCTCCGGGCTCGAATGCCGGCCGCTCGGAGGCGACGCGCATCGGAGTGAGCGCCGGATCGCGCACCAGCCAGCGGATGGCGGAGTGCCAGAACGTCTCGTAGGCGCGCGGGCCCTGTTGGGCGCCCGCGGCCACGAAGCTCCAGAACCAGGATGAGTCGGAGAGCAGCGCGAGTACCCGCCCGCGGCCCGCCTCCCCGACCACCAGCACGGGGCGGCCTTCGCCGGACTGCAGCAGCGTCTGGGCCCCGCCCTTGAGCGGACCGGCGGTGTTCAGCCCCGGCAGCCTGGGCAATGAAGACCACGCCGTCTCGTTCTGCGCGTTGCTGGTGGCGAGCTCGGTCACCGGATGCCGGCGGCCGGCGTCGGTCAGCCGGACCTGCGCCGGCGTCTCGTCCGCCGCGGTGGGGCCCGGGGGCAAGAGCGCCACCGGCAGCACCTCCTCGATCGGGGTGCCGGCATAGTCCCCGGCCGAAAAGCTCTGGTCGCCGCCGATCATGGCGAACGCGCCGCCCTCGCGGACGTAGGAGGCGATGCCGTCCAGGTACTGCGACATGCGGTAGGGGCGGTGGTTGAAGTTCTGGAAGATCACCAGGTCGAACGTCTTGAGCTGCTCCTGGAAGATCTCCTGGGTCGGGAACGGGATCAGGGACAGCTCGTCCTGCGAGCTGTGCGGGTCGTCGCCCGGAGTGCGGAGGATGAAGAAGCTGATCAGGTCGACGTTGGGGTCCCTCTTCAAGAGCTGCCGGAGGAACCGGACGTCCCAGGACGGGCGGCCCACCACCAGGAGGACGCGGACGCGGTCGCGGATGACCTTGAGGACGAACGAGCGTGTGTTGTTCTGCGGGATGGCCTCCCCTTCGTAGACGGGAACGCTGACGGTAAACGCGAACTTGCCCGTGCGGTCGGGGACGAACGAGAGCTTCACCTCGTAGCGCGAGCGGCTGCCGTCGATGTGGACGGTCTTCTGGGCGACCACCTGGCCCTCGCGCTTCAAGACCACCGGGACTTCGGTCGACGAGAAGCCGCGGGCGGTGACCACCACGTCGACCGTCACCTGGTTGCGCACGAAGGCGAAATCGTCGACCGCCACTTTCTCCACCGCCAGATCCCGCAGGGCCTGCGCGCCCACGGGAAGGACGAACACCGGCGCGTTCAGCCGGCGCAGCTCCGCGCCCGCTCCCTGGGAGACCCCCTGCGAGAGCTCCGCGTTGTCGGCGCCGTCGCTCGCCACGAACAGCCCGGCCAGCGGGCGCCCGCCGCTGCCGCTCGAGGCCGCGGCGGTCAGGGCGCCGAGGATGTCCGTCGAGGGACCCTGCGGATCGGCCGGAAGCCTGCCCACCTCGGCGGGCTGCAGCTCCTTGTCGAATCCGTAGACGTCCACCTGGAACCGGGAGGCGAGCGTGGCCAGATCGCCCTGGTGCTGCGCTGCCCAGCGGCGCAGCTCCTCGGCCCGCGAGGGCCCGCCGGCGGAGGCGGGGAATCGCATCGAGCGGCTGGTGTCGAAGAGCAGCGCGACCCGAGCGCGCACGCGGCTCTCCGCGCGCAGCTCGATGCCGGGCTCGAGCAGGAGGACCAGCAAGAGGAGCGCCGCGGCCACCCGGAACGCCAGCAGGGTGATCCGGCGCACCCCGGCAGGCTCGGTGCGGAATCCGCGGAAGGAGAGCCACACGGCCGCCGACAGCGCGGTGACGGCGAGAGCCAGCACCCAGGGCGGCAACGTCGAGAGCGAGGTGATGCGCCAGGCGTTGTACGCGCTCTCCGGAATCTTCAGATCCTCCGCCGCTTCATGATGAAGGGGATGTGCACCTGGTCCTCCTTGTAGTCGAGGCACAGCGCGTACATCGCCACGTTGACCCCGAGGCGGATGGACTTCTCCCGCTGCAGCTCGCCTCCGGGCGTCACCTCGAACTCCCAGGTCCCGAGGGCGTCGCGGGCGAGCGCGCCGATCAGATCGTTGCCGGAGTAGAGGACGGCGAGGCGGCCGGCCAGCTCGAGCCCCTCCAGGTCCGGCGTCGTGGCCGCGCGGCCGGAGGGTCCGTCGAGGAGGTAGAACGACTTGTACAGTACGTGGTCCCGGGGGACCCGGGAGAGCTGCGCGCCGGGGACGATCCGGGAGACGATCTGGCGCGCGGACTGCTCGAACGCGCCGCCGCGGGTCGCGCTCGCGTCGTCGACGAGCAGGAACCCGCCGTAGCTGAGATACCTGGGACCGCCAGGTCGGAGGAGAGGACCGCGAACGGGTAGCGGAACAGCTCCGGGTCGGCGAGACCGATCGACTTGATCGCGGGGGTCGTCTCGATGCTGGTCCGCTTGGAGATCTCCCAGGCGAGGCGCGAGAGACCGTCGGGCCTCGGGTCCCAGCGGCCGGCGTGGCGCACCTGCGCGAACTGCAGCCGGGCCGCCTCGCCGAAGGCGAGCGCGCGGCGCGCCGCGAGGGCAAGGCCGAGTCCGAGCAGTGTCCGCCGGGAGAACATCGTCGGGTCCAAGGTAACCGCAATTCCGCTCGATCACTCGAAAACCTTCAATTTCCGTCGGCATTCCCACCTTGCGACCGGGAGCACGCTCGGGTAGCCTCGATCGGGACATGGCCCAGAACACCCAGTCCATCACCGCGGCCCGGGCGACCGTCCCGGGGACCGCGAACGACGAGCCGGTCGCGCCACCGCTGTTCACCCAGCCCGCGAAGCGAGAGTACGTTCCCGACGCCAAGCGGGTAGGCGACGGCGCACAGGCGCCGGAGCTGGCGAAGGCGCGCGAGCTGTTCGAGGCCGGCGACTACCACGGCTCCCGGGCCGAGGCGAAACGGGTGCTCAAGAGCAAGGGCGCGAGCGCGCAGTCCCGGATGGAAGCGGGCGATCTGCTCGATCGCACCGACATCGATCACGGGCCCATCGCCACCGCGGTGGCGTTCGTCATCCTGCTCGGTCTGATGCTGATGTTCTTCGCCACCAACGGGAAGTAGCCACGCACAAGCTGCACGAGACGCTGCAGTACGCGCTCGATGCCGCGCTGCGCGCGCCCGCTTGGGTCGGATACGGGTTGGTGGTGGTCGCCGTGGCGGCGGTCGCGCTGGGGCCCAGGGGGCAACGGCCCGTCAACGCGGTGATGCTCGGGGCGGGTGCTTTCGCCGCGGCGTTCTTCGGCCTGCGGGGCGTCGCCCATCCCTGGCTCGCGGGAGGCGCCGCGGTGATCGCCGGCGTGGTCGGGCTGGCGCTCGGCGCCGTGGCGGAGACGTGGGGGACCGCGGCGCTGATGGCGGCCTTGTTCGCGGCCGCGGCGGGGACGCCGGTGGCCTTGCTCAAGCATGCCTGGCTTCCGGTCGCCGCAGTGGCAGGGAGCATCGGCCTGTTCGTCGGGATCACGCGGCAGCGGAGGCTGGAGCTGGTGCTGCCTCCGATGTTCGGAGCCGCGTTCGCCGCGCTCGGGTTGTCGATCGGGTTCGCGCCCAACAATCGCGGGGCCGCGCTCCCCTGGCTGCTCGAGGTCTGGTGGGTGCTGGGGTTGGCCGCGGTCCTGGCCGTGCCGTTTCTGGCGCTGTCGATGGTTCGCGAGCGAGTGAGGGTAGCGCGGCTGGAGGCGCGGACGCGGGCGATGGACGACGAAGATCTAAAAAAGGCGATCGCCGAGCGGCAGGAAGAGTACGAGCGGGCGGCGCAGGAGGAGCAGGCAGCGCAGCAGGCGCATGCCGCGCTAGAGCGTCGGGACCCGGAGGGCGAACCCGACCAGGGCGCTTGATTCCGGGTGGCCGGGCCTCTAGGAGGGCGTTGAAAGACGAAGTTTTCGACGAACCCTGCTCCGTTCTTCAGTCAGCAGCCTGCTACAGCGCAGTGATCTTCAAGTTGTCGAAGTACGTATCGTTCGCCCAGCTCGAGAACCCGAACCGGTCGTTCCCTGCGCCCGAGAGCGGCGAGGGGTCGTCCATCTCCAGCGCGAGCTGCCCGTCGATCTCCCAACGGATCTTCCGGCCCTGCTTGCTCACGACCATGTGGTAGGTGCGGCCCTTGTCGACCTTCAGATCGCTCCGCTTCACCACGAACGGCACGTCGCGTTTCCAGTACTCGCCCTTCTCGATCCGCTCCAGGTCCCGGCGCGCGCTCCAGCGGTTGAACGGCGCGGCCACCTTCTCCGTCCAGCTCATCTCGCGCGGATTCGGCCGGGCCACGGCGGCGAGCTGCGCGCGCACCTCCTCCTGGGTGAGCGCATGCTCGTCGAGCTTGCAGATGCGCGACTCCCGGTTGCGCCAGGCGCCGAAGAGGAAGACATAGCCCGTGGAGTGGTTGCGGCCGTCCCCGTACATCTCCCACTTGATGTCGCCGTCGGGACCCTCGCTGCGGACGTCGAACTCGACGCGCACGTCCGGGGGGAGCCGCGCCTTGAGCCAGAGCGGGTTGTTGCCGACCCCGGGCGAGTAGAGCTGACCGTCCACGATCCGCCACTGACCGCCGTTGGACCAAAAGGCGTCTCCCAGCGTCGCGCGGTCGAACTTGTCCGCATACGGGACCGCCGTCACCACCGGAGGAGAGCCCTTGAAGAACGCGTGGAGGAAGGGAAACTGGACGGCGAGGATCGCCAGCGCCACGGGGATGGCGATGCGCGGAGCCAGCCAGGGATGGCGCCTTTCGCACCTGGCTCCGGCAACCGGCGCGAGCCCGGGTTCGACCGCGGCGCCGGCCGCGCGGTCCGCGCTCACGGCTCCTCCGTCGGATTCACCGAGAGCTGCGCGAAGTCGGGCAGCTCGCGCCGGAAGTAATCCCGGAGCCTGTCGGTCAGCCGGGCCTCGAGCTGGCGGGCGCGCTCGCGGGTCACGCCCCAGACGTCGCCGATCTGCTGCAGGGTCATCGGCTCCTTGTCTCCGGCCGGCGCGATCCGGTTCTCGAAGAGGAACCGATCCTTCTCCGCCGTCAGCGTCTTGCCGAACTCCGCCAGCTTCTCCTTGAAGATCCGCCGCAGCTCCTCGTCCGCGAGCTGCTCGTCGACTGGAGCGCCGGACTGCACCAGCCGGTCGCCCTGCGTCTGCCGCGACTCGTCCTGCGTTCCCAGCACCGGGGCGTCGATGGAGAATTCGTCGTTCGCCAGGCGCTGGTCCATCTCCCGCACGTCCTGCTCGGAGACGTCGAGCCGCTCCGCCAGGAGCTTGGGAGCCGCCTCGAAGCCCTGCGCCAGCAGCCGCTCCTGCTCCTTGCGGAGGTTGAAGAACAGCTTGCGCTGCGCCTGCGTGGTCCCGAGCTTCACCATGCGCCAGTTGTCCATCAGGTACCGCAGGATGTACGCGCGGATCCACCAGGCGGCGTAGGTGGAGAGCTTCACTCCCCGCAAGGGATCGTACTTCTGGACCGCGTGCATCAGGCCGACGTTTCCCTCCTGGACCAGATCGAGCAGATTGAACGCGGCCCGCCGGTACTCGTGGGCGATCTTCACCACCAGCCGGAGATTCGCGGTCACCAACCGGTACGCGATCTCCGGATCGTGCGTCTGCTGGAACTTCACCGCCAGGTCGTGCTCCTCCTCGCGGGAGAGCAGCGGATGCCGGGACACTTCCGCCATGTACCTTTGCAGGGCATCGGCGCGGGCGAGGTCGCGCCCGACCGGGACCGGCAGGTTGGAAGGGGTTGCGGGACCTTCGTCGCGGAGCTCGTCGACCCCCAGGGCGTTGGGGTCGGCCGCCAGGACCTCGGGCTCGAGCGGCTCCTCCTGCCGCCGCTCGTCCTCCTGCTGCCCGGCCTGCTCGGGCTCGGGCGCGCGCGCCTCCGCCGCGGCCGGCGCCTCGTCTGGCGCGCGCACCCTCGTGGTCTTCCGCGGCTTCCGCGCTTTCGGCTTCGGACTCATCCGTATTCCCGGCTCGGGCGGTGCGGTGCTATACAGGCTAACTTTTTCGGGTTCAACCAGACATGAGCGATTACGTCGCAACCACCAGCTTCGCGGATCTGCCGCTGTCCGAGGAGCTGCGCAAGGGAATCGCCGAGCGCGGCTACGCGACGCCCACGCCCGTGCAGGCTGCTGTCTTCGCCCCCATCCTGGAAGGGCGCGACCTGATCGTCCGCAGCAAGACGGGCACCGGCAAGACGGCTGCCTTCGGCATTCCCCTGCTGGAGCGCATCGCCGCGGGCACCCGCAAGGCCTCGGCGCTGGTGCTGTGCAACACCCGGGAGCTCGCGCTCCAGGTCTCGCAGGAGATCGAGGCGCTCGGGAAGCACAAGGACCTGCGCGTGACCGCCATCTACGGCGGCGCGGCCATGGGCGCCCAGACCGAGGCGCTCACCGAAGGCGCCGAGATCATCGTGGGGACGCCCGGCCGGGTCTACGACCACATCCGGCGCGGCAACCTCAAGCTCGGGGCCACGCGCATCGCGGTGCTCGACGAGGCGGACGAGATGCTCTCGGCCGGCTTCTACGAAGAGGTGACGCGCATCCTCGACCATCTGCCGAACGATCGGCAGACGCTGCTCTTCTCGGCCACTGTGCCCCCGGACATCGAGCAGCTCGCGCAGAAATATTTGCGGAACCCGGAGACCATCCTGCTCTCCGGCGACGTCTTCACCGTCGAGCACATCCACAACGTCCTCTACCACCTGGTCGACCAGTACCCGAAGCCGCGCAACCTCCTCTACTTGATCGAGCGCGAGGATCCCGAGAGCGCCATCATCTTCTGCAACCTGCGCACGGACACCGAGTTGGTGGCCAACGTGCTCAACCGCAACGGACTCGACGCCGAGATGCTCAACGGCGACCTTCCCCAGAAGGAGCGGGAGCGGGTGATGGCCAAGGTGAAGCGCGGGGAGGTGCGCTTCATGGTGGCCACCGACATCGCCGCCCGGGGCATCGACATCAGCGACCTCTCCCACGTGCTCAACTACTCGCTGCCCGAGGATCCCGCCGTCTACCTGCACCGGGTGGGCCGCACCGGCCGCATCGGGAAGAAGGGGACCGCCATCAGCCTGGTCTCCGGCGCCGAGCTGAACACGCTCTCGGCGCTGGAGAAGAAGTACGGGATAGAGTTCGAGATCCGCAAGCTCCCGACGCCCGAGCAGGCGCGGATCCTCTGGACGGAGAAGCACATTCGCGAGCTGCGCGACGCGATGCAGAGCGGCGTGGCGTTCGAGGCCTTCCTGCCGCTCGCGCAGGATCTGATGGCCCACGACGACGGGCGGGTCCTGATCGCGTACGCGCTGCGCTACTTCTTCATCCACCACCGGATGGAGAAGGCGCAGATCCGCGCGGCGGGCGAGAAGCTGCTCGAGAGCCACCAGGTGGAGAAGGTGCAGAAAGAGCAGAAGGAAGCCCGCCGCAAGCGCGACCGCGACCACCGAAAGCCCAGGCTCGAGGCCGCCCCCCGGCCGGCGCCGGCGCAGGAGGACACGGGCGCTTCAGACCGGGTCAAGCTGTACGTCGAACAGGGCGGCGAGCAGGGCTGGACGCCGGAGTCCCTGCTCGCGGCGCTGGCCGAGCTCGCCGGGCAGCCCCGCGAGACCGCATTGGCCGCGGACATGAAACCCCGCTACTCCTGCGGCGAACGGCAAGCCGCTCAAGGACAAACCGGTGCGCATCGAAGTGGCGCGCCCGAGGCGCAGGTAGGGTGTCCGTGCCCGCCGCGCTCCGCTGCGAAAAACTGGTCAAGAAGTACGGCGAGGTCACCGCCGTGGACGGGCTCGATCTCGAGGTCAGCGCGGGGGAGTGCTTCGGCCTGCTCGGGCCGAACGGCGCGGGCAAGACCACCACCGTGGAGATCCTGGAAGGGCTGAACGAGCCCACGGCGGGCAGCGTGGAGGTGCTGGGGATGCGCTGGAGGAGCGACGAGCGCGTGCTGCGGCAGCGCCTCGGCGTCTCGCTACAAGAAACGCACCTGCCCGACCGCCTGACGGTGGAGGAGAACCTGCGCATGTTCCGCTCCTTCTACGAGCGCGGCCGCCCGGTGGAGGAGGTGCTCGACCTCGTCGAGCTGCGGGACAAGCGCAGCTCCTGGACGGAGCGGCTCTCCGGCGGGCAGAAGCAGCGGCTCGCCGTGGCCTGCGCGCTGGTGAGCGATCCCGAGGTGCTCTTCCTCGACGAGCCCACCACCGGGCTCGACCCCCAGTCGCGCCGCCAGCTCTGGGACGTGGTGCTCGGATTCAAGGCGCGGGGCCGCACCGTGCTGCTCACCACCCACTACATGGACGAAGCGGAGCGCCTTTGCGACCGCGTGGCCGTGGTGGACAAGGGAAAGTTGATCGCGCTCGGGACGCCGGCGGAGCTGATCGCGTCGCTGGGCGGGCAGCAGGTGGTCGAGCTCGCTACCGAGCGGACGCTCTCTCCGGAGGATCTGGCCGGGCTCGCCTCGGTGCGCAGCTCCCGGCGCAATGCCGACGGTGTGGCGCTCACCGTCGAGCAGCTCCACCTCGCCCTCCCGGCGATCCTCGCCCGCGCGGAGCCGTTCGGGCTCACGCGCTTGTCCACCCACCACGCCACGCTGGAAGACGTCTTCGTCCACCTCACCGGAAGGCACCTGCGCGAATGACCGCCCCGCCCTCCAGCCCGACCTCCGCGCGCGCCCGCTCTCCGCTCTGGGAGCTGACGCTGGCGCGCCTGCGCCTTTTCTTCCGGGAGCCTGGGGCCGTCTTCTGGACGTTCGGGTTCCCGTTGCTCCTCTCGATCGCGCTGGGCATCGCCTTCCGGAACCGGCCAGCCGACCCTTCGGTGCTGCGCACGCGCTTGCTCGACGAGCCGGCGGCGCGCGAAGCCTTGCGGACCGGCAAGGTCGACCTGGTCGTCCTGCCTGGCCCGCCCATCCTCTATCTGTTCGATCCGGCGCGGCCCGAGAGCCGGCTGGCGCGCGCGCTGGCGGACGCCGCGCTGCACCCGGCTGGGCTCCCGGCCACCGTGGACAAACCGGTGGTGGAGCCGGGCTCCCGATACATCGACTTCCTCATCCCGGGCCTGATCGGCATGCAGCTCATGTCCGCCGGGATGTGGGGCATCGGCTACGTGATCGTGGAGATGCGCACGAAGAAGCTGCTCAAGCGGCTGATGGCGACGCCGATGTCCCGCGCGCAGTTCCTCTGGTCCTTCGTGGTGATGCGCGCCCTGTTCCTCCTCTTGGAGCTTCCCCTGCTGATCGGCTTCGCCTGCATCGTCTTCAAGGTGCCGGTGGTGGGCTCGATGCTCCTGTTGCTCGTGGTCTCGCTGCTGGGCGCGCTGGCGTTCGCCGGGATCGGGCTTCTCGTCGCCTCGCGAGCCCGGAACACGCAGACGGTCAGCGGGCTGATCAATCTCGTCATGCTGCCGATGTTCGTGGCCTCGGGCGTGTTCTTCTCCACCGCGCGCTTCCCGGACGCGGTCCAGCCTGTCCTGAGGGTGCTGCCGCTCACGGCGTTGAACGACGCGCTGCGGGCAGTGATGATCGAAGGCGCCGGCATGGCGGCGGTCGCGGGGCAATGCGCGTTGCTCGCCGGCACCGCCGCGGTCACGTTCGTGGCGGCGCTGCGGCTGTTCCGCCGGGGCTGACTTCCGGCTCCTCGACAGGGAGCCCGCGCGATGGCTATCGTTGCCGGGCGTGCGACCAAAGCTCCTCTTCCATCTCGCCCTGGTGGCAGTCTCGGTCGCGCTCGTCCTCGCCGTCGCGTTTCCGCTTGAGCGCTCGCCTGCGAAACCGCCGGCACCTCGCCGCGAGCTTGATCCTGATCGGCCTCGTGCTGCTGATGGTGGTCCCGCTGACCTGGATCATCTCGGTCGCGGTGCGCGAGTCGCTGGACGGGATCGTGTTCTTGCGCCGGACGCTGGAAGAGCACGGGCCGGAGGCATTCCTCGGGCGGCTTCCGGATTGGCTGGCCGACCCGATCCGCAGCGCCCTGGAGAGCTTCTCGACCAGCGCGGACCAGCTCGCCAGGCTGGCCAAGGAGAGAGGGGCTGCCACGGCCGCCGCCGTCGGATCCGCTCTCGGGGCGACGGCCCAGGCGCTGCTGCAGGGCGTCTTCCTCCTCATCGCCCTCTATTTCTTCCTCATCGACGGGCGCCGCCTGGTGCGGTGGCTTTCAGGGGTCACCCCTTCTCCAGAGGAGACGCTTTCGATCGCGGCGCACCTGGCCCGCGTCTCGCGGTCGGTCCTCTCCTCCTTGTTCCTCACCGCGCTGGCCCAGAGCGCGACGGCCACGGCAGGCTACCTGATCGCGCGTGTCCCGCACGCGGTCTTCTTCGGCTTGCTGACGTTCATCGCCGCGTTCATCCCTTCGGTCGGCACCACCCTGGTCGTGCTGCCAGTGGCCGCGCTGATGCTCGCCACCGGCCACCCCTGGGCGGCGGTCTTCCTGGCCGCCTGGGGGCTCCTGATCGTCGGGTTGATCGACAACGTGGTGAAGCCCCTGCTGATCCAGGGCGGCGTGCAGATCGACGCCGCGGTGCTCTTCTTCGCCTTGATCGGCGGCCTGGCCCTCTTCGGCGGCGTCGGCCTGATCGTCGGCCCGTTGGCGGTGGCGCTCTTCATCGCCGTGGCCTCGCGGCCGGCGCCGGAAGAGCGCCAGACGGCCGCGGCACCGGCGAGCGCGGAGACGGCGGCAGACGCGCCGCATTGATCAGCGCCCGACCTCGACCTCGTTCTTGCTTCGGGCCTCCCCGGCCTGGGTCAAAGCTCGACCTTGCGGTCGGTGTGGTCGCGCCCGTCGTAGCGCATCAGCACGCCCTTGCCGTCCACGCGGGTGACGATCCCCACCGGCCTGCGCCACATCGCCTGGAGGTTGGTCAGCGTGTCCTTGGCGTAGTCGATGCGCAGGTCGACGCCGTCGTGCCGGTGCGCGAGCAGGAGCTCGCCTCGATTCTCGAAGTTGCCGTCGATCACCTCGATGATCGGCTGGCCGAAGTTGGTGAGCTGCTGCAGGAGCTTGCGCTTCACCTTCTGGAACTCGCGGTCGAGGATCTCCCAGCGGTTCGCCTTCTCGTTGAAGCCGTAGACGAACAGCTTCTGCTCGGCGGCGAAGTCGGCGGTGAGGAACTCGTCGATGAAGGTGACGTCGTTGTAGTGCTTGCGCACTTCGAAGATCTTCTGG
>WNFK01030645.1_pt1 | contig 15322 bp, 16 predicted proteins | sample 5400281 | NCBI WGS metagenome assembly WNFK01 (sample SAMN13153350, study PRJNA577476) | soil metagenome | isolation source: 20 cm soil on Douglas fir-dominated hillslope | place: USA:California | collected 2013-09-17 | reverse complement strand
CCCGCTGGCACGCACCGTGGAGCACCTCCTCGACCGCATCCGGGCGCTCGAGGGCGAGCTGGAGGCGCTGAAGCATCCCGCGCGCGAGAGTGAGGAGCAGTAGTGAGACCGGCCAACAGTGAGAGAAGACTGAAAAAGGAGACGGTGTGGTACCCACGGACACGATGAGCATCAAGGAGGCCTCGCAGTACCTGGCCATGGACGAGCAGACGGTGACGCGCATGGCCCTGGAGCGCCGTATCCCCGCGCTGCATCACAACGGACAGTGGCTCCTGTCCAAGAAGTCCATCGACAAATGGAAGGCCCGCCAGCCCACCGCCAGCGCTTGATGTAGACCTCTTCCCCCACCCGGCTCCGAGATGATCGATCGCTCCGCCGCCTGGAGTGTCCTCACCGAGTTCACCCGCACCGACAGCCTGCGCAAGCACGCGCTCGCGGTGGAAGCGGTCATGCGCGCCTATGCCGGCCGCTACGGGGCGGACGCGGAGGCCTGGGGCATCGCCGGTATGCTTCACGACTTCGACTACGAGATGCACCCGACCGCGCCCCAGCATCCGCTCAAGGGCGCGGAGATTCTCCGAACGCGGGGGGCGCCCGAGGAGGTTGTGTACGCCATCCTCGCCCATGCCGACTACTCCGGCTGCCCCCGCGTGTCCCTGCTCGACCGGGCGCTCTACGCCTGCGACGAGCCCGCCGGCTTCGTCACCGCTTGCGCTCTGGTGCGGCCCGGTCGCGCCATCGCCGGGCTCGAGCCCGCCTCCGTGCTCAAGAAGCTGAAGGACAAGGGCTTTGCCCGGACGGTGAATCGCCACGACGTCACGCGCGGGGCCGAGGAGCTGGCGGTACCGCTCGAGGAGCACCTGCGCTTTGTCATCGCCGCGCTCACCGCGGTGGCTCCCTCGCTCGGCCTCGGGGGCCCCGCGCAGTAGGCTGCCATGCCCGGATCCGCGCCCGCGATCCGGACCGTGATCCACGTGGACATGGACGCGTTCTACGCGTCGGTCGAGCAGCGGGACCGACCCGAGCTGCAGGGCCGGCCGGTGGTGGTGGGCGCGCGGCCGGGTGGGCGCGGCGTCGTTTCCGCCGCCTCCTACGAGGCCCGCCGCTTCGGCATTCACTCCGCCATGCCCATCAGCCGCGCCTACCGGCTCTGTCCCGACGCCGTGTACCTGCCGGTGGCCATGGACAAGTACGCCGGGGTATCACGAGAAATCATGTCGCTGCTGGCCCAGTGGACGCCGCTGCTGGAGCCGGTGTCCATCGACGAGGCCTTCCTCGACGTTACCGAGAGCCGCGCGCTCCGCGGCGACGGGCCCCGCATCGCGCGGGATATCAAGGCGAGGATCCGCGCCGAGATGTCCCTGAGCGCCTCGGTGGGCGTGGCGCCGAACAAGTTCCTCGCCAAGGTGGCGTCCGATCTCGAGAAGCCCGATGGGCTCGTGGTCGTGTCGCCCGGGGGCGAGGAGGCCTTCCTCGCGCCGCTCCCCATCGGACGGCTCTGGGGCGTGGGCAAGGTCACCGCGTCCGAGCTGGAGGGCCTCGGCATCCGGACGATTGGTCAGCTCGCGAAAATGCCGCGAGCTTCGCTGGAGGCGCGCTTCGGCAGCGGCGGCCTCGCCCTCGGGGAGCTCGCCCGCGGCCGCGACGATCGCCCGGTCGAGCCGTTCGGCGCGCCCAAGTCCATGGGCGCGGAAGAGACCTTCGACGTCGACCACCGTGAGGTGGACCGTCTGCGCGCCACCCTGCGCGCGCAGGCCGAGCGCGTGGCCCGCGAGCTGCGGTCGGAGGGGTATGCCGGGCGCGTGGTCACGCTCAAGATCCGCTTCGCCGACTTCTCGACCTACACGCGCGCCCATACCGGCGAGCCCACCCAGGACGGCCTGCGCGTCTTCGAGGAGGCCGCCGCGCTGCTCGGCCGGGTGCGGCTCACTCAGGCGGTGCGCCTCATTGGTCTCTCGGTGTCCGGGCTGGGTCCCGCGGGACAGGGCCAGCTCCCGCTCTTCGGCCCCGACCTCGCGCGGCGCGAGCGGCTGGGGCGGGCGCTGGACCAGCTCACGCAGCGCTATGGCGAGGACACGGTGCGCCCGGCCAGCCTCCTGGGCCGGCGCCGGCGCCGCTCGCGCCCCGTCGAGGGTGAGGACGGCTAGCGGAGGTACACCGCGGCGAAGCGCGCCCGGGGGCACCGCTCGCGCAGCCGGCCGCGAGCACGGCCGGAATCAGGGCGAGAAAGGGGGCGCCCGCGGCGAGCCCGCGACGTTCGAGGAGACGTGAGCCCCGCATGCCCAGAGAATCGGTTTCGTGGGGCGTGGCGTCAAGGCCCGCTCCGGAGGCGCGGCTTCGCGTGAGGCGACGCGTCGCATTGCCTTCGCGCCTGGGTTCGGCTAGACTGACTGAACGACGGTTCATTCTGCGGGGAAGGGGTACCCATGGATCGCCCGATCGCCTACGACAAGCTGGCCCGTGAGGAGCGCTTCGTCCGCATGCGCGCCCGGGACGTCGCGCAGCTCAAGATCGAGCAGGGTCTCACGCCCTTCCCCGACCTCGGCAGTCGCGAGTCCATCAAGGAGCGGGTCCACGGCATCATGGTGGGCGAGATGCAGGCCATGGAGGGCGCTGGGCGCAGCGTCTACGATTTCCCCGACGCGCCCTGGGAGTTCACCATGGACATGGCCCGCCAGGTATGGGACGAGTCCCGCCACCTGGAGATCTATCTCCGCCTCCTCGAGCATCTGGACGGCTACGTGGGCGAGTTCCCGGAGACCACCATCCTCTGGCGCTGCGCCTGCGCGGAGGACGCGGCGGCGCGGGTGGCGGGCGTCAACCGCGGCCTCGAGGGCCTCGCCTGCGACGTCTTCAACCAGCTCGTCCACATCGCCCGGAAGATGGGCGATCCCATCCTGGAGCGCGCGGTCGACTTCGTCCTCGCCGATGAGATCACCCACGTGCGCATGGGCTCGAAGTGGCTCACGCGCCTCACCGAGGGCGATCCCGAGCGCCGCCGCAAGGCCATCGAGTTCCAGGAGACCATCGACGAGCGCTTCAACCTGGGCGGCGTGCGGCAGGACGGGGATCACGAGGCGGTGCTGATCTCGATCGCCACGGAGGCGCGCCAGCTCGGCGGCTTCACCGACGAGGAGATCGAGCGCCTCATCAAGACCACGCAGCGCTCGCAGGTCTACTAGCCTCGATGTATCCGCTGGAAGGCGCCCACTCGGTCGAGGCGTCCGCCCGCCGCGTTCGCCGCTACCGCTACGCCACCGAGCGCATGATGCGCGTGCTCGGCGGGTGGCTCGCCCTGACTCCGGAAATCTCCGCCAAGCTCCTCATGGGCCGGCACGTCTGGGACAATGCCCAGCACGCCGACGCGCTCGGTCGCCGGCTGCCCGAGCTGCGCGCCCGCGCCCAGGAGTCGGAGCCCGCCGGCGGGGGCTTCGTCGCCTTCATGGACACGCTGGAATCGGCGGAGACGCCGGAGCAAACGGTGGAACGTCTGGTGGGGGTCTATCGCGTGCTCAAGCCCCATCTCCTCGCCGCCTACGAGAGCGACCTCGCCCACGCCAGCGCGGTGTACGAGCCGCCCACGCGCCGCATCCTCGCGCGCTGCGCGGAGGACGAGCGCCGCCACATCGTAGCGGGCGAGCGCGTGCTCGCGCATCTCGCCGCGACGCCCGCGGCGCGAGCCCGGGCGGCGGCGTGGGCGGAGCGCCTCGGCCGGCTGCTCGCGGCCGCCGGCGGGGTCACCGGCGAAGGTCTGCCCGCCCCGGTGCCGGCACCGGTGTCGCCCGAGGGCATGACGGAGGCGGAGGAGTTCATCCGCCTCGAGACCCGGCCCGCGCAGTGGCCCCTGCCCGACGACCTGCGTGCCGCCGCCGCCGCGCTGGGTGACGCGCTGGTCGCGCGCGACGCCGCCGGCGTCCGCCGCTGGCTCGCCGGCGACTCCGTGTGGAGCGAGGCCGACGACTCCATGCTCACGGCCGCCCGCTTCACCCGACACGAGATCGTCGCCACCACGCGCATCGGCCGGCAGCTCCTCTTGAAGCTCCGTCTGGACGGCCCCGAGGGGTCGGTGACGCTGGCCGTCCGCTGGGCGGCGGGGCCGGAGGGCTGGCGCGCGCAGGCCCTCGACGTGGCCCACGTTCGAGCCGCCCGCTCCGCCTGACCCCGCGTGCTCTCGAGTGTCCTCATCGCCAATCGCGGGGAGATCGCCCGCCGGGTCATCCGCGGCTGCCGGGCCCTGGGCGTGCGCGCGGTCGCGGTGTACTCCGAGGCCGACGCGGGCTGGCCCCATGTCCGAGACGCCGACCAGGCGGTGTCGATCGGCGGAGCGCCCGCACGCGAGAGCTATCTGAACGTCGACCGCATCCTCGCCGCCGCGCGGGAAACCGGCGCGCAGGCCGTCCATCCCGGGTATGGATTCCTCTCGGAGAACTGGCGCTTCGCCAAGGCCTGCGAGGAGGCCGGGCTCGTCTTCATCGGGCCGCCCTGGCGCGTCATCCAGCAGATGGGCGACAAGGTGGAGGCGCGCCGCCGGATGCAGGCCGCGGGGGTGCCGGTGGTGCCCGGCAGCGAGGGCGCCCTCGCTTCACTTGAAGCGGCGGTTGCGCTGGCCGATCGCATCGGCTATCCGGTGATGCTCAAGGCGGCGGCGGGCGGGGGCGGCATCGGTATGGTGCGCGTGCCGGACGCCGCTGCGCTGCCCGCCGCGTGGGTCTCCGCCGAGCGGCGATCCCAGGCCGCCTTCGGCTCGGGCGCGCTCTTCGTGGAGCGGTATCTCGCCGAGGCCCGCCACGTGGAGGTGCAGGTGTTCGGGGACTCGCGAGGCGAGGTCGTCCACCTCCACGAGCGTGAGTGCTCCATCCAGCGCCGCCACCAGAAGCTCATCGAGGAGAGCCCCGCGCCCGCGCTCGAGCCCGGCGTGAAGGCGAAGCTGGTCGCCGCCGCGGTGGCGGGCGCGCGGGCGGTGGGGTATGTCAACGCGGGGACCATGGAGTTCATCGTCCGGGGTTCCGAGTTCTACTTCCTCGAGATGAATACCCGGCTCCAGGTCGAGCATCCGGTCACCGAGGAGGTGACGGGCGTCGATCTCGTCCAGGCCCAGCTGCGGGTGGCCTCGGGGGAGCCCTTGCCGTGGCGCCAGGACGAGATCGTCCAGCGCGGAGCCGCTATCGAGTGCCGGATCTACGCCGAGGATCCCGCCAAGAACTTCATGCCCTCGCCCGGGACCATCTCGCGCCTCACGCTGCCCGAGGGCCCCGGCGTGCGGCTGGAGATCGGGGTCGCGGAAGGGGTGCAGGTCTCGGTACACTACGACCCGCTCCTGGCCAAGCTCGTCACCCGGGGCGCCACCCGCGAGGAGGCCCTCGCGCGGATGCAGGCGGCGCTGGACGGCTTCGTCGTGGAGGGGATCCGCACCGTCATCCCGTTCCACCGGCGCGTGCTCGAGAGCGCGGCGTTCCGCGCCGGCCGGGTTCATACCCAGATGGTTGAGCAAGGAGCGTTCAATGCCTGAGGACGTCAAGGCCCACATCACCGGCGTGGTCTTCCAGATCACCAGCAAGGCGGGCGACAAGGTGGCCGCGGGTGACCCCGTCATCGTGCTCGAGTCCATGAAGATGGAGATCCCCGTGGAGGCTCCGCGCGCGGGGGTGGTCCGCGAGATCCGGGTGGCGGAGGGCCAGACCGTCCAGGACGGCGACACCGTCGCCGTTCTCGACTAGTCGCCGCCACGGCGGAAACGACGGGAAGGGAGGGCGACCAGGATGAGCACGACGCTGATCCGCGAGCACTACGACTATCACCGCTGGGCCAATCGCCGGCTCTTCGACCTTGCCGGGGGGCTGGGCCCGGAGGCGGTGACGCGCGACATGGGCAAGCACTGGAGCTTTCCCACCCTCAAGGGAATGTTCGCCCACGTGTACGGCGCGGACCGGTTGTGGCTCGCGCGGTGGAAGGGCGAGTCGCCCAAGCGCATCTATGGCGACGCCGACTTCGCGAGCATGGCGGACCTCCGCGCGAGCTGGGACGCGCTGGAGGCGGAGCAGCGCGCGTTCGTGGAGGGCCTGGGCGAGGTCGATCTCGTGCGCCCCCTCGAGTACCAGAACACCGAGGGCGCCCAGTTCCGGGTGGCGCTCGGGCCGCTGCTCCAGCACGTGGTGAACCACGCGACCCACCACCGCAGCGAGGCGGCCACCATGATCACCCTCATCAGCGGCTCCCCGCCCGATACCGGGATCAGTTCCTACCGCAACGCCGTGGTGAAAGGGTAGGGCGAGCCGCAGCGGCAAGGCGAGGCGAGCGGATATGAATAGTAGGGCGAGCCGCAGCGGCAAGGCGAGGCGAGCGAATCTGGAAAATGCGCGCAACTGAATCCCCGCATGAAGGATGTCCGCCATGGGCATGAAGGAGCTGGTGGAGGAGCTTCGCGCGCGCCGCCAGCGGGCGCTGGCCATGGGCGGGCCCGAGGCCATCGCGAAGCAGCACGGCGAGGGCAAGCTCACCGTGCGCGAGCGCGTGGACCGCCTCTTCGACGCGGGCTCCTTCCAGGAGATCGGTCTCCTCGCCACCCACGCCAATATCTCGCCCGCGATGCGGGGCAAGGAGACCCCCGCCGACGGCGTGATCACCGGCTTCGGCCAGATCGGTGGGCGGCCCGCCTCCCTCATCGGTTACGACTTCACGGTGATGGCCGGATCCATGGGGCGCACCGCGGAAGTGAAGTGCAATCGCGCGCGGGAGATCGCCCTCACCAAGCGCATGCCGATGATCTGGCTCATCGACTCCGCCGGCGCGCGCATCCAGGAGGCCATCGGCTCCACCTTCGCCCAGTCCGGGTACCTCTTTCGGGAAGAATCCATCATGTCCGGCGTGGTCCCCATGGTGGCCGCCATGATGGGGCCGGGGGCGGCGGGCACCGCCTATATCCCCGCGCTGTCCGACTTCGTCCCCATGGTGAAGGGGACCAGCCACATGGCGCTCGGCGGGCCGCCGCTCGTCAAGGCGGTGGTGGGCGAGGACGTGACGGCCGAGGAGCTGGGAGGGTCCAAGGTCCACACCGAGATCTCCGGGGTGGCCGACCTCGAGGTGGCGGACGACGCCGCCTGCATCGACGCGGTGAAGGAGTATCTCTCCTTCTTCCCCTCGTCGAATCTCGAGCCGCCGCCGGTGCTGCCCTGCGACGATCCCGCGGATCGGATGGACGAGACCCTGCTCACCCTGGTGCCGGACAGCCCGCGCCGCGCCTATGACGTGAAGAAGGTCATCGCCTCCGTGGTGGACCACGGGCACTTCTTCGAGATCAAGCCGAGCTGGGCCCGGAACCTCGTCACTGCGCTGGCCCGGCTGGGCGGCCGCCCGGTGGGCGTGGTGGCCAATCAGCCCATGGTGCTGGGCGGGGCGCTCGACGTGGACGCCGCCGACAAGGCGGCGCGGTTCATCATGCTCTGCGACGCTTTTGGTCTTCCCTTGCTGTTCCTTCAGGATGTCCCGGGCTTTCTCGTCGGCTCCAAGGTCGAGCGGCAGGGCATCATTCGCCACGGGGCCAAGATGCTCTATGCGGTGAGCGAGGCCACCGTGCCCAAGCTCACCGTGGTGCTGCGCAAGGCATCCGGCGCCGGATACTTCGTCATGTGCGGCAAGGCCTACGAGCCCGACCTCATCGTGGCCTGGCCTACCGCGGAGATCTCGGTGATGGGACCCGAGGGCGGAACAAACATCATTTTCAGGAAAGAGATCACGGCGGCGGCCAATCCGGACGAGGAGCGGGCGCGGCGGGTGGAGGAGTTCCGCCGGCTCATCAATCCCTATATCGCCGCCGGCGGGGCCTTCATCGACGACGTGATCGATCCCCGGGAGACGCGGCCCCTGCTCATCCGGGCGCTGGCGATGGCGCGGACCAAGAAGGTGGAGCGGCCGTGGAAGAAGCACGGCGTCATGCCCGTGTAGCGCCCATCTTGCGGCGGGTGCTGGGGCTCGGGCTCCGGGTGCTCCCCGGCGATGCGCCCGGCGTCATCTACACCACGCTGCTGAGGCCCGCCCCGCTGCGCGCGGCCGCTCACCGCATCCTGCGGGGCCTCATCCCCGCCGAGATTGCGCTGCCCGAGGGGCGGCTGCGCCTCAATCCGGACGATCCGGTGGTGTCGGGCGCCCTGGCCCTCGGCCTGTACGAGCGGCAGGTGAGCGCGCGCTTTCGCGCGGAAGTGCGTCCGGGCATGACCGTGGTGGACGTGGGGGCCAACCTGGGTTACTACGCGGTGATCGCGCTCGGCCGTAACGCGCCGGCCGGCCGCGTCGTCGCCTTCGAGCCCGATCCCGCGAATCACGCGCTGCTGCTGCGCAACCTGCTCCCGTTCGGCGACCGCGCCACCGCGCGACGGCAGGCGGTGACGGCCGCCCCGGGCACGCTCACCCTCCATCGCCATCCGGACAACAAGGGGAAGCACTCGGTCTTCGCCGCGCCCGGGCTCGACGCGGGGGTCTCGGTGGAGGCGGTGACGCTGGATGGAGCGCTCGCCGAGTTGGGCCGCCCGCGGGTGGACGTGATCAAGCTCGACGTGGAGGGCGCGGAGCCGCTGGCGCTGGTCGGCATGGCGGATACGCTGGCGAGGCACCGGCCGGTGCTCTTCCTCGAATGTGCGCCGAAGCGCTGGGCGCGGGCGGGCTTCGATCCGGTGGCGGTGCTGGGCGGGCTGAAGGCGCAGGGCTATGCGCTCACTCTGATCGACGAGGGCGGAGGCGCGGACGCCCCGGTCGAGCCCGCCGCGCTGCCGGGACGGCTTCGCGGTCGGGATCCCTACGTGAACCTCATCGCCCGCCACCGGTAGCCATGCCGCCGGCGGCGGAGCTCACGCCCCACCTGGCCGCCGCGGTGCCGTGGCTGGCCGCGCTGGTGCCGTGGCTCCTGGCCTGGGGCGTCACCGTCATCGTGCTGGCCCTGGCGGCGTCCGTCCTCATCGCCCGCGGCGCCTCCCGGATCACGGAGGACACGACGATCTTCGGCGACGCCGAGCGGCGGCTCCGTCGGGCTCGCCGCCTGCTCCTGGTCTCACTCGCGAGCGTGGTCGCGCTGTGGGGCCTGACCTGGCTCGCCGGTGGCCCGGACCCCATGCTGACGGAGCTGATCTTCGCGGTGCTGGTGGCGGGGATGCTCGGCCCGACCTATGTCGCGACGCGGATCTTCGAGCGGGCGATGACGCGGGCGGTGGAGCGGACCGGGGCGCAGCGGGGGCACCGCCCTCACCCGTCCCCCCGGAAGAGAGAGGGTGAGGGACGAGACTAGTTCTCGACGAAGGCCTTCAGGAGGGTGTGCTCGCCCTCCTCGCCGATGCCGAAGCGGAGGCGGAGGATCTCCTTCTCCTTGGGCGACAGCGTTCCCAGGGCGCGCTCGACCTGATGCGTGAGGTCCTGGCTGATCAGGGTGTCGTTAGGCGACTCGGCCGACTTGTCCTCGAGGAAATCGCCCAGGTCGGAGTCCTCCCCGATGGGGGTTTCCAGCGACAGCGGCTTCCGCGACGACTCCAGGATGAGCCGGACCTTCCGCGCCGGCACGCCGGTGCGCCGGGCCAGCTCCTCGGGCGTGGGCTCGCGGCCCATTTCGTTGAGCATGGTCCGGTTCACGCGCGAGATGCGGTTCAGCGTCTCCACCATGTGCACCGGAATGCGGATGGTGCGCGAGTGATCGGCGATGGCGCGGGTGATGGCCTGCCGGATCCACCACGTGGCATAAGTCGAGAACTTGAACCCGCGCCGGTACTGGAACCGGTCCACCGCCTTCATGAGCCCGAGGTTGCCCTCCTGGACGAGGTCGAGGAGGGAGAGCTCGCTCCCGAGATAGCGCTTGGCCACCGAGACCACGAGCCGGAGGTTGGCCTCCATCAGCTCCTTCTTGGCCTGGCGGACCACGCGATCATGCTGCTCGAGCTCGGCGAGGGCGGACAGCAGCGGCTTGCGCCCCAGGCCCGCCTTCGCTTCGAGCCCGCGCACCTCCGCGCCGTCGCGCGCGCCCCGCATCGAGCCGGCGAGGCGGCGTACCTCGGCGACGATCCCGTCCACCAGCGCGGGCTTGAGGGGGAGTCGCTCAACGATACCGCGGACCGAGGCACGGTTCTGGGCGATCCAGTCACGGTAACTCGCGCGCGTGGAAGCTGCCCGCCGCTTGGTCGCCAGCGAGACCCGGATACGCTCGGATTCGCGCTCGAGCCGCCGAATCCGGGCGAAGGCGGCCATCATCGGCTTCACCTGCTCGGGTGCGGGCTCCCCGCCCTCGGGCAGGATGATGACGTCGTCGAGGGGGACCTCGCCGCGGCGCACCCCGTCCACCAGCGTGAGCAGTCGGCCCATCGCCAGGGGGATGTCGGCGAGGGCGCCACGCAGCTTGATCTGGCCCGCCTCGATCCGCTGCCCGAGCTCGACCTCCTGGCGAGCGGAGAGTAGCGGGACCTTGCCGATCTCCTTGAGGTAAATCCGTACCGGGTCCTCGCCCTCGGCCGGCGAGGGACGGAGCGCCTCCTCGCTGAGGCCGGGCTCCTCTACCGCATGGACGACCGCTGCCGGGCTCTCGGCCTCGTCATCCCCGATGTCAGGAAGCCCCTCCCCCACGGCGAGAGGGGTCACGGTGGCCGGCTTGCGCCGAGGCACCAGCCGGGGACCGATGGTTGTCCGAGCGGCCTTATCCTTGCGTCGAGTCGTAGGTGTGCTTGCCCAAGCAGTTACAGAATTAGGGGAAATTTGGCTCTCACTTTCCCTAAAGGTCATCGCGATCCTTCCGGCCTTGTCGGCCCGCTCCGGCCTTGCTGACCCGCCCCGGTGGCCCGATCTCAGCGTTGCCGGCTGAATGTGCACGTTCACTCAACTGTTTAGAGGGCATGAGCTCGCCCTTCGTTTCATCGCCGTTTGACCTAGAACCCGCACGCGCAAGGTGGTGTTCCCACGAAAGGGTCGCCAAGGGAAAGACGCACGAGAAGTGGGGACTATTCGGCGGACCGGAACCGTCCTTCGGGGGTCTGCTATGATGCCGCCCGGAGGTGGCCCGTGAGAGCAGAAATCCTGGTCGTCGGCTCGGAGCTATTGCTGGGGCAGATCGTGGACACGACCTCCGCCTTCATTGCCCGCGAGCTCGCGGGGGCCGGCGTCGATCTCTACTACAAGACCACGGTGGGTGACAATCTGGGCCGTCTCGAGGCGGCCATCCGCCAGGCCCTGGGCCGGGCGGAGATCGTCATCACCGCGGGCGGCATCGGTCCCACCCTGGACGACGTCACCCGGGAGGCGGTGGCCGCCGCCACCGACCGTGAGCTGGTGTTCTCGCCCCACCTGATGGCCCAGATCGAGGCCTTCTTCGCGGCGCGCGGCTTCAAGCTGTCGCCCTCCAATCAGCGCCAGGCCTATATCCCGGCCGGGGCCATACCCATCGAGAACCCGGTGGGCACGGCGCCCGCCTTCATCGTGGAGGCTGGACCGGGCTGCGTGATCACGCTGCCGGGTGTCCCGCGCGAGATGCAGCATCTCTTCCGCACGCGCGTCATGCCCTATCTGCGGGACCGGTACAAGATGGAGGGCGAGATCCGGTTGCGGGTGCTCAAGACGGTGGGGCTGGGCGAGAGTCGCATCGGCGAGGCCATCGCCGATTTCATGGAAAAGGGCGGGAACCCCACGGTGGGCACCCTCGCGCATCTGGGGCAGGTAGACGTGCGTATCGCCGCCAAGGGCGCCGATGGAAACGAGGCCGCCCGACTCATCGCTCCCGTCGAGGCCGAGATCCGGCAACGGCTCGGCGACGTGGTGTTCGGGGCGGACGCGGACACTCTCGAGAGCCAGATCGGCGACCGCTTGGCCGTCGCGCGGGCGCGTGTCGCGTCGGCCGAGCTGGGCAGCGCGGGCTCCGTGACCGAGCGGCTCGCCACCGGGGTGGGCGCGGGCTTCGCGGCCGGTGTGATTCTGGGGGACGCGACGGAGGCCACGCGACTCGGCGCCGATCTCGCCGCGCTCCCGGACGCGGCGAGCCGTGCCGGCCGCCTGGCCGAGGCGGTGCGCGGCTGGAGCGGGGTGGAGTGGGGTCTGGCGACCTGCTTCGACGACGTCCCGGACTCGTCTCCGCCCGTCACCCTCATCTGCCTGGCCGTGGCGGGCGCTGGGAAGACCGAGACGCGGGAGCACCGGTTCGGGGGTGACCGCGCCTCGCTCCGCATTCGCGCGGCCACGCTGGCCCTGGATCTGCTGCGCCGCGCCCTCTGATCAGTCCGCGGGCTTGAGCGTCACGTCGAAGCTGACCCCGACCTCGTTGCCCATCCGGAAGAGCAGGCGGCGCGGCGGCTCGATCCCGAAGTCGGTGAGTCGAAGGCGCGACTCGCCCCGCACCCAGATCCGGTCGCCGATCAGCCGGGCCCGGGCGAGGAAGACGAGGGGCCGCTCCACCCCGCGGACTTCGAGTGCGCCCTTGATCGTCAGGAGCACGTCGGCGGTGGCAGTGATGGCGTTGAACGAGGCCTCGCTGCCCCCGATGGTGTAGCGGATCAGCTTGTGCGTGTGTACACGCAGGGTCCCCGTGAAGCCCGTCCGGAGTTCGGCGGGATCCGCCTCGAACTCGCCGGTGACGGTCTCGGCGCTGCCGCGAAATTCTCCCAGCCGGTGCGTGGCCTCGAACGCGACCAGGCTCTTGCCGGGGACCGGCACCCAGCGGCGGGACTGCGCGTCGGCGGGCGAGGCGAGAAAGGCGAGGGCGAGCCCCGCCAGAAGCATTCGCAAAAGCACGCGGTTGGGATACCATGGCATCCACGCCCGGTCAATGGCGGGTGGAGTCCGGGCGGCAGTCCACACCGGCAAGGGCGGGAGAACGGTTGATCCGCCCGCGGCCTCGAGAGGGTCCCGATGACGACGGCGGTTCCGAGCGCCTCCTATAGCCTCACGGTCCGGCTGGAGATCGAGAACAAGCCCGGCATGCTGGGCAAGGTCACCTCCGCCATCGGCAAGGCGGGAGGGGATATCGGCGCGGTGGACCTCGTGGAGATGACGGGGGGCCGGGTCCTCCGGGACATCACCATCAAGGCCAGCGACAGCCAGCACGGCCAGGCCATCATCGAGCGGCTGCGAAGCCTCGCCGGGGTCCGGGTGGCGAACATCTCGGACCGCACCTTCCTCATGCACCTGGGCGGCAAGATCGAGATGCGGAGCAAGGTCCCCATCCGCACCCGCGACGACCTCTCCATGGCCTATACCCCCGGAGTCGCGCGGGTGTGCATGGCCATCAAGGAGGATCCCTCCCGCGCCTTCACCCTCACCATGAAGCACAATGCGGTGGCGGTGATCACCGACGGGACGGCGGTGCTGGGCCTGGGCGACATCGGGCCGGAAGCGGCGATGCCGGTGATGGAGGGCAAGGCCATGCTCTTCAAGGAGCTGGCCGGGGTGGACGCCTTTCCCATCGCGCTGAACACCAAGGATCCCGAGAAGATCATCGAGACCGTCAAGCTCATCGCCCCCGCCTTCGGCGGCATCAACCTCGAGGACATCTCGGCCCCCCGCTGCTTCGAGATCGAGAGCCGGCTCCGCAAGGAGCTGGACATCCCCGTCTTCCACGACGACCAGCATGGCACCGCGGTGGTGGTGCTGGCCGCGCTCGTCAACGCGCTCAAGATCGTGAAGAAGGACCGGAAGCGGCTCAAGGTGGTGGTGTCCGGCGTGGGCGCGGCCGGTACGGCGGTGGTGAAGATCCTGCTCGCCCTCGGCGTGCGGAACATCATCGGGGTGGACGAGCACGGCACCCTCCACCGCGGCCGCAAGGTCGGCATGGACTTCATGAAGAGCTGGGTGGCGGAGGCGACCAACCCCCAGAACGTCCGGGGCAAGATGTCGGACGCCATCCGGGGCGCCGACGTGTTCATCGGGCTCAGCGTGCCGGGGGTGCTGACGGTGAAGGACGTCAAGAGCATGGCGCGGGACCGCATCGTCTTCGCCATGGCCAACCCGGTGCCGGAGATCGCGCCGGAGGCGGCGGAGCCGCATGTGCGCGTCCTCGCCACCGGCCGCTCCGACTACCCGAACCAGATCAACAACGTCCTGTGCTTCCCGGGCTTCTTCCGCGGCCTCCTCGACGCGCGCGCGCGCAACGTGAACGACGAGATGAAGCTCGCCGCCGCGCACGCCATCGCGTCGTGCGTGGGCAAGTCCGAGCTGGGGCCCGAGTACATCATCCCGAGCGTGTTCAACAAGAAGGTGGCGCCCGCGGTGGCGCACGAGGTGGTGCGCGCCGCCCAGAAAACCGGGGTCGCGCGCCGGCGCCCGCGCGCCGACAGCCAGCCCTGGCTCTGAGCCGCCGCGCGTGGCGCCGCCCATCGCCCTCCGCTGGTCCGTGATCATTCCCGCCTTCAACGAGCAAGATCGCCTCCCCCGCTATCTGAGAGAAGTCGTGGGCTACTTCGACGGGCGCGACGAGCGTTACGAAGTTCTGGTGGTGGACGACGGGAGCACCGACGACACCGCCGCCCGCGTCCAGGAAGAGCGGGCCGCGCACCCCGCGGTGGGCCTGCTGAGCCTGGGGACCAATCAGGGCAAGGGCGCGGCGGTGCGGGCGGGGATGCGCCGCGCCACCGGGGCCCTCCGCCTCATGGCCGACGCCGACGGGGCCACGCCCATCGTGGAGCTGAAGCGCCTGGAGGCGGCCGTTCAGGGGGGCGCGGACCTCGCGGTGGCCTCGCGGGCGCTTCCCGACCCGTCCGTGGTGGTTCGGGCTCGCCTGCACCGGCGCCTGTCGGGGCGACTGTTCGTCGCCGCCGTGCGTATTCTCGGAGTGCGCGAGGTGGTGGACACCCAGTGCGGCTTCAAGCTCTTCCGGGGCGCGGTGGCGGACGACCTCTTCGGCGTCCTCCGCACCGACGGCTTCGGCTTCGATGTGGAGCTGGTGCTGCGCGCGCAGCGGCGCCGCTACCGCATCGCGGAGGTTCCCGTCAACTGGACCGACCAGGCCGGCTCCAAGGTCGGCGTCTTGAAAGATGGGCCGCGCATGCTCGCCCAGATCATCGCCGCGCGCCGGCGTCTTCGCGACGAGGCGGGGAAGGGGACGCGGTGATCGCGCGCCGGGCCCGAGAGATCGAGCCTTTTCTCGCGGTGGAGGTGTTCCAGCGCGCGCAGGCGCTGGAGCGGGCCGGCGTCGACGTCATCCACCTCGAGTTCGGCGAGCCCGACTTCGAGACCCCGTCGGTGATCCGCGAGGCGGCCGAGCGGGCGCTGAAGGACGGCCGCACCCGCTACGCCCACACCCTGGGCATTCTCCCGCTGCGCGAGGCCATCGCCGAGCACTACCGGACGCGGTACGGCGTGGAGGTGTCCCCGG
>WNFK01233806.1_pt1 | contig 15326 bp, 27 predicted proteins | sample 5400281 | NCBI WGS metagenome assembly WNFK01 (sample SAMN13153350, study PRJNA577476) | soil metagenome | isolation source: 20 cm soil on Douglas fir-dominated hillslope | place: USA:California | collected 2013-09-17 | reverse complement strand
CCCGAGTTTGACAGACCCGGCTGATCGTAGGGGGTTACGTCAGCTTTGTTCAAGTTCACTGCTAGGTCATTCGTTTGCGCACGCGACATCTGCGCTCTCGCCAGGTCGATACCCAGGATGGGTGAATCGCCGAAGGTCAACGCCAACGCACCCATGTCATCGAACCACTGGCCGGGATAGGTGTACTCTGGCGTGCGATTCCAGGGATCGTTGTGCGAATCGACTGTCGTGTTATCCATTCGCCTTCACCTGCCGAACCACGTTTCGCATAGCCCATGAAGCTCCGGGCTGGTTGGCCATGAACTCTAGAACGGGCAAGTACGGCTGAAGAGACTGTAGGTCCTGGAGGCTTTGGTTGGGGAGTCCGAGAGCTTCAACACCACGACCAGCGCCCGCTGCGGCTCCATCCGTGACGGGCACATCAGGCTGTTGAGTCGGGGATCCGATGGGTACAACATTCTGAGCTGCGTTACCAAGAATCGAAGAAAGATCAACGTTCCCACCTCCAGGCTGAGTGGCCATCGGGGCGCCGGACTTCTGGGCTTGGTAGTCCGCGTTCTCTCCGTAGCCAGCATTCGGCAGGGTGTTGTTGGCGGCGCTCACCGCCTTGTCCGTGCGCTGGCTAAACTTGCCAGGTCCGCTTACTTCTGCCACTTCTTCTCCTGGTTCAGTTGATCAGCGGGGCCCAAAGGCCCCGCCTCACATTGCTTACTTGGCCATCGCTCCGCCACCGGGGGTGAGCGGGGTGTCCACGATGACACTCGCACTCCAGTCCACCGTAGCGGGATTGTCGATGTGACGACTGTCGCCTTCGGCGACGGACTCCAGCGGAGCCTCGATCACGGGCGGGAGCATGCGGCCCTTCAGGGTCTCCCACTCTCCAGCCCTCGGGTGCTGCGGAAAGCAGGTATCGCCGCCGCTAGCATCAACTGCTTCGAACGCCATTGGTACTCCTTGGGGTTCGCTTAGCCGCTGCCTTAACAGGCGGCTCTGATTCCGCGCCAAGCGCGACCTGCCGTAGGACAGGGTACTTGCGACAGGTGAAGCACCAGGACTTCATTTCAGGTTCTTTCCCTGGCTTCACCTGTACGTAGTTCATGCCTAGGTGGTGGTCTTCGCAGCTCATGCAATAGGTCCTTGTCGTCTCGTCTGTACGCTGGCTGTAGCATTGCCGTTACTGGAGAGACCCGCCAGGAGCCTCTGCATGTCCATGGCCCCAGGCTGCGCCTGTGCGGGGCTGGGAGGTCCACCTTGACCAGGAGTACCGGGAGCTGGTGTCGAGCCACTAGAGGCCCCCTGTAGGGCCGCCATGGCTGCATCCTGCGGTGACTGCTGAGCCTGGGGCGGGGGCTTGAAGACCTGAAGTACAGCGTCGTGTACAGCGGAACCCTTTCCCCTCAGCTCGATGAGCTTGCCCATCTTCGTCAATGCATCGGTAGGGTCCTGGCCCTGTTGGGCCATGACGAGAATGGAAGCCATGTACTGCTGGATGCCCTGCTTCAGGGCGTCGGTGAACTGCTCATTATCGATCTGGACCTGAAGCTGTACCACGTCAAGATCCATGGGCAACTGCCGCTGGACGAAGTCGCGTGATACAAGCTGATCACCACGAAGCTGAAGAAGTGCAACGATTGCACGCGCCGGGTCTTGACCAGCCGCGAAACCGTAGGTGACATCGACCGTGTAGTTACCGTTGATGTCCTTGGACGGGATGTAGGTCTCCTCGAAGGGAGTACCCTGCGCGACTCCACGGATCGTCTTCTTAAGGTCGGGCCAAAGCTTCTCATCCATCTCTAGGCAGAGGTATAGCGCACGCCTAAGGGCGTCCGCTATAACATTCTGTCCGGTAGAGATGACAGTGTTGAATCCACCCATGAGGGCCTGCACACCACGACCGGTAATGACGGAGGCATCGATGTTTCCAGAGCGAGCCTCCGGACTACGCATGGCAGTCCGAGCCTCGTTGTCCAGCATGCTTCCCTCTTGGAAGGCGTACTGAGGAACGTCGAGTCCAACCCGCTGGACACCCTGCGGATTGTCCGTGCGGATGATTGCATCATCGCCGAAGGTCATCTTCTGCACATCACGAGGCACGACGAGCGGAGCGCGAACAGACTTCTCTGTTGCCTCTAGCGCTAGAAGTGCCATGCGAGCCTTGGCAAGCTGAACCCAGATGGCGTCATCGAAGGCGCCTCGGGTGTCGCCATCGAAGCCGGGACGCTTGGCGATAGCGACGTAGACCTTGCCCAAGGGATTGGGCATGCTGTCCACAACGACGTTGCCATGAGCGGGAAGGTACATCGTGATCTGATCGGGGTCGCAGTACTTCACGACTTCGATCTCTCGCTCTTGCCATCCCATATCCTGACCGGCGCCCCCGCCGGTCTCGTTCGACTGGAGGAAGCGGATCAGGTGAGGGAACTTGTACGCGAGGGTGATCGCCTTCTCTCGCCACACCTTGGTGTAAGAGCGCACACGGCCCTGAAGGTCAACCTCCGGGTACACGCCCATCGGATCCTCAACACGGATCCGAGGATGCTTGTCTTCGAAATCTGGTTCAACAACATAGATCGCCATACCGTACGTATTGTAGTAGTCGCAGAACTGGACCTGAGACCCGTTCGCAAGCTTGGACTCTAGTACGTAGTGGTTGGCAATCTTGGTGCGCTTGCCAGAGAACTTCTTGGACTTGTCCGTGGTGATGATGCCGGATGCACAGTTGATCGACGGCATCACACCCATGACCTCTGCTATGTCACGGGCCGAGGTATCCACCAGGTTGGCAACAATGGGTCGAGGCCACGCATCGGGCATGACGCCCGGCATGACGGTCTCGATCTCACCAGAGCGAACGTCGTGCACGTTGTGCATGCGCTCGTCTCGTTCTGCGGAGGCACGGCGTAGTGATTCGACTCTCGCTGCGAGTTTTTCGATATCCAAAGCCATGACTCACCTCCTCAACTCTTGGGCACCTTGAGACTAGCCCAAGAGGCGGGACCCGGATAGCCATCAGCGGCGCCGCCAGAGTAACCCAGCTTCCGCTGGTACCAGGCATACGCCTTCAGGTCCGCCCGGGAGAACTCGGGACCGGGGCCGACCTTATAGCCCTTGTAGCCTTCAGCCACCAGGCGCTTGCCCATGGCAGTAACTAGATCACCCTTCTTGCCCAGCCTGAAGAAGGACGCGCCCGGAAAGGGCGCGTACACAGGAGTCGGCTTGGCAGGGACGGGCGTGGGAGGGACCGGCGGCTTGGCGGTCGGCTTCTCCACTGCGTACTTGGGATCAGCGGAGTGGATGCCATCCTTGTACTTCGGGTAGCCGTAGCCGTACACGTAGGCGTCCTTGCGGACGCGAGTCTTCAGATAGACACCATCGCCTTCGGCCGAACCGTTAGTGTTGGTGTTACCCTCTACCGTATAGATGTAGGTATCGTCGTAGTCCTTGACGATGCCGGTGTGGGCATCGCCATGCACTCCATAGAAGACCTGGGCGCCGATGGCGGGATAGTCGCTGAACCGATTCTCATGCTTGAACCACTCAACAGCAACAGCACAAGAAGCCGTGCAAGGGAAGAGGGCCGCGTTGTCCGACTTCATCGCACACCAAGAAACGAAGGTGCAACACCACGCCTGGCCATCCGACCACTTCAGACTGGGAACCTGTTCAGAGTACTTTTGGATGTTGTCCCATCCGGAGGCGTTGTGGCCTTCGTGGTAGTTCACCTCGCCCTGGGCGACGCTCAGAAGGTCGTACACCTCGGACACGTTAGTCATCTTCTATCCCTAGTTTCTTGGCGATTGACCTGACCAGGTTGTTGGTCTCGGTGTCGTTCTTCAAGTCGAGTTCGAATGTACGACGGTCTTGGGCTGCCGCGCGGTTGCTGCTCATCAAGATGATAGGCCCAGTAAACGCCGCCTCTGCGGACATGAACAAGTTGGCCAACACGAACGGGTAAACGTCCCAGTGAGCAAACCATGCCACCGTATTGAACGTGAACCACGCAAGCAGGAAGAACGCCTGCCCTATGACGAAGGACCAGCTACCAACTACCGAAGCGAGCCGGTCGGCGGCTCGCGCTCCTATGCTCCCCACCATCCACCTCCTCCTGCTTGTTCCGCCTGGCTCATGTAGTCCAGATCGATCGTAACTGTCTTCTGCTTGTCTCGGGGCGACTGATACTCGTTGGCCACGTGAAAGACCGAGTCTCCCTGATGGACCATGTCACGAGCACCAAGCTCTGCAAACCACAGAGCCATTACGGTGTCCGTCTTCTTCTTGGTCTTCACACCGGGGGGAAGCGGCTCCCAGGTGGTGAGCTGTTCGATCAACGACTTCACCCCTTCGCTGTTAGAGCGAGAGGGAAGGTGGATCAGGTTATCGCCCTTCTCGTGCCCGTTGAAGAGGGCAGACATGGAGGCTACGCCGAAGTCGGCATCCCACTTGTTCTTGCCGGTGTAGTGGCCACGAAGCAAGCAGCCACGAGAAGCGAGGAACTGCTTTAGCTCCCGGTTCTCCGAGACCATCAGGTTCATCGCGTTGGTCTCGATACGCCACTCGTTAATGCCGTACTTAACCGTCTGCTCTTTGATCTTGTCGAAGAGGTCGTCGGGCTTAAGCCTGCCCTTGGTCCACACGTCCAGGATGTAACGCTTGCCGGTCATGCGATCCACGCCTACGATGACAGAAGCAGAGTTGCCGGTCATCGCGGGGTCGAAGCCCCCGATGACATACAGCCCATCCATGCCATGCTGCCTATGCCCTGGGGCACCCTTGATCATGACGCCGGCTGCACGCATACCGTCCACACAGCCGGTGACCGCCTTCACGGGGAAGACGGCATCCTCGACTACGGATTCTTGCATATAGACCAGGGCCCAGTTTCTAGGACTCATAGCGGAGCGACGCTTCTTAAGCGCCTCTCCAGTCCACATGGGCCAGAGGCCATCCTCATCTTGTTCAACTAGCTGCTTGCCCGCTAGCGATACGGGAGGACGGTTGGTTCTGGGCCAGAGGGTCTGCCACTGCTTAGGGTCTTCGGCAAACTCCAGCACCGCTGGCTGAGTGAGATACGTCCAGGGCGAAGCCTCTTCCCCGTAGTAGTCGTCTTTGGTGATTTCACCGTAAAGATCAACTGGGGCGAGTCTCGTTCCAACCAGAAGGATGCGACCACCAGGATACGAGAGCCGGTTGTAGACTTCTCTCTGAAGCCAGTCCATCTGCTTTTCGTACTCGTGAGCGTTCTTCCCGGTCACGCAGTCATCAAGGATGATCAGGTCCGCACGGGATCCGTAGATGTGACCCCCGATACCAAGGGCCTGCACGGTCGGGTCCTTCTCTCCCGAGTCACGTGTCGAAGAGCTGACATAGATGGCGTCCGCAGTCCACGAAGCGGCACCAGCATCGAATCCACCTTCAGGGCCGAAGTCGATCTGAAGCTTCTGGTAGTTCTTGTTCTCCGAGGCCAACCTGTCCTTGATGCCACGAAGGAACCTCTTGGCCATCTCCTGTGTCTGAGACACGAGGATGACTCGGATGTTCGGGTCCTGGCAGATCCGGTATGTCACATAGTTCATCGTGATGGTGGTGGACTTGGCGTGCTCGGGAGGAGTGTTGATCAATAGGAACTCAGGTTCGCCCTTGATATAAGTCTGTGACTCGTGAAGCCCACGAGGTTCATCGCCCTCTAGAAGGTCTATCCACTGTAGGTGATGGTTGAAGAGCTTGGTGTCCAAGTACTCTTCGCACCACTCAGCAAAGGGAGCGATGTTGACGCGGTTGTCGTCCGCTAGGGCGGACGACCCCACCATGAGGCGAAGCTTGTCCATCTCGGCACGGAACTCGCCATCGGACTGACGAAGGTACTTGTACTGGGCAAGGGTGAGACCCATGTCCTGACAAGCTTCCTTGACGCCCTTACCGTTCTTGGCGTAGTTGATGAAGGTCTGCTTGCGAAGTTTGGTGTCGGACTGGTAGACCTTGTTCTTCGTCTGCTGTGCAGACTTAAGCTTCGTTGGGTCCGTCTTGTAGGTCTTACCATCCGATGTCTTGTAGACCTTCGCCATACCCCGTCCTCACTTAGAGTGTTAACACGTGTCAACACGTCTTCACTCTCCACGGCCGAGGGGCCGTGGAGTTGAGGAACGGATGAAAGATCCCCTGAAGGGGGATGCTGTTACCTCAACCCCTTCTTATAACTATAAGAGTTTAGACGGTTTAATAAAGCTTCCATCACCACCCCCCTTCAGGGGGGGTGGTGGTTGTATGTAGTCAGCTCGCTTACACCGCTGTACTCTCACATGAACGCTCGTCGCTCGCTGCGCTCACTCCTCACTATATATAGAGGCGTCCCCAGGGTCTTTTTGACGAGGCAGTTTGGTAAAGAGATTGCAAAGTCTTCTGGAACCTGAGACTCCGGAAGCTCACAACCCTTGCTGCGACTGGGCTCTAGCTTCCGAGTGTGACGTAGATCACATGTATGTATGGTGCAAATTTTAGGGGACTAACACTCACACTCACGGGCTGGTTTAACAATGCCCGGGTCACGAGTCATGACTTGTCCGACTTGTCCGCGCCCGGCCTGCCATGGCTTGTCCTAGTTTGTCCGCGCTCTGGCAGTGCTCATCTGAGCGGGCACGTGCCCACACGAGCGGATGCCTAGCCATGCATGTGCGTGCCTACACGTACATACGCGCCCGCATCTGCGTGCGTATCCACACATGCGTGATGTGTGGACATTGTGTCGCATATGTGAAGATTGTGTGGACATGTTGCACGATAGTTACCGATTGTACCGGTTTAGTGGTGGATGTACTATACCCATCGAAGCAGCCACCCCACCCGCCGGAGCAACCCATCCACCCCCGGGCTTGACACCGACGACCGAGCGGGTGGAGGATGGGCATCGTTCGTCCACGACCTTGGAGGCGCCATGACACAGCGGTTCGTCGTTGAGAGCGATGACCTCGGCCTGTGGGGGATCTGGGACACCTCCCAGCACACCTTCACCTCGCAGGGGACTCCCGTCAGGGCGTGGGCCAGGATCATGGCTGACGCGCTGAACGAACGAGGCCAGGTGCAGTTGGAGTGTGCCAGCTGTGGGGCGACGGACCTCAATCCCGCTTGCGCGGCTGGTGCTGGGTGGCGCCTGGTGCTGGGAAAGCTTCGCTGCCGCCCTTGTGCGGGGGTCTTCCCCGCTTGGATGCGTCGCTCGTTCTGAGTATCGCTCCTTCATCCGTTCGTCTGCCTAGGTGGCTACCAGGGCGGCCCCCGAGGGCCGCCTAGGGGGTTCGAATCCCCCCTTGGGCACTGGACCACTTGACAGCTCTCCGGAGCCGTGAGACGGTCCTTCTGGCAACACCAACCGATTCACCTGAATGCCAACCTTCGGGAATGTCAGGGAGCGGAAGGGGTTGACAGACCAGCCGGAAGCTGAGAGGCTAAGGCTAGCAAGAACCACCCGGGGGATACCGGGAGGGTAGCGGCTCAACCGCAGCCCGGAGGTTGGCTTAACGGCTCTCTGAAGGCAGCGACAGAACCTTGAAAACTGAATAGTGAGTCGTGTGTGAGCCGGACGAAGTTGTCCGCAAGGCTCCCGTTGCTACTGCGCTCCTTGACCCTCGGCGGGATGCCGAGAGAGGTGAAGCGAACTCTAGGGCGGCCAGCCAGTTCACACACCATGATCTTTCTTTCCCTTAGATGGGGCCTTGAGGCTTCGGCCGACTGGGTTCCATCGGGTGGTGAGCGGCGGTTGGGGGCGACTGACCTTTCATCCGTTCTCCGCCCGGGAGCCAGCCCCAAAGGGCTGGCCCTTAAAAAAGGGAGAGATCATGCTCTACTACAAGGCCACTAGGCCCGACGGGACCGATTTCCACACTGGAACGGTCTCCTTCCGGGTGGGGGAGAGCCTTCCCGTCAAGCCCGAGCTTGACTCGTACGAGTGCTGCACGGGGCAGGTTTTCCACGCCTCCGACACCCCCTCGGAAACGTTGATCGGCTGCTCATGGCCGTGTCGGCTGTTCAAAGTGGCGGGAGATCCCGTGGCCCAGAGTGATCACAAGTTCGGATTCCGGACTTTCCGCGTCGTGCGTGAAATCGAGAGCTGGAGAGCCCTCGGGCCCAACGGCAAGGCGGTTGCAGCGATGATCGAGCGCTGCCGGGAGGTAACCCCGGATCATCTTGACCGGTTGGGTCGCATCGATCACCCATCCCTTGATTGGGGCTCGGTCACGATGGGCACGGTTTGGGAGGCTAGCGCTTTGGCGGTCGAAACCGGAGCCCGGCTTGCAGCCGCGCTCGCAGCCCAGGATGCGGCACGGGACGCGGTTAGTGAAGCGATGTGGGACTTCCATCCGAGGCGAAGGGCCTGGGAGCAAGGCAGCACCGCAGTCGTAAACGCTGTACGAGCCCTCGTCGTCAAGGACCTGATCCCGGTCACGTACTTCAACCTCATGCGCGGACCCTGGGAGTCCGTCACGGGAGCCCTGTAATACCTCATCACAGCAGGCAGCAAGGGGAGAGACCATGAACGAGCAGCAGCAGGTAGCGTTTGAATGTGGAGTCGCCGAGGATGACGTCGTGTGGTGCGACGTGAACGGCTGGACCATCGATGGCATGGCGTGGCTGGATTGGCACTTGAGCGTTCTCGAAGATCAGTGACCAGCGAGAGCTACCGGGTTCTTCATCCGGTGGCTGTCGCGGCATCACTGCCGAACAAAGGGAGAGATCATGAACGAGCTGCAAACAAGTGGCTACAACCTCATCATGGATGAAGTCCGTCAGGACGACATCGAGCACGACCCGTGGGGCACCGCGACGACATGGTTGTTCGCCATGGCCGACGTGGTGTGGCTCCGAGAAGGCGAACTCCTTCCGGAGTACGGCCCTTCTCCGATGGGGCTCACGGAGTCGGCGATCACCGAAACCCATGCCGGTGAACGAATTCTGCGCATGTACGACGATGAAGACATTGATCGCGACGACATCAATGCAGCGTACGCCGTGCTGTCCCGGTTCGCCGACATGGCAACGGCGAATGGACGCGGATACTAGGAGTGACTAGCCAGAGCCATTCTCGGACCCCTTTGGGGGTCCGGGGGTTGTGGCAGCATCACTGCTGACGGTAACAAGGGAGAGATCATGAGTGAAAACTTGGGCACCATATGGGTTTGCCGGTGCTGCATGTTGCAGCACGCCAATGGCGAACACTGTGGCGACGCGGAGTACCACGGAGACCAGCCGGAACCGCTCTGCTTGATCGAGTGGCCGAACACGATCACCATGGGGGATGGCGGATGCGAGTGTGACACCAACTCATTCAGTTGGAGCTGGTGTGACGGGTGCGGCAGTTGGTTGGGCGGCGAACGTCATGCGATGACGCTGTGGCGAGAGGATGTGCGATGAAGTTCGAGTCGTACGTCATGCCGAACAAGCTCATCGAACCAGACAAGCTCATCGCCATGGGTGGAGAACTTGACTGGGATGGGTTCTACTACCGTATCGGTTGGCAGTTCATGGCCGGATACGACATGGAGCGAGTGAACATACGAACCCGAGACGACGATGCTAATTTGATCCTGGCGATAGCCCGGATCGACGGCAAGGTCGTAGCGGTAACCACTCAGGTCCGTGCCGGACCAAAAGAATGGGGTTGGGAGTGACCAAACAGTGAGCGGACGGCCCGAAGGCCGTCCGTTGACTAGGCATCACTGCCTGAGACAAGGGAGAGATCATGAAGAGTCTTGAGGACATCAAGGCGGCCCATGCCGCCGGTGGTGGACACTGGTTTGATGATTCCACCATGCGGCTCTTCCAGTCGCGGATCATGAACACGATTCACGATGACGGCTTCGGTGGCGCCTACTTCGTCTCTTCGGAGCGGCACGCCACAGACACGTACGTGTCAAAGCGCCGGTACAGCGTTCGCCACATCGACTCCAACGGTGCGGTTGTGACCGTGGGAGAGTTCATGCAGCACGACTCGTCCCGCGAGGCGTTCAAGGCGATTGAAGGGCTGATCTGATGATTGACGGCATCCTCTTCGGGGCGTTCTGCGTAGGCATAATCTACGTGCCCTACAAGCTCATCTCCATCGTCGTCAAGTCCTTCCGCAAGCCGAGGCACTGATGATGGATTTGGAGAGCGCAGAAGACGATATAGCGACCCTCCTCATCGATCCGTACGAGCGTCATGGACGGTTCGACAGTGAGGCAAACCTCATCCTGCCGGAGTGGTGGGAAAACTGAACGCCGTTCAGTCCAGAGCGTCAAGGGAGAGACCGTGAGGGAATACATCGGGGTCTTCACCGTCATGGACGATGAAGAGTTTTTCAGCAGGAACGGGACCGACCTGCTCCTGCTGGTCGTGGTGGACACCCAGACCGCAGCTGACAACGTCGTGAACCGGCTCCGGCAGGCCTACGGCGACACCAAGGCTTTCACCAGAAGGGTGTGACCGGTGGGGCAGACCGTGAAGTTCGCCAGGGCTCGCCTCGCAAGATACGGCGGCCGAGTGACGTTCATCTACACCGGAACGCATACAGTCCGTTCCGGTGTAGGGATTGTGAAGGTTTCGCGATGACGTACGGCATCCTCGTCCATTGGACCGATGAAGACGGCGCCGAGCGCTGGCACATCTGCAAGGGGTACAACAAGCGAGATGCGTCCACGGTGTACAACATGTGGGCGGAGCACCAGACTCCGTATGTAAAGAAGATCCACGAGCTACAGACTCTAGGCGTAGAATGTCTGTGACCACTCAGAGCCTCCGGCCTACAGGCCGGAGGCTGTGACGGCATCACAGCCGACAGCAAGGGAGAGATCATGATTGAGAGCAAGGCGCTCGATGCCATTGAACCGGCTCGCGAGGCGATTGAAATAGGTCGCAGCCATGGCTGGCACTACGCTGACCATGTGCAGGATCAGGGCGGAGACTTTTGGAAGACTCCGGAAATCCCTCTCCAGTTCAGCAGCGTTGGTAATTCCTATCTGGATGGTCACCGCGATGGAGTGTATGACTGGCTCTCGGAGGGCCAGGACTGGTACATCTTCGAGGAGGGCGACTGGAACGCCTCCGAGGAAGAGGCGAACTGGCACACCTCCGACGATGACTACCTAGAGGATGAATGCCATGACTGATGAAAAGCCGTGCGGGTGGTTCAAGCATGAATGGACCGCGTGGCACTACCTACACGGCAACCTGAAGTTCCGCACGTGCTCCAAATGTGGACGCACGCAAACCAAGTGAGTGACCCTGTTCGCCCCCAGTCGGAAGCCTGGGGGCGTTCACCTTCCACTCACGGAAGGAATTTGTCCCCCGTGCCGCTTCGGGGACTCGAAAAGGGAGAGATCATGAACGATGAACTCTGCAATGAGCCGAATTGTGGCGTCTGCGTCCGACAGGATGTCTCCGCGTGGGACGACGAGTACGCCCGACTGGTTACCTACGTCGGTGATTACGTCGTCCTTACGGCGGTCGCACCCGAGCTTGACTCAGCGGTGGGCCTCTTGACCATCCTCTCCGGGGGCTTCATCCCGGAGTTCCTGACGATCGTTGGGTACGTCGGCGGTGGTAGCATCGCTGAGTCCAACGGGTCCGTGACCGAGTGTGAGTTCACTCGCTTCGCTCTGCGTCATGACGATTTTGACAAGGGGGTTGACGTGCACGATATGATCGTGGAAGGTGTAGAGAACCGCCTCATCGAAGTCGAGCGCATCCTGAGCGAGGAAGAGATGAACGCCCAGTTCGACGAGGGAATCATCTTCGCATCCGAGTAGGTCCACCGAGCTACAAAGCAACCAAGGGAGAGGTCATGATTGAAATCACACTTGACTCAGCCATTGAAGCCGTTCGTGCGGCTGTCGACGAGAAGGGCAAGTATTACACCTACGCCCCGGTCTCGCTTAGCGTCCATGGGGCCGTCGGCTGCGTCTACGTTCACGACGGGGCGCCGTCGTGTGCGGTTGGGCACGCCATGGTCAATCTCGGCGTTCCGATCCACCTGTTCACGGAAGAGGACGAATTCGGCGTCGGCCTCAACGTTGATACCGACGCCTGCGGCCTCCTCGCCGCGCTGGCGAGGGACGGCGAACTGAGCATGCCCCTCGACGCCGAAGAGGCCGATCAGATCGTCACCTTCCTGGCGGCGGTGCAAGACAAGCAGGATGACGGTCGTCCCTGGGGCGAAGCGCTTCAGTACGGCCTGGACAAGGTCGGCAAGTAGCGAGAGTGCCACGCCTTCGGGCGTGGCTCTTTAAGTCAGTGCGGATGTGGGGACTCTCCCCCCCTTGCCCGTACTGGCCTATGGAGCCACGACGAATGATCGTGTTCCACCATGGGAGAGGTCATGAGAAAGTTCAACGTGAACGACCGTGTTTACGTCAGCGCCCAGCTCAATTGGGACGCCACGGTCCAAGAAGATTCGCCCCAGGTGAGCGCTCACGGCTGGACCGGCACGATCACCGACGTTTGGGACGATGACTACGGGGTTCTCCTTGAGAACGACCCCTGGCATCGGCCCGCCTGGTTCTCCCAAGACGAACTCCGGTCCCTGAGTGAGTGGGATTCTTGGGTGTCTGACGTGATCGCCGGTCGACTCGATGTCGATGTGAGCGACTTCGACATCGAGTCCTACAAGTGAGGTCCGCCATCCGTGGCGCGGTGGTTGCCGTGGCTCTTGTAGCCACGGCACTACTCTACTGCCAGGCGGAGAAGAACAGCCCCCAGGGCCCCCCGCAGGGGCCCGTGGTACCCAGCGCCCAGGCACCCGCTCCCATGCCCTCACAGAGCGTTCTGGGCACCGCGAAAGGCACGCCATGAGCATCAACATCACCGGCGAGATGGCCTTGGCCGCTCTCGAAAAGGTTGTCGAACAGCGCGGCGAGAACTACCGCTACACGGGGATCCACTACAGTCCCGAATCCCCACTGACGAGTATGTTGTGCGTCTACGTCCAAGAGGACGAGAGAGGGAACGAGGTCCCAGGCTGCGGCGTTGGTTTCGCGCTCATCAACATGGGCGTCCCGATGGATGCGTTTTGCGAACTGGGCATCAACTCCGGCACCTCCGCCGAGGATGCCCTGACCGAACTCGGGGACGAAGGCTACGTCGATAGCGTCAGCGACGAGGCCGTGGCCATCTTCTCGGATTTCCAGTACCTTCAAGACCCCGGCTACATGGAATACGGCGAAATCCTGAAGTCCATCAAGCGCAATCTTCCTGGCCGCATCAGGCGCTTCCGTTAACGACCGCCGAAAGGAGAGCCCATGGCGGTACCCAGTCGGTCGAAGCAGATCGAAGGCGTTGCCCGATTCCTGGAAGATCCAGCGAACGAGGAACGCACCGTAGGCGAGGTTGCCAAGCTCATCATCGACGGTATCTACGACATGTGGACCGCCGATCAGACCCAAGTGCCGTTCCCGCTCATCGTGGGCAAGGCGTTCAAGACCCCCATGGCTGCCAAGGTGTATCACGTGGCCTGGATCGGTGAGCGCTGGGTGAACCACACCATGGAGCGGGCAGTCTGGGTCGTTGCGGCCGACAGCGAGTACGGTACGTTGCAGCCCTATGACTCCCCGTTGTGGAGTCTGGTTCTTCCATCCAACGCAAAGGCTGGAGCCCCAGGCTCCAGCAAGGATGGGTGGAAGGCGGGCGACATCGTGTCACACAGCCAGGGTTCGTATCGCTACGAGGTACTTGCGGTGGGCGACAAGTGCAATCTCCTCCGCCGCATCGGCCGAGACGACGTACAGTCCGAGCCCAGCTCGATGCTGGAGAAGTACTACCGGAGGGAAAAGAAGTGACGAGCCCTTCCAACGAATGCATTGAGGTGGCTGAGTGATTAACGTCCTGGCGTGGCTGGTGTTCTTCGGGGCGCTCGGCGTGGCGTACTTCGCTGAGCGGTACCGAGGCCAGCGCGACTCCCTTAGGGTTCAGGTCTCCGAGTTCGAAGTGTGGATCGATGAAATCATCGAAGCACTAGAGAATCAAAACGAAGAAGAGGGAGACGGGAAGATTGACTCCCTCGTCTCCCAAGTGAACAACGCATGATGGTTCGGCAGGGCCTAAGGGCCCTGCCGGTTCCACCTTACGTTAGTTCTCGTAGTGGTTGGACGCGTCAGCCCTGGACGCCGCGTTGGAGCGCACTGTACGGCTCCCTGTGACGTCCGCATTGGGGTCGTAGTCCTTGCGCCCGAGCTGCTTCTGTAGGGCCACCACAGCCCGCTGGGTGCGCTTCTTGGCCGTCTCCTCGGTCACATCGAAAACCTCGGCGAGCATCGGCATGGTGTAGTGGTGCCTGTAGTGCAACACCAAGAGGTTGTACGTGTCGACGTCGAGCCCGTCACAGGCAGACTTAACGTCGGCCAGTTCGGCAATGCGGTCTCCGGTGCGATTCGCCTGGACCTTGGCGGTCGGCTGTCCGTCTCCGTGTAGGCCGAAGCTCTGCCAGTTCTCGTACTCGAACGCGTCCGCAAGTAGATCGCGGAGCTTGGGGATGGTGTAGCGGAATAGATCCTCGGGGGAATATCCCTCGACCGCAGCCTTCTCCTTGGCGCAGTAGATCGTCGCTTGCTTGCGTAGCACGGCGGCGATGCGGGCTTCCCATCCGTCGCCCTCTTGGACGACCTGGGAAAACCAGGACTTGTTCTCGTACATGTGGACCCAGAGGTGCCCCTCGGTGTCCTCCGAGGTGACATACGACGGGAAGGAGTCGGCCATCAGTACTTCTCCAGGTAGTCAGCAGCGGAGCGAAGGTACGAGGGGTTGTCTCTCATGAGCCCAACGGCCCTGTTGCAGAGATCACACAGCAATCCACGAACACACTTGCCACAGGACTTGGTACCTGGGCAGCATGAGTGATTGTGGTCAACGGACAGGGATCGCCCTGTCGAATTAACCTGGCCACATATTGCACATCGATTGCCCTGTTCGATTTCCATTTCTTCGAGTCGGTCCATTGTGACGCTGTACTTCCCCGCCTTCTGGGCCAACCCGCTTTGGGAATCTCCGTCACGAGTAAGCTTGTGGGTAGCGCAGTACTTCTGACCTTGCCCCGGAAGGGCCGGGTCGCTGCACGATGCGCACTCCCTACTCTTGGGAGTGTACCCGTGGTACTCGAACCCCTTCTTGCAGTTGTGACAGAATTTCTTGCGGGGCTCAAGGGGGGACACTCCACATCGAGGGCACATTCTAGTATTTCCGGCCTTCAACGAAGAACCCCCTGTCGGTGGCGGTGATCAGTTCGGGGTAGACGCGCTTACCATCATCGCGAAGTAGGCCGAAGCTCATGGTCCAACTCACGGACCCATCCTTGACGTAGGTGGCCTTGACCG